>ODAJ011874767.1_pt1 | contig 11545 bp, 10 predicted proteins | sample 1539241 | NCBI WGS metagenome assembly ODAJ01 (sample SAMN02144231, study PRJEB22623) | gut metagenome | biome: sheep rumen | host: Ovis aries | place: New Zealand | reverse complement strand
TTACTTATATAGACTACAGACCAACAATAAACATTACAGAAGCCAACAACTATGTAACAGTTACAGCATCAGGCGCCAATACAATATTGTATAGACTTGGCACGATTAGTGAATATGTTGCATATACTGGACCAGTATATATAGCGGAGAATACCACAATATACGTACAAGCCACCAGGACGGTTGCTGGCGTTGATTATACGTCAACAGTGTCACAAGCTGTTACACATGAATTAGTACCGCCAACGAATTTGGTAATCAGTTGTGCAAGCAATACTGTTACAATCACAGCTGACAATGCCACAACGATTGAATACAACTTTGACGGAAGTTCAACTTACACGACATACACCGAGCCATTTGCAATCACACAAACCGTTACTGTATATGCCAAGGCAAGCAATGCTGATGGCAGCATAACTGCTTCACAGGAATGTGAATATCAATCAGTACCGTTTGCTGAAAACCTTGTTTTCTATGCACCGTTGACAGAAGGTGATTTGACAGACCACATAAGCGGTAAGTCACCTTCAACGGACAGTGGATGTCGTGTTACTTGGAACAGTACATATAATATGTATGAATTATATTGTTCAAGTGGTAATTATATGGCAGCATTAAGATGGGTTGGATTAAGTCTTTACGATGCTGGGCATAATATATCAACAGATGGATTGACGGTTACTGCCAGAATGAAATTTGTAAGTCAATCTGGTAACAATTACAGTGCGTTCTATTCGTGTGATTCATTAAAAGATACATTTGGACAATATAAAAATAATATGGCTTATTTATACAACTGTAATGCAAGATACGATACATCAGGTCTTGGTAGTGACATAAATCGGTTAACAACAACTTTAACCCGTAGTGGCAGTAAGAATCTCAAGTTCTATAAAAATTCAACTTTAGCCCATTCTATGGACTGGGCTGCTGGCAATATAAGTGCAACAAGAGCTCCAGATACATTAAGTTTATGCGAAATGCATACCAACAATACAAATATGACCATACTTATTAGTGATGTAAGGGTGTATAACAGAGTGTTGAGCGCATCCGAAGTTGCACAACTTTAAAATCAAAATAAAATAGTTTATACACTATTGAAGCGGACTTTTCAATTAAAGGCCCGCTTTTTATTTTTATTGGTTATTATTTTTTTTGTATATTAGTAGCGAGGATAATAGTATTAAAATGATAGACAAGACAAAATTTCCAAAGTTTAATAAAGACCAAAGAAGTACGTTTAGATATTGGTTTTGGCATTATTTAAGTTTTAATATGGTCGCCAGGGAACTTAAAGCGTGGAGGTTCAAATATCTGTTTCATGATATTGAGAAGCCTTGGCTTAAACTGATATTAAGAGACTATAAAAAAGTCCAGAAATGGCACAGGGTGCACAACTCCCACCACTTGGAGTATAAAGGCGAGAGAGACTGGCAAGCTATGGTTATCGATTGGGAATGCAGTCGTTACACCAAATTCGCCGCTCCGCGTACAGCTATAGAAGAAGCAGCATACAAATTAAATGATGGTTCAATGACTTATGGTGACTATTGTGTGTTTATCGCAACGGCACTGCAAATGGGATTGAAAAAATAAAATGGATTTCGAGAAAAACGTTATATCAATATTAACCAATGTACTTGGTGACCCTAAACGTGATTACACAAGTAGTGGCGGTTGGATTGAGTTTAACTGTCCATGTTGTGCTGATGAAATAGGCCATCCAGACAATAAGTATAATTTAGCTGTAACCACAGATGAGCTATACGGCCATTGTTGGAGGTGTAACTATTCAGGCAAGATTTCAAGTATCATCAGAAAATATGGCAGCACCGAAGATTTGGATGAATATAAATCCGAATTACAGGCCCTGAAAGAGAGCAAACAGTTCAGTTTGTCCAATGGCGCTATTGAACAAGTTGAGGAACTTGACAAAGTTGACGGCGTGTATCTACCAGAGGGGTTTCAGTTGGTTAGTCAGAGGCTAGAAGCTAAGAAAGTCGGCCTGAGTGGAGAAAATGATGCCATAAAGTATCTTAAAGCAAGAGGTGTTGATGAATTTTTAATCAAGAAATTTAATATTGGTTTCATTTCATATGGTGGTGGGGCATATTCACACCGAATTATCATCCCATCATACGATGCATATGGAGATTTGAATTACTGGGTTGCCAGGGATTATACAGGAAATTCAAAAAGGCTCAAAATATTGAACCCAGACATTGATAAAAAATCCATTGTGTTCAATGAATACTTTATTAACTGGTATGAGCCAATAACCCTGGTTGAGGGTCCGTTTGACCATATAGTAGTACCTAACTCCATACCGTTGCTTGGCAAGTCAATAGATGAGGAGTCAATGGTGTACAAGACTTTGTTTGAAAAAGCCCATTCAAGGATTAACATATTGCTTGATGACGATGCAACGGACACCGCATACAAAACATATAAATTCCTTAATAACACAATGAAAGGACAAATCAGGGTGATAGAATGCCCAAACGGATATGATGCCTCTGATTATTACAGGGATTTTGGTAAGAAAGGAATAATTAAACTATTAAGAAGTGCACATACACTTGATGAATTTACTTTGAGTACAATATAATAACAAAGCGCCCGTTTGGACGCTTTAATTATTTTCTGATATTATCTGGTTTAATACCTTCCGATTGTAAATAACCAGTTAGAGTTTTTGGTTTCTCAGGTTTAGATTCTGAGCTAGGCTCTGTTTCAACTGGAGTCTCAACAACAGCGTTTTGGTCTGATTCCCCCATAAGGGCTAATTCTTCCTCTGTATATGGACTACCGTCTTCGTGCTGGAGGTGGCACTCAGTAAAATACAAATCAGCTTCTGCTTTACGTCTTCTTGTCAAGCCAGCAAGCACTTGTCCACCTGATTTGTTCCATTTAACAAACTCATCACGGATAGTTGGGTCCATAGAATTCTTGTTTACTTTTTTCAGTAGAGTTGATTTTTTAAGGTTGCCAACACCACAGTTATAAGCAAAAGACGTAAGAGCATCATGTTGGTAAAAGTTAATAGGACACTGAACGATTTTATAAACATCGTCTTCATATTTTTTTACCATATTTTTAAGAAGTTCTACCGCCTCTTCTTTTGATTTAAGTTTATCGCCCTCTTTAACTGGTGAACCGTCCAGATAATGGGTTGCACCATATCCAATGGTCCAAACTTTACCATATTTATCCCAATAAGCGTCAAGTGGTTTGTTTTTTGGTAAACCCTCGAAATCCATAATAAGTTTCAAACCTTTTTCAGTCATAACAATTTTATTTTAATCTACTTTATTATATATTATAAATATATAATTAATTTAAAATGAAGATAGAAATAAACGACAGATTGTATAACGATTTCGTTGTATGGGCCCAGGCCAACGACATGAACGAAGACGACATGCAGAGATATATAGAAAGGGCATTTAGGGATAAATTTATGCTTGACAAATATGGTGATTTGAATGAGAAACTGAAAGAAATCAAGACCGAGAAGAAACCAAGGAAAACCACCCGCAAGAAAAATGAGGAAGTAACTGAGGATGTAAATGAGGATGTAAGTGAGGTTGTAAATGAGGGTTATGAAATTAAACCTGATGGTAATCCATATCCAACGAAACCAAATGAGCAGATAAATGAGGAAATAACGCCGAAACGCAAAACGAAAGTTATCAACTCTAAGTAATATATTTCTTCAGTATAGAAAATTTTTTGTATATTAGTATTATGATTAATAATATTAAGCCAACTGATAGAATTGTTGTAGATTTGGAAATGCTCCAAATTGATTTCAACGAACAAAAGAAACAGTCTCTTAGGAAAGAGATTGCCAAGAAGTATAATGTACCTTTAAGCAATGTTGAGGTTAAATTCAACCCAATCACCGTTAACGAGTTCGGTGACAGAATTTCTTTGGCTAGTGACATTACCAGTAATGTACAGGATGCTGGGCACCAGAAAGACATGATGCAGCATTACATTAAGTTGAAAGAGTATACTGATATTCAATGGGATGATATTGATGTTATCGACAACCAGGTTAATGCTTTCATTGATTTCGACCAGTATTCCAAGTACAAGAATTACAAGTTCAAGTATGTGAAATGGTCCAACTATCTTTCATATGGCCCAGACAACTACTTTGATTTTACCAATCTTCATGGCCTTGTGCTTCTTAACAGTGAGCCAGCAAACCAGGGTGGTAAGACTACTTTCGCTATTGACTTGTTGAGGTTTGCTTTGTTCGGTAAGGCTGATAAGTCACCTAACCTTGATTCGGTATTCAACAAGTATCTACCAGAGGCTACTGAAGTCATGGTTGAGGCTTGCATTGAGATTGATGGCGAGGATTATGTAATTCGTCGTACAATCAATAGACCCGCTTTGAAGAAAAGGACTGCTAAGAGCAAGTGTGTCCAGACCCTTGAGTATTTCAAGAAAGTTGGTGATAACCTTGAACTAATTGAGAACTGTGAGGCTGAGTCAGTACAGCAGACCAACAATGTGATTAAAGAGGCTATTGGTAGTGCCGACGACTTTGATTTGGTTATTTCAGCCACATCATACACCCTTGGTGATTTGCTTCGTATGGGTCAGACCGATAAGGGACGTTTGTTCTCACGCTGGCTTGGTTTGTTATCTATTGAGAAAAAGGAAGAGGTTGCAAAGAAGCTATGGAAAGATAACTATGCAAGCAAGTTGTTGAGTAATACCTATAACAAAAAGACTTTGGAAGAGGAAATCTACGATTATCAAGTGGTTAATGAGGAAAACAGAAAAAGCCTCGAATCGTTGCAAAAGGAACTTAATACCGCTAATGAAAACCTGGCCAAGTACAACCAGGATAAGACTACAATTCTTTCCAGTTTGAGGCCAGTCAAGGATAATCTTGATACAATTGATGTAACTACATTGAAGAACAACATTGTTAGTTACAACAATGAATTAACTGAGAAACGTGCTGTATTGAATACCCATAAAGTTGAGTATACAAAGGTTAAAGACGTTACATTTGACCAGACAGACCTTGATAATGAGAATGCCAACAAAAAGAAATGGGAAGATGAGATTAAGAGATATGAGTTGGAGAATTCGGAGTTGAAGGGTGAAATCAACAGCATCAAAAAGGAAAATGAGAGAATCCAGGGCTTGATTGATAAGGGTGTGTGCCCTACCTGTGGTCATGATATTGATTCATTTGAGCAAGCAAAGACCATACAGGACAACGAGGCAAAAATTCAGAAGCTCATTGAAAAGGGTGTGTATAGGAAGACCCAGATTGACAGTTGCAAGGGTTGGGTGAAAAAGTGTGAAGACAATATCAAGAAGTTGGAGGAAAACAAGGAAAAGGTCAATCAGAAAGCCAAACTTGAGTTGAAGATGATTGCTGTCAAAGCCAACATTGACACTCTTAAACTTAATATTGAAAAGGCCGAGAGGACTCTTGATGATATTAAAACTAATGAGGAAAATATCAAATTCAATAATGAGGTCAGATTGAAAGCCGAGGCTGTTGATGTCACTATTAACAATGAGACCAAGATTAAGGAAACCAAAATTAAGGACATCGAGAATACCAACAATTGCATAAGGGATAACGACAAGCAGGTTGAGGCCAGACAGAAGATTATCAACAAACTAATTGATGAGGAATACCTTATTAGGAACTGGAACGTCTATCTTGAAATGGTTGGCAAGAACGGTATTGTCAAGTTGGTGTTGAGGGATGCTTTGCCTATTATTAACAACGAGGTTGCCAGAATTCTCAACGGATTGTGTGACTTTGAGGTCAAGCTTGACATTGACGACAAGAACAACGTCACCATCAGCCTTGTGAAAGACGGTGTTAATATGGACCTTGGCGTGGCAGCATCTGGTTTCGAGGGAACCATTGCATCATTGGCATTGCGTTCGGCGTTGGCCAGTATATCTACAATGAGTAAGAGTAATTTCCTTGTTTTGGACGAGGTATTAGGCCAAACAGCTGCTTGTAATTATGACAGCATACATGAGGTTTATAATAGAATTTTATCTAACTATGATTTTATTATGAATATTACACACAATGAGAATATATATGACTGGCATAGTAAAATAATCACAGTTGTTAAAGAGGACAACATATCTAAATTGAAATAATACTTCCTTTCTTTTTTTTTAATGACGAAAGTCACACCCCCGTCAGATTTCTGGCGGGGTTTTTTGTTTTATATTATATGATAAATTGGATATAAATTTAATTTTTTTTGTTAAATTAACAAAAAATTTGTATATTAAGTACGTATAAATAACCAGATTGTTTAACTTTTTAATATGAATTATTATGATGAAAATTTTAACGACCTAACCAAATATTGCAGTACCTTAAATAAGGGCAAGGGTCTATCGAGGGAAAAAGAGCGTGAGTTGGCTGAAAAAATACAGCAAGGCGACAACAAAGCTCTTAATGAATTGGTTGAAGCAAACTTAAAGTATGTTGTAACCATTGCAAAGAAATTCGCCTGGACTGGAATACCATTATATGATTTGATTTCAGAAGGTAACTTGGGCCTTATCAGGGCAGCAAAGAAGTTCGACCCTGACAGAGGAACAAAGTTCATCACCTGTGCACGACCTTGGATTACCCAAGCCATACAGTTATATGTTCAAAACAGTAATGCCGACAAGGAGCTCACCAATATGGAAGACTACATATTCGATGATGAAACCAATGATGAAATGATTAACACTGATTTCGAAGACGAGGTTCACAACATCCAAAGTAGGTCTAACGCCATTGATGAGCTTTTATCATGTTTGACAAAACGTGAATATCGTGTTCTCCAGTCATATTTCGGGTTGAACAACTGCAAGGAAATGACACTTGATGAAATCGGTAAGGAAATGGGTTTGACACAAGAACGTGTAAGACAAATTAAAGATGAATCTATCGAAAAGCTCCAATTCAAGGCTATGAGTAATAACAGCTATGCTGAATTTAAGGAATTGTATTAATGGAAGGATTTGTATTTGCACCATATTTGGGTAAAACCGATGACCGAACAATTATTGACGGTTGTTTTGGTAAAAACGGGCATTATCCCCCACGTCCAGAAGATGATGATTGGAAAGAATGGAATGAAGTGGTACTCAGGAAACTTAATGAGGTTTGTGATATAATAGATAAAGCAACAGAGAAAAAATAATAATTAAATATTTATAATATATTATGGCAACAGCAAAGAAGACAACAAAGACAACCGCTGCAAAAAAAACTAATAACAGTAAGACAACAAAAACTAATAACACCAAGAAAAAAGTCGAGGAAACCAACGTCGTTGACGAGTTCCTTAACACCGTGGTAGGTGAGACTTTTACTGAGGAAGACGCTGATAATAATAAGAATGGGAAAAAGGAAATTAAAGAAAAAGCTGACATGTATACAAAACAGGCTGCTGAGTTAATTAAAGAAGCTGAAGAAAACGAACCAGAATGTTTACATTATATTGATGCTGAGGAAGAACTGACAGAGATTCTTACACAACAAATTAATGCTAAAGGGGCTAAATCGATTCCAGAAATTGATACTAATGAGCCCAATTGTGAACTCAATGATGAGCCCAATGAAGCTGAAAAACAGTTTGATGAATTGTTTGAAGAGAAAAAAGAACCTGAGCAGCCAGTAAACACTAATCCACAGATTGTATATGTGAGCACTGCAATGGGTGCCAGTTGGGATTAAGAAATAAATTAAAAGAACTAACGATAAAATGGATAAATTTAATGAAGACATTTATGAGTCATTCAGACTTTTGAGAGAGGCTGAAGACAGCAATCCAAAAGATACTGATGATGCAATTCCTTATTCAGCACAAGATACGTTGATGACCAACGTATTGGCTTCGGCCAAACAGGAATTTGGTGCTGATTTCAATCAGATTAAGAATCCAATGCTGTATTACCCAAGTGACGGTGATATTACATTGAGTGGTATAATTCCAGAAATGAACGATGCCAAGTTCCAGTTCAGATACAAGGTCGGCGACGGTGCTGGTTGTTATGTTTGGTCAAACCCATACATGCCAATTTCAGACAAGACCATCCAGACTTTGAGTAAGGTAAATGGTGTATGTAAGAACTGGCGTGACGAGATTTCAAAGTCAGAGGACTGTAGACCTTCAAACTATAAAGACCCTAAGGATGTTCAGAACAACACCCAGGGCCAGGGTGAAATGCCCGAAGGTGATGAAGAAGATGCTGATGCTCAGGACCAGACACAGGCTCCACAGGGCCAACAACCACAGCCTATGCAGGAATCATTCAGAAGGGGTGATGATATTCCAAGCGGATATTATTCACGCTTTAACGTCAGACCTGGTGATGACATTATTTAACTCACCTTTGTGTGCCGTCTATATATGCACGGAAAGCGCCATGAAAATTGGCGCTTTTTTATTGTTAATTGCTATTTATTATTATATATTAATTTATAATATGAACGAAGATAATAAAATACAAATAACCGAGGAAGACATTAACACAATTGTTAGCGAGTGCATTAAAAGATGTTTAACTCTTAATGAGGATATGACCCGTGGGCAAGTTGAAAATCAGATTGATGACTTCATGAAATCAAAAGATTTTGAGAAGAGGGTTCATAACATTGCCGTTGATGTTATCGGCGAATTTCTAGAGAACATGTGGTTGAAGAAATCATTCTGGAAAACAATGGTAAAGAAAAAATAAGGAAAATGTCAAAAGTTGTTATCATAACAGAGGATATGAATCGTGAAATCAACGACTTGTTGGCTATGACACAGTTCAAGTTCAAAGCCAATATAAGGAAGTTTCTTGCTGCGTTGTTGGAAGACCCTACTGGTGCCGAACCTGGGGCTATATTCACACATAATGGTTTGGATAAAAACAAATTAATTAAAGCTTTGGTTGACAGTAAAGTCATTACCAAGAAAATGAGTATTGACGACCATGATGAGAATGGCAATCCACACACAGCAAAGATGATTGTTAAATATTCAGTACCGAAAGAACGTTTTAATGAAAGGCTTGACGCTTTGTACGATACCTTGTTTCCAGATGTTGATGCCAAGATAAATGAGTCTCTTTTTGAGACTGACCCATACGAGGATTCGTTGAAGATTATCAAGAATTCTCCATTGACTATGGGTGTTATAAGCGGTGGCGTTAACAGTAAATTAAGTCCTGAATATGGTATGGGTAAATTCTTTGACGATGCAGCCAAGGCCCTTAATAAAAAGATTGAAGACAAGAAACTTGATGAAGAGGGTGGTGGTGCTACCAGTTGTTCTGGCGTTGACGGAAACGGATTTGGTAGCGGTGAATTTACTGTTCCAGCATTCGGTAAGGTTATCAGACGTAAGAAAAAAGAGGTTGGCGGTAATCCATATACATTAGGCGAAAAAGTTGTCAGGATTTCCGAGGCTCAGGCTAGATTGATTAATGAGGCTGTCACTGGTGAAGATGCTGAAAAGGCTGCTGCTATATATGCCTATTGTCTTGATGATAAGGAAGAGGATTACTGTATATTGTGTGCCAAGAGATTAGAGGGTGATGAGAAAGGTAAATGGAACCCGCCGATGGGCCATTTGCATGTTGGAGAATCACCAAAGGACGGTGCTGTCAGGGAATGTGAGGAAGAGAGTGGTGTGAAAATACCTAAATCACAATTACATTTGGGTAGCACTGAAGATTGGGGTAAGAACTATTGGGTCATTCTTGACGGTACGATTAAAGACTGGCCAGTAGGTGAAGGTGATGGTGAGAATAGCAAGTTTGAATGGAAAAATGTCTATGGATTATTCTATGGTAAAGACAAAGACCTTGAATGGGCCTGGAGCACCAAAGATTTTGTTTATAAGTTTGCCCCAGCTGAACTTGATTTGGATGAATCAACCAATCGTAGGGTTAAAATATTGAATGAAGGATATTGGGGTCATTTGCCATTGCAAAACGATTCCGCATTGGATGAGTTTGCTGAAGTGGCATATAATAATATCGAGGAACAATTAAAAAACATTGATAAAGCTTGGGGTGATAAGCTATCGGTTTTCACTTACCTGGGTGTTATTATGTATATGTTGCAGATTTATAATTTCTTCTATTCGCTTAAATCATTGGATAAAGAACTTGATTTTACGAATAAAATCAACAAAGCAATTAAATACCTTGATGATGAAAAGTTTATCAATACATGGGGCAATCCAGATGAAGTTAAGGAATATATCAAAAAATTGCCAGATACAATTAAAGAGATTTTAGATAAGAACAGTCTGGGTTCAGATAATTTTAAAAAGTTGAAAGTAACTGTCCCTTGCAATGAGGGTAAGAACTATGTCAATATGGATGTCGATGTTAGGAATGGTGGCAGATATGCTGTAAAAATGACAGAGGATGAGTTCAAACAAGAAATGATTCACGCCTATCATATGTATGCCATGGAACAGGAGAAAAAATACAAAGACGATTTGCAATTAACACCAAGTCCATACAATTTCGTGTATAGTCTATGTTATAATAATAAAGAAAACGAGGAATCCAAATATGCAAGTGCATTATATAATGATATTTGGAACGGAAAATATAAATTTGATTCAGAAAACGTTAATGCCTATGGTGGTATAAAGATATCTAAGAAAGGGTTCCCATATATTCAATGCGCTGCTGGCGGTGACTGGGAATGTCCTGTCTGTTTCTTTGTCTATTTTGACGGTAATAAATTCAGAGGCTATGTTCCATTGAAAGGCAATGCAATAAATAGGAGCAACAACACAGCGTTCCAGGGAAGCGGTGATGAGGAAGAGGCTAAATTTATTGCCAAGGAAAATGACATTGACTATGAGGAAGCAAAAAGTTTGACTGGCGATATTGATTACAATGCAGACGCTTGTCTTGAAGATTTCCTTTCGAGGGTTGAAGTAAAGGGAACATATAAGAAACGTGACTACACCAAGGATGAGGAGAAATTCAAAGCGTACCGTAAGGAAAAGCTTGCCGAAGAGGAAAGACAACGTGAAGAAGCTGAGAGAACAAGGCAGGAAAATGAGAAGCAAAAGGAATCAGAATTCCACACAGTAGGACCAGAGAATGAAATAACTGAAGCAACGGCTACAGGCACAGGTGGCCTTCCAGGTGAGTTTACTGTTCCTTTCCCAACGGATAAAGATGACCCTTCGTTAGACAGAACCCCAGGTGACACTATGGGTATGCATGACAGAGTTGGAAAGAGTAATCTTGAAGAATCGGTTGTGACACTTCCTGCATATCTTTACCATAAAAGCCCAAGGGCGTTCAGAAAATCAATATTGGCCAACGGATTATTACCTAAGGTTGGTGACAGTTACCAATGTTATTATGACATGGAAGAAAACCTTCAGCCATTAATATTCCTATACGACCATAATACAATTGATGGCGGTGAATATGATTCAACATACGATGACGATATTTACAGAATCAACACTTCATATTTGGATAAAGAGTTGTTAAACGACGACCCAGCTGG
>ODAJ014792712.1_pt1 | contig 11547 bp, 11 predicted proteins | sample 1539241 | NCBI WGS metagenome assembly ODAJ01 (sample SAMN02144231, study PRJEB22623) | gut metagenome | biome: sheep rumen | host: Ovis aries | place: New Zealand | reverse complement strand
TGCGACCAAGTATATCAATCGCTACAATGCAATGTTTTCACTTGTTTTCAGAAGCACACAGGAGCTGTCCATGAATCTGTTTTCCAGCTTGTGCAATACCAGTACATACAGGTACTGGCATAGCATGGAGGACGTGAAGCAGCTAAACCTGACGCTGATCTGATTAGACCAACACGTTTATTGACTAACCCCAACAGAATATTAAGGGGGGGTTTTAGGGAAATGACACAAATTTAACCATCTGCAATGTTTAACTTATTGAGAAAATTGTTTAATTTTTGATGATTACATTGTATAATTTATGTAAATTTGGTCAGTGTCGCAGCCTGGCGGCATAGTCGGACCTGGAAAGGAAGGTAGATATGTTTTTCAGTAATGTAGGGGTAGCGGAAAAATACAACTATCTGGACGAAAAGTTTACGGTGGCCTACAGATGGCTTGCCGAGACCAACATCAGGGATCTGCCGGAAGGCTTCTATCCGCTGATGGGCGACGATGTCATTGCGGGTGTACAGGAGTACACGACTTCTCCCAGGGAAGAGCGGAGATTTGAGACCCATGACAAGTACTTTGACATCCAGTATATGGTGACCGGCGACGAGATGTTCGGCGTCTGCAAACGGGACGGACTCAAAGAGATCGACCGGATCGATGAAAACGACGTGGTTTTCTATGAGGATCCCGAACTGTTCGGTGAGGTGCTCCTTCGGGAGGGCGATCTGATCGTGGTAGCGCCCGAGGATGCCCACAAGCCCCGCTGCGCGGCAGGAAAGCCGGCCCCGGTGAAAAAGGTTGTTGTGAAGGTAAAAATATAAAGAATATCAGGGTTATTAAAAGGAGGTAGCAAATGCAGGTAGTTTATGAATTGGGCAACGGATTACGTCTTGTAGACCTTTCCAAGCTCGTAGATCCGGCAACAGAGACCAGGAGATGCAAACTGTACAGATTCAATACAGGCGGACCCATCCCGGACTTCCATACCAATTTCGATATCATGAGCCATCTGGGAACCCATGCGGAGTGCCCTTATCATCATGATGACAACTGGCCGGATGTCACAGGACTTCCCCTGACCACCTTCGTAGGCCGTGGCGTCTATGTGGATTTCAAGGATACAGTGGCTCCCTATACACACATCACCAAGGCGGACCTGGACAGGGTAGCCTACAAGGTCAAGGAAGGCGACATCGTGATCATCGACTCTTCCTACAAGCTGGAGCCCTTCACCAGTGCAACCAACACGGAAGTGGACAAGAGGCTTCTGATCAACGCTGAATCCGCAGAATGGTTCCGCGATCACAAGGTCAAGGCAGTCGGCTTCGGCGACGGCGTTTCCATCGAGAACTGCAACGAAGATGTCAAGCCTTTCCACGATATCCTTCTGGCCGAGAACATCATCTTCATCGAAGTGCTCAAGAACCTTGAATGCCTGAAGAAAGACGTTTTCTTCATGTCCTTCTCCCCGCTTCCCATCGTGGGACTGGATTCGAGCCCCGTACACGCATACGCGATCGAAGGAATCAAGGAATTTTCTGAATAACACAGCCTCAGGGGCAAAGGAGTTGAGATTATGAGAATAGCAGTCATCGGCGCAGGCGCTATGGGTTCTATTTACGGCGGTCATCTTTCCTTACACAACGATGTATACCTTGTCGACACCAATGCCAGTGTTGTAGCGGCCATCAATGAAAACGGACTTAAGCTGCAGGAGTACGGAACCGACAATCTGTACCATCCCAAGGCTGTTACCTCCACGGAAGGGATCGAGCCCGTGGATCTGATCATTCTGTTCGTCAAGGCTCTGTTTTCCAAGGTGGCTCTGGCAGGCAACAAGGGGCTGATCGGTCCCGACACCTATGTGCTCACCCTGCAGAACGGATCCGGACATGAGGATATCCTGGGAGAGTTCGTGGACCAGGATCACATCATCATTGGAACCACGGAAGACAACGGCGCCGTGCTGGGCATGGGCTATATCCGCCACGGCGGAGAAGGCAATACGAATGTCGGCATGCTGGTGGAGGACAAGAACGGCTTCCTTCCCAGACTCAAGGAATCCTTTGACGCATGCGGCTTCAAGGTAAAGATCCACTCCGTTATCCAGCAGCTGATCTGGGACAAGCTCTTCACCAACGTCTCCCTCAGCGCCGTAACGGGCGTCCTGCAGTGCGAGATCGGCTACATCGCCGGCAACGAGTACGCATGGAAGATGACCACAGCCCTGATCCACGAGGCAGTGGAAGTGGCCCATGCCCTGGGACTGAAAGCGGATGAGGAAGAGATCACCGAAAAGGTCCGCAAGACATCCGTAGGTTCGCCGGAAGGCGTCACCTCCATCTGCGCGGATATCCGCGCCGGAAGGAGAACGGAAGTGGATACCATCAGCGGCTCGGTGGTAAGAGCTGCCAGAAAGGTGGGCGTTTCCACTCCGACACATGAATTTGTTGTGAATATGATCCATGCCCTGGAGGGGAGACCCAAAGCATAAGCAGGGCGGACACAGGCACCGCAAATACATCAAAACTGAATAAAGGGGTAATAAATGCCGGAAGGCATAAGAAAAAGGAGGATAACTAATGAAAAAGAAAGGACTTGCGATATTACTTACCGCAATCATGGCCATCACCATTGCAGCCTGCGGAGGCGGCGGAACCACTACCAGGGAAGATCCCGGTGCGGCATCCTCCGGCGCAGCGGCCGGCGGCAGCAGCAATAAGGTTAAGGTAGATCCCTATGCAGGGGATGAAGTAAAGATCGCATATATCGCACACGATATCGGAACCCCCAACAACCAGGGCTGGAAAGAGGGTATCGAAAGAGAATGCGGATCATGGTCCAACATCAAAGTCGATTCCTACGGCGCAGAAGAATCTGCAGAGACCCAGGTCCAGATCATGACCGACTGCATCAACCAGGGCTACAACGCCATCATCCTGCAGTGCTCCGACGGAACAGCACTTGCACCCAGCGTCAAGCAGGCTGAGGAAGCCGGGATCCCGGTCATCACAGTAAACCTTGACTGCGCAAGCGACACCATCCACAGCGCACTGGTCATGGCCGTTGACTACGACGCAGGCCGTATGGCAGCCGACAAGATGGCCGAGCAGATGGGCGGCGAAGGCAAGATCGCCATTATCCAGGGCGTACCCGGACTTGAGCGTACCGACAACCTTGAAAAGGGCTTCCGTGACACCATCGCAAACTACTCCGGAATCGAGATCGTAGACGCACAGTCCGCTTCCTTCCAGAAGGATACAGCTATGACCGTCATGAACTCCTTCCTGCAGTCCTATCCCGACCTGAAGGGCGTATTCGCCATCAACGACGCTATGGCAGAAGGTGCCGCACTGGCAGCCCAGTCCGCCAACAAGAAGGGCCAGATCTGCATCTGGGGCGCTGACGGTGAAAAGGACGCTCTGGCAATGATCGAGAGCGGCGACATGGCAGGAACCATCTATACCAACAGCTGGGACGAAGGTTCTACCGCAGCCAAGATCGCTCTGCTGATGATCGGATCCGAGTATGACTACACATGCCTTACCGCAACTCCCAAGGTCATCATGGAGCCCATCGTTGTCACAAAAGAAAATGTCGGCACCATTGCTGAGGAAGACCGCTGGTAATTCCTGTTTGTGAGAATAATAAGGCGGGGACCTTGTGCTCCCCGCCTTTATGCACTCCCGTGTAAATGCAGATCGGATATCCCGGCCGGCCAAGGCCGGGATACCGCGCGGGAATGTGTACGAGAGGAGGAAATAACAAGTGAAACGGATGAATCAGGCAACGATGCGGCGACTGATCTCCATCGGTATGCTGCTCATACTTGTTGTATTGTTCACCATCCTTGCAGGTGCTGGCAAAGGCAAGTTCTTCAATTTTGACAATCTGATCGAGGTGGTCAGAGACGCATCCATCCCGGCCATTATCGGCGTTGGCGTTACATTCATCATTATTACGGCAGGCATCGATCTTTCAACGGGAAGCATGATGGCTCTGGTAGGCATGACAATGGCGAACATTTATGCCTACACCCTTCTTCCCTTCTCGGTCATGATCCTTGCCGGAATCCTGATAGGACTGCTCTGCGGCCTCTGCAACGGCGTAATCGTATCCAAATTTAATGTTCCCGAATTCATCGGGACCCTGGCGACCATGAGTATCTTCAGAGCCCTGACATACATCATCGCCATCAGAGACGCCAACGGCGTTATCAAGAGCCAGCCGATGAACCACTCCCAGTACACCTGGCTGGGCGGCGGAATCGGAAAATTCTATTATGTCATCATCGCCATGATCATTATCGTAGCCGCAGGACAGATCATCCTGAAGTATACGCGCTACGGAACCAATCTTTATTCTGTAGGCGCCAGCAAGAAGGCTGCCACCCTTTCCGGTATCAACGTGGCCAAGACAAGGCTCATCGCCTATGTGATCACCGGCTTCACGGTAGCGGTCGGCGCGGTCTTCACCACCGCAAGGCTGCAGAGTGCCACCACTGCCATCGGTATGGACTTCGAGTTCAACCCGATCGCAGCGGCAGTTGTCGGCGGCGTGGCCCTGTCCGGCGGATCCGGCGACGTCATCGGAACCCTGATCGGCGCTCTGTTTATGGCTACGCTGGAGAACGGCGTACGCAAGCTGTCCATCAACACAGCCTATCAGTATGTAATTAAGGGCGCGATCATCATTGCGGTCGTTATCTTCGACGCCACCTATAAGGCTCGCATGGATCGCAAGGCAAGAGAAGAAGGAGCTAAGGAGGGGCTTGAATAATGGCAGGAAATACATTGATTGAAGCCAAAGGCATTTATAAGAGCTTTTCCGGCGTTCCGGTTCTTCAGGATGTTCACTTTGAAGTAAAAGCCGGTGAAGTACATGCCCTGATGGGCGAGAACGGCGCGGGCAAGTCCACCCTGATCAAGATCATCACAGGCGTCTATACCAAGGACGACGGCCAGATCTTCTGGGAAGGCAATCCGGTAGAGATCAACAGCTATCAGGACTGCCAGAAGCTGGGCGTGGCCTGTATCTATCAGGAACTTTCTGTCATCCCGCCTCTGACGGTGGCACAGAATGTCTACCTGGGCAGAGAGCCCCGCAAGGGCGTATTCATTGACTACGCCAAAATGAATCAGATGACGCAGGAGCTGATCGACAAGTATCAGTTCCCGTTAAAGCCGACAACGGTGGTGGATAACCTGGGAATCGGACAGAGACAGCTGATCGAGATCCTCAAAGGTCTGTCTCAGAATTCCAAGCTGCTGATCATGGATGAGCCTACAGCCTCCCTTTCCGGCAAGGAAGCGGAGATGCTCTTCAAGATCATCCAGAAGCTGCGCAGCGAGGGCGTTTCGATCATCTATATCTCTCACAGACTGGAAGAAGTCTACATGCTTTCCGACCGTCTTACCATCCTCCGCGACGGTAAAAACGCCGCCATCCTTGAGAAGGAGGATATCATCCCGGCCAAGGTCATCGAGACCATGATCGGCAAGGTGGTCGACGAATCCGCAGGTTCCCGCAAGATGCTCCACTCCGACGACAATGCGGAGGTGAGACTGGATGTCAGGGGACTTACGGACAAGACAGACCGTTACCGCAACATCAGCTTCCAGGTCCACAGAGGAGAGATCCTGGGTCTGGGCGGCCTGATCGGCGCAGGCCGTACGGAAGTGGTCCGCGCTATTTACGGCGTGGACAAGGCTGCTTCCGGTGAAGTCTGGCTGGACGGCAAAAAGCTGAATCCTTCCCCCAAGTCAAGTATCCTGGAAGGCATCGGCTTCGTTCCCGAGGACAGAAGAAACCAGGGCTTCATCCCTCTGCTGTCCACTACCAAGAACGTGGCTCTGACCAACTATGACATCGTCAAGATCAACGGAACATCTATTTCCGACGCGGACGAGCTTGCCATGAGCAAGAGGGCCATCCAGGCCATCGACATCCGTCCTTCCAACCCGGACAAGCAGGTCGGCGTAATGTCGGGCGGCAACCAGCAGAAGGTAGTCCTGGGCAAGTGGCTGATGAGAGATCTGAAGCTTCTGATCGTCGACGAGCCTACCGCAGGTATCGACGTCGGCGCCAAGGACGAGATCTACTCCATCCTGGAAGACCTGGCCAAAAAGGGAGTAGCAGTTATCGTGGTTACATCTGACCTGCAGGAGCTTCTGCGTGTTTCACACAGGATCATCGTCATGAGAAAAGGCGATATCGTCAAAGAGTTCAAGAATGTTGAAGTCACGCAGTCCAAGGTACTCTCCGCAGGACAGGGTGTAGAAGAGGAGGCGGAATGATGAAGAATTTTAACTGGAGCAAATACAGTAAACCGATCATCCTCGCCGCATTTATTATTGTTTTGTCCATCCTTCGTCCGAAGGCCTTCCTTTCACTGGACAACTTCAGTAATGTCTTGTGGTCGGTGGCAGTCATCGGCATTATGGTCAGCGGTTCCATCTTCGTATTCCTGATCGGCGGAATCGATCTGTCCATTGCCACTTTGTGCGCTTTCTCCGCAGTCGTGGTGGTCTCGGTCACACATATGCTGGGAGACACGCCCGGTGCAGTTATTGCAGGCGTGCTGGCAGCCCTGATCGTAGGCGCTCTGGCCGGTGCAGTGCACGGCGTCGTCATAACGACGTTCAAAATACCCGCCTTCCTGGTGACCTTCGCCACACAGAGTATTTTCCTGGGTCTTGCCATGGTCTTTACCAACAACAAGATCGTCAGCTGCACCGTTCCCGCTTTTACGGCCATCGGTGCCTTTAAGATCCTGGGATTCCCGCTTCCTGTATATTTCATGGCGATCATTGCCCTGATCAGCTGGTACGTGCTCAGGAAGACCGTCTACGGCAGATATGTCTACGCAGTCGGCGGCAACGCCACCGCAGCCGAGATCTCCGGTATCAATGTCAGGCTCTCATCCATCGTCTGCTACATGCTTTCCGGACTTACGACAGCCATGGGCGGCATCGTTCTTGCTTCCATGACACAGCAGGCTTCTTCCTCCACCGGTGCCGGCTATACCAATGACGTCATCACGGCAGCGGTCATCGGCGGCGTTTCCCTGCTGGGCGGCGAAGGTACGGTTCCCGGAGCCATCTTCGGTGCTGTGCTGATGGGACTTCTGAACAACGGTCTGAACCTGATGTCCGTTCCGTCCACACATGCCGGCCTGGTCAAGGGCCTGGTCATCGTAGTGGCCGTTGCCTTCGACGCTATGCAGCATGCGGATCAGTCCAGAAAGAAAGTCAAAAAGGTCAAAAAGGCAAGTGCCTGATTCTTTTGGGTCATGAGCCTTATGACAGAATGAGGGATTTTTATGAAAAAAATAGACGCACATTTACATTTGGCCAAGGTACTTGCGGGCTACTGCAGACGCGGTGAACTGCGTGCCATCGGCGGCGGCAAGGCCCAGTGGGGCAGCGGAGAGGTCTTCCAGCTGCTTCCCACAACGGGAGAGTACGGAGATGACTGCTTCACGGCAGAGCAGGCTCTGGCCATCATGGACCGCAACGATGTGGAAAAGGCAGTTCTGATGAACGGCAGCATGTACGGCTTCCAGAACATCTATCATGAGGAGCTGCTGGAGAAGTATCCCGACCGTTTCTGCCCTTCCTGCGAGGTGGAGCCCTTTGCCACCAATCATATGCAGACCCTTGCCAGATTCCTTGAGGAGAAGCACTTCCATCTGGTCAAGTTCGAGGTCAGCTCCGGCGGCGGCCTGATGGGCTGCCACGATCCCTTCGACCTGTCCGGCGACAGAATGATGGAGATCTATAAGATGATCGAGAAGCACCACGGTGTGGTAGCCCTTGACGTGGGCGACATCCTGATGGAGAGCCATCAGACGACGGCCCTGATGCGGATCGCCGACAGATGTCCTGACCTCAAGGTCGTGATCTGCCACCTTCTTGCTCCCATGAGAGAGAAGAAGAAAGAGTGGAAAGCGGAGCTGCAGATGCTCAGCCAGGCAAATATCTGGTTTGACATTGCCGCCATGCCCAAGATCATGTCTCCCGATGTCTATCCTTATCCGGAAACAGCGGAAATTCTCGCGGAAGCCAGAGATATCATCGGTGCCGACAGGATGATGTGGGGCACAGACGCACCCTTCGCGGCTACCCAGGATACCTATGAGCATCTGACGGACTATCTTGAGAAATCCGGTGTTTTCTCCCAGAAAGAACTGGAAGATATCTATTACAACAACGCGCAGTTCGTATATTTCAGCTGACCTGCTGCGCAGCTTTGAAGAGGCCGCCGGTTCAGCCGGCGGCCTCATGTTTTAACGGCTCTGCCGCCGCAGGCAAGGCGGGAAAGTCAGAAAAACAGAGGGAGGGTAAATCATATGATCAGAAGAAGCAGCGAAAAAGAAAGCATTACAAAGCCGGCTCCCTTTAACGGAGTCGGAGAGATCACCGTCAGGAGCCTTTTGAACGGCCCCGACGAAATGGAAAAGAAGGGCCGTGTCTTCGCCCATACCACCGTGTATCCGGGCAGCCGGATCGGGCTTCATACCCATAAGGGAGACGCAGAGACCTATTACATCCTGTCGGGACACGGAAAGTACAATGACAACGGCACCATCGTGGATGTTCAGCCCGGCGATGTCTACTACTGCGGGGAAGGCCAGTGCCATTCCATCGAAGCAGTGGACGAACCCATCGAGATGATCGCCCTGATCTTATATACCGGCTAAGAGAAGCCTGTGGGGAGGCAAAGTCCCGGAAGCAGAGAAATAAGTGCAGGAGAAACTTCTTCAGAGGATACAGAACAGACGAATACGGAAACGAAATAATAAGGAATTTGAACAGAAGGGAGACAACAGCATATGGCAATCCTGAATTATACAGTACTCAGACAGTCTGGCTATGACGGATATATCCTGGAGAATGCACCGGAGAAGGTCATGCAGTTCGGCGAAGGCAACTTCCTGCGTGCATTCGTAGACTACTGGTTCGACATTTCCAACGAGAAAGCCGGCTGGAACGGCAAGTGCGTCCTGGTACAGCCCATCAAGCCCGGCCTGGCCGAGATGATCAACAGGCAGCAGGGCCTGTACACCCTTTATCTCAGAGGCCGCGAAAACGGAGAGAAGGTGGACAGAAAGCGTGTCATCTCCTCCGTATCCAGATGCCTGAATCCTTATGTGGATGCAGACTTTGACTCCATGATGGAACTGGCCTGCTCCGACGATCTGGAGTATATCGTATCCAATACCACAGAAGCGGGCATCGTTTATGATCCTGCCTGCCAGCTGGAGGACAGACCCGCTTCCTCCTTCCCCGGAAAGCTGACCCAGGTCCTGCTTAAACGCTATAAAGCCGGCAAGGGTGGCCTTGTGATCCTTTCCTGCGAGCTGATCGACAACAACGGCAAGGAACTCTTAAAGTGCGTCAACCAGTATATCGACCAGTGGGGACTGGACGACGGCTTCAGAGCCTATGTCAATGACAGATGCACCTTCTGCTCCACTCTGGTGGACAGGATCGTTCCCGGCCGCATCCGCGACGCTGCAGAGGTGGCCCGGCTTGAGAAGGAACATGGCTACGAAGATCCCCTGCTGGTGGTGGGAGAAGTATTCGGCGTATGGAACATTGAAGGTCCGGCCTGGCTGGAGGAAAAGCTTCCCTTTAAGAAAGCCGGCGTGAACTGCCCTGTTGTGCCGGACGTAACACCTTACAAGAAGAGAAAGGTCCGCATCCTGAACGGTGCTCATACGGGCTTTGTGCTGGGAGCTTACCTGGCAGGCTTTGATATCGTGCGCGACTGCATGGAGAACGAGACCGTGCTGGGCTACATGAACAAGATGCTCTATGAGGAGGTCATCCCCACCCTTCCTCTGGATAAGGATGATCTTATGTCCTTTGCCGCGGCGGTGCAGGACAGATTCAACAATCCTTTCGTAAACCACGAGCTTCTGACCATTTCCCTGAACTCCACGGCCAAGTGGAAGGCAAGGAATTTCCCCAGCTTCGAGGAATATACCGAGAAGTACGGAAAGCTCCCTGTCTGCCTGACCACCAGCTTTGCAGCCTATATGGCCTTCTATTCCAGCGATATTCAGGAGCTGACGGAGGCCGGCCTGGTCTGCAGGAGACCCGCGGGAAATACCTATACCATCTCCGACGACAGATGGGTGCTGGAATTCTACTATGACCACAGAAACGACGATGCGGCAGCCCTGACTCACGCGGTCATGACAAACGAAAAGATGTGGGGCCAGGATCTGACCAAGATCCCCGGCTTTGAGGCCGAAGCGGTCCGCATCCTTAACGTGATCCGCACCGAAGGCGCCCTGAAGGCCTATGCGGACTGCCTGTAAGGAAGACGGAACGGCCTGCGGAGAGGATCCGGACTTGTTTTGAGAGACACGCAGCCTGCGTGATGATCGATGCGTATCCTTAAGGAGGGCTGCAGTTTCCCGGACAGCTGCGAATAAGCCATTTGAGCGGCATGAAACAGAATCGGCATCGCATTCGGAACAAAAATGCGATGCCGATTTTTGGCTGCAGAAGGCGGAGGAGGCCCTGCTGAGCCCTGGAGACGGGGCAGCCTTCCGGACGCAGGCAGGTATAGACCGTCGGAAACGAAGCCGATCTGCAATAAAAGGAGGAGACGATGGACCAGGCAAATCATCGGAATACAGAAAACCCGGTCACGGGTTTTTGCGGCGGCTGCCGCAGCAACTGCCCTTTATCCAGTCCCAACTGCCCCACCGGCATGGAGAGGGCGGGCTGGAGCATGGAGGAAATCGAAAAGGCCATGGCCGAACGCGCGGTGCCTATAAAGAAAAGACCCGGAGGAAATGAAAGCGTGTAAGGCAGGGCCCCGGGCCGCAGACAGGGGCAGTTTCCGAAACAGTTCCCTTACAATTTGAATGGAGCCTTATGCGAAAATGATGTATGACAGAATATACGGGGAAACATGACGGGACCGGCAATCTGCTTTAAAGATCGCCGGTCCCGTTTTTCTGCGGGCGTCAGGAAATTCCATACCCCGGATTTCGTGTTATGATTAGGGGTACGTATGGGCAATCGTTAAAAGGTGAACCCGCCTCACAGCAGAAGGTTCATTTTGAACCTGTCTTATGGGAAGGGGTTCCTTTTGAACCCGGTGCAGGGTTCCTTGTTAAAAGGTACTCCAAAATCAATGTAAAGTGCGGTAGAAAAAAGCCGCCCGTTTTACTACTTTTCTACTACTGGGGTGTAATGAAATGCACGGACCTGCCCGCGCTGCCCTTTTCGCACAGTCCGGCCCGAATTATGTGCCTTCGGAGAATGGCGCAGAAACGACCAGAACAGGCCATAAACTGGCATTTCGTGAAGGAGTTTTATTGGTTAAGATACCTTTTCGTGTGCCACGGCAGCATCTGACTAAATGGTCAAAAAACCAGTATTTATGCGGGATTGCGGCTACCGGGGCAGGACTTTTATCAACGTTTTATCAACATTAGGATTGGGAGCTTTTCGATGCGACAAATAACAGAATATATCTTAGTGAAGCCTGGCGCTTACCTGTGAATTCATTGCGAATGAGGGGTAGGCGTCT
>ODAJ012176942.1_pt1 | contig 11554 bp, 5 predicted proteins | sample 1539241 | NCBI WGS metagenome assembly ODAJ01 (sample SAMN02144231, study PRJEB22623) | gut metagenome | biome: sheep rumen | host: Ovis aries | place: New Zealand | reverse complement strand
TCGATATCGACGTGTTCCGCCTTTTCGGGGTGGCGCAGCGTCTCGAGGATGTTCTCGAGGGAGTTGGACTTCATGTACTTGCACATGCTGCAGCTGCCGATGAATTCCATGTCGGGATGCTCGTAGTGCATGCGTGCGTTGAGTCCGCATTCCGTGAGGAGCAGGAACTTGGAGCCCTTCGGCTGTTCGCCGATGTATTTGACCATCTGGCCGGTGCTGCCGACGTAGTCGCTCAGGAGGGCGACGCCGGGATGGCATTCGGGGTGGCTCACCACCTTGAGTCCCGGGTTCTGGCTCCTGAAGAAGTTGATGAGGTCGGAATCGTAAGTCTCGTGGACGTAGCAGCATCCGTCGTGAAGGATGAAATCTTTCTTGACGCCGCGCTTTTCCATCTCGCTCTTGATGTTTTCGCCCATGAGCTTGTCCGGGACGAAGCAAATCTTGTCCGTCGGGAGGCTTTCGACAATCTTCATCACGTTGCCGCTCGTGACGCACACGTCGCAGGCAGCCTTGACGGCGGCGGTCGTGTTGATGTAGCAGACGAACGTGTAGTCCGGATGCTGTTCGCGGAGCTTGCGCACCTGTTCGCCCGTGATGGAGTCGGCGAGGCTGCAGCCGGTGAGCGGTCCGGGAATCAATACGTCCTTTTCGGGATTCAGGATCTTGGCCGTTTCGCCCATGAAGCGCACCGCAGAGAACAGGATGGTTTTCTGCGTGACCTTGGTGGCGTCTTCGCTCAGCTTGAAGCTGTCGCCGGTGTAGTCGGCAACGCCCAGGACGATTTCGGGCGCCACGTAGCTGTGCGCGAGGATGACCGTGTCCTGGTCTTTTTTGCGCTCGTTGATTTCGTTGATCAGCGGGAGCATCTGCTCCACCTTTTCCTTGGTGTACGTGCAGAGAACGGCTCCGGGGTGGATGGAGCTCAGGCGCTTGTAAAGTTCGTCGATTGTCATGGTGTGAAAGATAGAAAATTAATATCCTGCCCATTCGGCGCTGATGGACGGGCTCGCCTTGCGGATGGCTTCGTCTTCGGCGGAATTGTGCGCGGGGGTGATGTCGCCGCTTTGAATCCGGGACTTGATTTCGTCGAATGTTTTTGGCGGAACGCTTTCGGGGGAGTTGTCTCCCAGTACCTTGCAGGGGGCCATCTCGGATTCTTTGGCCTTGTCCTTGACGGGCGTGTATTCGCGTGCGGCGGGAATCTCGTAAAAGCGGTCTTCTTCAGGGCACCAGGCGGTAAGGCACTTGCCGTAGACGCAGCCCGAGTCGAGCCCGATGAATCCGGGAATGTTCACGAAACCTTTTTTGGCCCAGTGCCCGAATACGACGGTCTTCGGCCATTTTACCAGCTTGTACCACGGAACGTCATTCCACTTGCGGATAGAAAGCAGCACTTCGGGACTCATATCCTCGAGCCTTGCCTTGCCCGGTTCGAGTCCGGCGTGCACCAGGAGCGCGTGCGGCGTGTCGCGCCACAGCGGCCACTCTTTTACGGTGTCGCGGATGGACTGCCACTGTTCCAGCGGGAGCGCCTTGAAACGCTTCTTCTGCTTTTCGTTCCAGCAGTCCTCGGGAGTTTCCATCATGCGGATGAGGTGCTCCTCGTGGTTGCCGCGTACGGTCAAAATACCGCATTCCTTCACGATCTGCATGGCGCGCCACATATCCGGACCCTTGTTGATGATGTCGCCGGTCTGGTATAGCGTATCGCTGCCGCGCACGAATCCGAACGCGTCTATAATGCGCTCGAGTTCGTCGGCACAGCCGTGTACGTCACCTATGTAAAGAGTCCTGGACATGGTTTATAATTGATAATGGATAATTGATGATGGATGATGGATAAATGCATACACCTATCTTTCGTCTATCGTCTATCGTCTTTCGTCTAAAGATGTACCGCTTGGCGCAATTTGTTCATCTCGTCGGCGGTGAGTTCGCGGAATTCTCCGGCGGGCAGGTCTCCCAGCTGCAGTTTGCAGTAGCTCACGCGCTTGAGGTCGCGGATTTCGTAGCCGATGGCGCGCATCATGCGGCGGATTTCGCGGTTTTTGCCTTCGATGAGCACGAGCTCGGCGAATCCGTTTTCAAGGTACACGTCGGTCGCGAAGGCGATTTCTTCCTGGGCTTCCGGATCTTCGGGGTCGCGGATGTCCACGCCGTCTACCAGGCGCTGCGCTGCGGCTTCGCTGAGCGGTTTCGTTGTCCAGACGTAGTAGCTGCGCGGGATTTCGTAGCTCGGGTGCGTTAGGCGGTGCAGCAGTTCGCCGTCGTCGGTGAACAGTAGGAGTCCGCGGCTCTGCAGGTCCAGACGTCCAACGTACTTGAACGTATGGTAGCCGGGAGGCAGGTAGTCGTAGACGGTGCGGCGGCCCTGCGGGTCGTCCTTGGTGCACACGCAGCCGGCCGGCTTGTGGAACATGATGACCTTGGTCTTTTTCGGGAGCTTCGCGGTCTTGCCGTCGACAGTCACGACGTCTTTATCTTCGTCCACCTGGTGGCCGAGATCGGAGACGGTTTTGCCGTTCACTTGTACGCGGCCTTCTGCGACAAGCGCATCGGCGGCACGGCGGCTGGCGATACCGCTGAGTGAAATAAACTTGTTGATACGCATTACTTTTCTTCGCCTTCCATCTGGATTTTGAGGGCTTTTATCTTGCGCCAAAGGGTAGAACGGCTAATGCCCAGCTTCTCGCAAATTTCGGTCTGGTTGCCCTTGCATACGCTCAGGGCATGCAGAATGTGCCTGCGTTCCATTTCTTCGAGAGAAAGGATCTCGTCGCTGGCTGGTTCGGCCTGCGCTGCTGCGGGCTTGGCTGCCACGATGGACGCCGGGGCGATGGGAGCTGCCGTGCTCTCTGTCTCGATAGCCTTGGGCGCTGTCGCGTCGTGGGGCATGTGTGGAATGGCGAATTGCTTTTCGCGTGCTTCTTCTTGCACGTCTTCGGGCAAGTCTTCGAGGCGGATGATGCCGTTTTCCGAAAGCACGATGGCGTGCTCCACGATGTTTTCCAGTTCGCGGATATTGCCCGGGTACGGGTAGCGGGTCAGGGCGTACTGTGCCGCCGGTTCCAGGTCCAGAATCTCCTTGCCGTGAGTTTCCTTGTACTTTAGAATAAAATAACGGATAAGGGTCGGGATGACCGGCTTGCGCTCACGGAGCGGCGGCAGGTGCAGGTGGAACGTGTTCAGGCGGTAGTAGAGGTCTTCGCGGAATGTCCCCATGTGCATTGCCTGCTGCAGGTCGCGGTTTGTCGCGGCGATAACGCGTACGTCCAGGTAACGGGCCTCGGTTTCACCCACGCGGCGTATTTCATGATTCTGCAGGAACCGCAACAGCTTGACCTGCGTCGATGCCGAAAGTTCGCCGACTTCGTCGAGGAACAGCGTACCGCCGTTTGCCGATTCGAACAGTCCCTTCTTGTCGGCTGTCGAGCCGGTGAAGGAGCCTTTCTTCGCGCCGAAAAGTTCGCTTTCTACCAGGTTCTCGGGAATGGCTCCGCAGTTTACCGCGACAAACGGTTCGGCCGAACGCTTGCTGTAGCGGTGGATGACGTTGGCGAGGAATTCCTTGCCCGAACCGGATTCGCCCGTGATGAGCACGGTACTCGTGGTCGGGGCAATCTTGTAGACGTTCTTGAGGATTTTCCTCATTTCAGGAGTGTCGCCGAGCAGGCTGTCGAGCACCTGCGATTCCATCAGCTGGTGCGTGTTCTTGGTCTGCTGCTGCGACTGGATTTTCTGCGCGGTGCTTTCGAGCTGGTCTATGGAGACCGGCTTCATCAAGAAGCTGTTCGCCCCGCGGTTGATGGCGCTTGTCGCGCCGGGCCAGTTCTTGTTGTCGCAGAGAACGAAAATTTCGATGCCGGGATTCCTTTCTTTAAGGAAACTCACCATGTCCATGTTTTCTAGCGTCAAGAAGGGAACCTCGATAAACGCGAGGTCTATCGAATCGCTCTTGACTAGGGACATCAGGGATTCCCTGTCGCTACAGACCAAAAGCTCCGTGTCGACTAGGGACCAGGAGCGCTGGATGTCGCTGATAAAGGATTTATCCAAATCGGCGATCAGAATTTTCATAGGAAACTCTGTTACGGATTGTTCTGGATGATTTCCTCAACCTTGGCTCGCAGCGCCTGGAGGTCAACAGGCTTGTTGAACGTTGCGGCAACATCGAAATGCTGTGCCGTAATCAGGTAGTCGTCCGCGGCCGTGCGTCCGCCACCGCTGACGGCGATCGTTCTGCCGCTCATTCCCATTCTGCGGAGGTCCAAAATAACTTCGTAACCGTCGACATCGGGCATGATGATGTCGGTGATAATCACATCGTACTTCTTATTCTGATAAAGGGCCTTGGCTTCCTTGCCGTTCACAGCCGTTTCTACGTCATACCCTTTGATTTCCATGGCGGACTTCAACATCAGGTTGAATTGTTCGTCGTCATCAATGATAAGAACCGTGGACATGCTCACTCCTTGTGTTCGCTGATAGATTCTTTATACATGTTCCAATATAGATTAAATGTCGTGCCTTCGCCAACAGTAGTTTGTATGGTGAAATACGCATTTCCCTCTTTTAACAGGCGTACGGCGCTTGAAAGCCCCAATCCGAGCCCTTCGCCAGGGGCTTTCGTGGTGAAAAACGGTGCAAAAATGCGCTCGAGCGTCCCGGAGTCGATTCCCGTACCGGTGTCCGAGACGGAAATTTTTGCGTAATCGCCCTTCGGAATCGGTGGGGCGTAGGGGGTCAGGAGCTGGTGGGTGAGGGTCTCCTGCTGTACCTCGAACGTCAGTGTGCCGCCCTTGTCCTTCATCGCGTAGATGGCGTTGTTCGCCAGGTTGCTCAGGATGCGTTCCAGCGACGGCACCTGCGCCTTGATTTCGATTGTCTCGTCCATGGTCTTGGAGACGACCTGGATGTTCGGCGGCAAGGTGATGATTACTTTGTCTATAACATCGCGGACGATGGTCGCGGGCGGGAATATGGTACTCGGAATCTTGCTTTCCGTCTTGCCGCGGACGGTGTCCAGCAACACGTTCAGCGACTGCTTGCCTCGTTGTGCCGCGGTGGTGGCTTCGCTTACAAAGCTCGATGCCTTGGTGAGGTTCTGCTGTATCTTCTTGTCGGTAATATTCGGCGTGACCGTGTTGAGCAGTTCCTGGGCCAGCTGGCAGAAACCGATCTGGGAGCCGAGCAGGTTGTTGTAGTCGTGGGCAAAGGCGCCGCAGGCCGTTCCCAGGTCTTCTAGGCGCGAATGGATAATCTTCTGCTCGCGCAGCATGTTCCTTTCTCTTTCGAGACGCTTTTCTTCGCTCATGTCAATTTTCAGGCCGATCACCTTGTACGGAGGCCTGTTGACGATGATGGGAATAAAGTGGTTCTGGTAGACAAAGACCTGCTTGTCGTTCTTGATGTTGATGCTGGCCTCTTCTTCGGAAATTTCGTTGTGTTCGGTGTCCTCGAACGTCGTGAAAATCTTGCTGCGGCCTTCGTTGCGGGCAGCCTTTTCCTCTGGCTTGATCTTGCTGGGAACATCGGTAGTCTTGTTCAGGTTCCCGCGCATGGTGATGTCTTTCAGATTCTGCGTCATGTAGACGCCGTTCTCGTTCTTGGACCAGAATTGGAAGGGCAGCGCGTTGATCAGGGTGGCGTTGATGTTTTCGGTTTCCTTGGATTTCTTTTCGGAAATGTCCAGGCGTTCCTGGTAGCGAATCAGGTCCTGCTTGTATTCCGTGAACTGGCGGTTGAGCGTCTTGATTCTCTGCTGGTAGAACAGCAGGTTCGTCTGGTCGCTGAGCAGCAATACGTTTATGGATGTCGTCAGGGACTGCCTCAGGGTGAATATGCCCACGTTGAACGTGTGAAGCTCGTTCTTGATCTGAACCTTGACGTTGTTGTAGGTGGCCTCGTGCTGAATATCGATATCGGGCAAGATATGCTGGATATTCATGTTCGCGATTTCGGCGTCGTTAGCCTGGAGAATCTGCCGCGAGGCCGGGTTGGCGTAGAGGACCTTGCCCTTGGAATCGAAATAGATGATGCAGTCGCCCAGGTGGATGATAAACTGGTTCAGGAACCACCAGGAACTCTTGTTCTTGAAAGAAACCGAAGTGAAATACTGCCCGCAAAGAATGGCGAGGAAAATGCAGGTATACTGGTACCACTGCATGAATTGTACGGGCCCGCGCATGTTCTGGAACCTGCAAGCGAGCGGGACGATAAAGTCGAGCGTAATGGAGAACAGGACAAAGAAGAGGAACGTGACGAGCATGTAGGCGTAAATTTGCAGGAGGCTCTGGTCGCTTGTCTGCAGGCAGGATTTGAGCAGCGAGTAGCATGCCTTGAGCAGGTCGGGCAAGACGAACAGCAAGAAAAGCAGGCCGTATACGACAAAAGCCGGATGCTGTTCGAGGCCGAGGGCGTGGAATCCGAACGTATGGTTCATGGTTTCGGGTTCGACGCAGAACATGACGGTGGCGGCAATGACGCCGGCTGACCCGATGATGTTCCTCAAGGCCGATACGGGGGATCTCTTGGAAGCATAACGGATGCGTGCGATATGGCGGGCCGCGTTGCCTGTCTGGATCCAGGTGAGGGCTTGCAGACCGAACAGGATATGCGCATAGGGGCTGTTGGTGGCACCGAACGTGACGTTGCCGACAATATTTATCAAGTTCCAGAAAATGAGGATAAGGATAAGCTGGTAAAGCGGTTTCGGGAACTGCTTGACACGGGTCTTCTGCCCGAGCGTGAGCGGGAAGGCCAAAGCAAGTATAAGACCGATAATCGAGAGGATAAGGTCGGTCGGCGAACTTGAAAAGAGAGCTTCTTGCATATCTACAAAGAAACTTATAAAAAAAATGGACAAAAAGAAAGAAAACGCGAAAAGCTCGCGTTTTCTGGGTGCATTCTAGAATGATTTAGGTTAGGGAGCGCTCTTCTGGCGCTTGATACCGAATATCCTCGTCTTGTCGTAGGAGTCGCTGGTGCTGAAACGGCTCTGGGTGCTGGCGTCCTTTTCCGTGTTGGCGATGAACTTCGTCTTGACCTCGGCCTTGAAGATGTAGGCTCCGGTTCCGACGGCACGGCCGTTCTGGGCGCGGACACCGACGTTCGTCACGTTGGTCCATTCGACAAAGAGCGTGACCTTGCCGGTCGAAGACAGGTAATCGTCGGGCAACACCTCGTAAGTTCCCGAAAGGCGGTTGACGAACGTGCCCAGGTTGGTGTAGATGGGCAGGTCGTACTTGATTTCGAGCTTGCTCCAGGCAGCGGCTTCGCTCGTAGAGCTTCCGCGCGGGACCGTAAGGTCGAACACCCATACGGCGCCCGAGAGCGGAGTCTGGGTAGTGTCGATGCCCTGCTTGATAACCTTGCCCGTCTTGGAATCGATGGCGTCCAGCTTGTTCGTGTTCGGATTCAAGATGTACATCACCATGGTCGGATCGTTCGGCGTGGCTGTTCCCCTGTCGATATTGACCCTGGAGAGATGGTCGCGGACGTAGACGTTGAACGTAATCTTGGGATCGCCGCTGCCGCCGACAGTTACCCACGGGTTGTTCGTGGCGGGCATGTTGCCGCTCAGGTCGATGAACGCGCTCTGGTCCAGGGGCGCGAGGCGTACGCGGTCGCCGTCCATGATAAAGTCGGCCGCCGTGTCGACGACGTTTAGTGCCGAGGGCTTCAGGGTCCACCTGTAGGCGTTAGCCTTGCTTACGGCGAGGTTGTCGCGTTCGCGCAAGAAGATGATCCTGGAGGAATCCGTTATGGACACGGGTTCGCTCAGGACATAGTTCGACGTGTTGAAGGTGGTGTTTTCTACAGAGGCGGATACGAATACCGGCCCGACCTTGTCTTCGGCAATGATAGAATTGCTTTCGTAAGAAGCTCCCGTTCCCAGGTGCTGCATGACAAGCCCCGCGCCCACGAGGCTGCGGCCATTGACGACGCCGTCGTAGTTGCCGTTCGTGTTGCCGAGCTTGAATGCCGGATTCAGCCTGAGCGTTCCGTTCTTTTTCGTATCGTCAAACCTCAGCGAAGAACCGTCGACCCAGAGGGTTTCCGGTGCGGCGCTACCGAAAATGACGGAAATCTTTTCGGGGGTGTGCTTCTGGTCTACAGGCTGCGAGAACTGGATGCTGACGTTGTCGGCAAGTCCGTCTTCGTTCGGGTCGGTAATGCTGGCGTAGACCATGGGAATCGGGCGGATCTTCAGGAGCACGGGGAGAACTGCCGGTGTGCATTCCCCAATCCCGTTGCCGGCGAGGTCCATGATGTTGCTGGTAGAAAGCAGCTGAACCTTCATGCCTTCGGTAATCAGGGAGCTTCCGTCTGCAGCGAAATCGATTTCGTATTCCCAGATGTTCAGGCTGTCGTTATAGATCTTGGCCGTCTTGACGACTATGGGCTGGTCGGCGGGCAAGAGCCTTGTGGGCCAGTCCAGTCCCGGAGCCTTGATGGGCTCGCTGAACTGCAGGTAGACGCGGTCGGATGTCGCCGAATCGAGACGTTCCAGGACCGAGATGGAAAGCAACGAAGGAGCGATGCCGTCCTGGTAGAAATCCGTAGAAGCCTGCTGGACTCCGGCAACGTTGCTGACAAGCGTGATGCTGCCCGAAGGACTCGTGTTGATGTTCGTGTCCGGGGGCGTGATGCCGACAACCAGTTCCTTGCCGTTCTGCGAAATCACGGTGGTGGATGTCAGCGAGTCGCTGCCGTATACGAACTTGATGGAATTGAACGACTGCTGCTGATCGGCCATGTATTCGTTCGAAAGCGTTATGTTGATGGCGTCGGGTTTCCCGTCGCAATCCTGGTCAATCATCTTGGCGAAGTCGATAATGGGCCAAGGCGGCAAATCCTGGATGACGAGCTTTGCCGGGTTGTTGTTGTAGCGGACCTTGCTCGTGTTCGGGCCGGCGGCAAAGATCTGCGTTTCCATGGCCATGTCGGCGCTTACGTAGAATACGGCTTCGCCGTTCACGATGTCGACGTTGAATCCGTCGCCGCCAGATACGGTGGCGTCGCTTGTGGCGTAGAACTTGGCGAGCCCGTTTTCGGAGCTGATCTGGATGGTGATGCGTTCCGCGGTAATCGGGTTGAACGCGCTGTCCAGAAGCTGCACGTGGACTTCGGCCTTCTTGCCGGTGTATGCCGTAACCGGATCGACAGTAAACTTCAGGTACCGTTCTTCGGGCGGGATCGTGATGGTGTCAATCTCCACGTTGGAGCGCATGATGGCGCAGGCGCAATCGTAGCTTCCGCTTAGGTTCGCGCCGTGGTTGTGCCAACTGACCCATTCCATGTAGTTGTTGCCGTAAGCAAGAACGGAGTCGTACTGGAATATGAAGGCGTCCTTGCGGTTCTGCGGATCGTACAGCGTATGGTTGAAAACGGAATTGCCGTTCATTTCGAAGTCGTCGAGAAGGCCGGAGGGCGTCACCTTGCTGGAACCCTGGTAAGATGTGGGCGCTTCGACTTTTTCGACAGAGTAGTGCGGACTGACGAACGGGCTTATGAAATCGAGCGAGACGGTGCGGCTGACTTGCGGTCCGCTTTCGGGCGTGTAGTCGGGGCCGTAGCCGTAGATATGCTTGCCATGGTAATAGACGGCGACATAGGGGTCACGCGTAAAGGCGACAACCTTTTCTCCCTTTGAATTGATTTCAAGGAAGGTGGTTTCGGATCCTTTGAAGTATGGAGCTTGAGTCAAGTCGATGCCCTCGAAGTATTCGGGGTCGTCTTCTGCGGTATGTGCCCGGAGCGACCAGGAACCTACGAGGTCGCTGTATTTTGCCGTTTTTACAGAGGGGTTGTAGTCATGGATCATGACTTGAATGATCAATTGTCCGGAAACTTCGAGAACGCCCTTTACGTTGATTGGCAGATAATATCCGCCAAAGCCGTCGGACTGTGCGCTGCCGAAGCTCACTTGGATGGGCTTGCCCATTCGTCCGTCGCCCCCAAAGTTCTGGTGGGAGTTCCCTAGGGCCGCCAGGTTCGCGTCCTTTAGGTACATGCGGATTTCAAAATCTTCAAAGGGCATGGTGTCGTTGTTTGCGATAGACAAGATAAATGCACTGCAATCTTCCCATGAGCTGCAACTTGCTTCGCTGCCATAAGAACTGGGCTTCAAGAATATGTCGAGATCGGCGTAGATGGCGTGGGCTTCGGTCGTGAAGCTGTAATAGCTTCCGCCGTTGTCGTCGGTAGTGGCTCCCGAAGAAACGCTGAAGTAATACGTGGTTCCCGGAGCCAAGTCGGTAAGGATCGCTTCGTGGAACAGCACTGCTCCGCCTTCGGCTGTCTGGGTCTGTCCCAGTGCAGAAGATTTCCCGTAGTTCACGATGCCGTTCATGCGGTCGCTGCTCCACCAGTAAATCTTCGCGCTCCTGTGGTCCACCTGGCAAATCGTCACGCCGCTGATGGTCGTGTTCACGTTGGTCATCGTGAACGTGTACCACTGGCCGTGGTTGTCGTCGGTCGACATGTTGCGTTGCGTGTCCATGCCTTCGAGGTAGAAGTAGTAGGTCTGGCCCATTACAAGTCCTTCGAGGGTGACGGAGCCGCCCTTGCTGGCCTTGTCCTGCTTTACGGACTTGGCGGTGGACTTGTCGGGAGTCGTATTGTAGAATACCGTGGTCAGGGCCACTTCGTTGGCGTCCCAGCTCACGACGGCAGAAGTCTCCGTGATGGGGGTGCCGATAATGTTGCTGTAGAGCGGACCTTCGGCATCGATGGGGAGGGTTTCGGCGAGGCTCTGTGCCGGGAACAGGAACTGGGCCGAGAAGTCGATACAGGTTTCGGTGGAGGTGTACTTGTTCCAGTCTTCGATAAGGGTCTTGGTCGGTTCGCGGCCACCCATGAGCGCGCCCTTGGGGCAACGGTACTGGTACGGCATTCCGCCGGCGTTGTAGCCGTCGGGGTTGGCGGCGCGGTTGTGCGGGTGCTGCGGGTTCTTGTCGCCTGCGCCCATCAACAGGGAGATATCCCACGGGTTGGCGCCCAGGGCGTAGTACATGTTGTCGAGGGCAATCTTCAGGTAGCGTTCGTCCTTGGTGAGTTCGTACATCAGGAACACGGCCACGGCTGTACCCAGGTTGTAGCGGATGACGCCCCAGTCGAAGCTGACCCAGAGGAGGTTGTAGGGAGAAATGGCGTGCAGGTAGGTGTCGCTGGCGTGCGGATCGCCGGTCGTGCCCGGGTTGTGGACGACGACCGAGTCGCCGTCGTTCGTGGCATCGTTGATGACCTTGTTGAAGGTGGCCATCACGCGCATGTCGAGGGAGTCCCTTTCTAGCGGGGTGAGCCCGTAGACGTCGTAGGCGTAAGCTTCGTTTTCGAGGATGAGCTTCTTGAATCCGAACAGGACGTACGAGTGGATGTTCTGGTAGTCGGATGCCCAGCCGCCGGGGGTGAACCCGCTCGTATGGCCCAGAAATCCGCCCTTGAAATATTCAAGATTGAAACGGTAGTTGTTTTCGTTGTTGTTTATGGCGGGGTTCTTGTACAGGTCGTAGCGGTAGGTGGTGTCTCCGGTCGCGTACCACAGGGCGAG
>ODAJ012033312.1_pt1 | contig 11555 bp, 9 predicted proteins | sample 1539241 | NCBI WGS metagenome assembly ODAJ01 (sample SAMN02144231, study PRJEB22623) | gut metagenome | biome: sheep rumen | host: Ovis aries | place: New Zealand | reverse complement strand
GGATATATACTACAAAATGGATAAACATTACGATCTTTATAAAGTAAAAATGAAAGATGGTGATATTTATGTTATTCCAGGTAAAGGTATAAATGAGGTTAGTAAAATTGCTGTTGAACTTTACTATGCTAAAGTAGAATCAATTAAAACAATATTACAGGACGCTGCACTTGAAGAATACGAAGATTTCCTTACAGATTTTGGAGATAGAATAAATTCTGTTCAAGATGTTAAATTGATTGATCCATCGGAAGGAAAAGATTATACTATAAAGAAAGGTGATGAGGCTTCACTTGTTAAAATAACAGATAAAGAAGAGGAAAATAAAAGATATCCGAATTTTAAACTATAAAATAAAAGAGGAACTTATTTGTTCCTCTTTTTTATGTATTTTTTTCTTAGTTGTTATATTTTCAATACTAATTAAGTTAATTTACCCAGCCATCATCATTGTCCCATTCTGCATAGTTATCCCAAAAACCATTACCAAAGCAGGAATAAACTGAAGAGTCGTAGGTTATTACATCGAAATTAACATAGAGTTTTCCAGTAGCATCACCTATCATACCTGAGTTGTTTCCTATAGGTCCTACGTTGTCGTCTATGAATCCGTCAGTCATTAAAGATAAATCTCTATTAACCACAACCTGAAGCATTCCGTTATATTCTTGAACGCTTCCACAACTACCATCTTGGTCAAAATAGAAATTTTTATTATCTTCGTTTAATGTTATATATACTTGCCCGTCACTAGCATCATATGATATATACCAATTTTCATCATCTATTCTGCTTTTTACTCCACTAGTGTTTTGGTATATTGATGGCTCAATCTTTTTGTGCCACAGATATTGAAGACCTAGCCAGTTTAAATATTCTTTATTTAGATGCCATTCATCTTCAGGTAAGATATTTTTATTTTCTACCAATTCTTTTAAACCTGGCCAGTTTAAATATTCTTTATTTAGATGCCATTCATCTTCAGGTAAGATATTTATATTATTTACCAGTTTTTTTAAACCTGGCCAGTTTAAATATTCTGTGTTGTTATTTATGTTTTCATCTAAAAGTGATGTACCGCTATCTACCATCAGACAATGATATTATTTTTAGTATTTATCTGAAAAACATATTTATTTGAGTAACTGTTTTTAATATTCAATTAAAAGTTGTATATTTGCATCGAATTGTATGGAAGTCCATGTCAGGACATAATTTATAAAAGAATAAATATATCACAGTTAACTTATAATATTGATATAGATTCAATAGTTGTTTTATAAAAAATAAAAAAACAAAATATAGATTTTTAATGATTGTTATTAAAAGAGATGGAACTATTCAGACCTATGATTTTGACAAAGTTAAAAATGCTGTAAGGAAAGCCTTTAATTCTGTTAATGCAAATGGTGCTGAAGAACATGATGTTCCAGCAAAATTCTTTGATTATTTGAGGAATGCAATAGAATCTGGCAATAAAGATCAGATTACAGTTGAAGAATTACAGGACATCATTCAGAAAGAACTTATTAAGAGAAATAAGTATGATGTTGTTGAGTCTTTTATATTGTATAGAAAGAAAAGAGCAGAGATTAGAGAAGCTAAATCAGACCTTATTCTCGAAATACAGAAGAAATTAAAGGCTAGTGATGTACAAAATCAGAATGCTAATGTTGATGAACATTCGTTTGGTGGAAGAATAGGAGAAGCTGCAAGAGTTGTTTGCAAGAATGATGCGCTTAAGAATGTAATGTCAAAAAAATCAAGAAAGAATCACGAAAATAATGAAATCTATGTTCATGATCTTGATAGTTATAGCGCTGGAGAACATAATTGCCTTACTATGCCAATCGATCATCTTCTGAAGAACGGATTTACCACAAGACAATGTGATATTAGACCTGCTGGATCTGTAAATACTGCTATGCAACTTGTTGCTGTTTTATTCCAGTTACAGAGCTTACAGCAATTTGGTGGAGTTTCGAGCAGTCACCTTGATTGGTCAATGGTTCCTTATGTAAGGAAATCTTTCAGAAAGCATTATCTTTCAGAACATATTAAGAATCTTGAAGAATTCTATTATCTTGATATTCTTTCGCTTAGATATGATGATTTTAAACATTGGATTACAAATAAGATAACAGAGTTCTTTATTTCTCACCCTAATCTTGATAATATGGAAGTCTGGAAATTTGATAATTATAACTTGTTTGACGGACATCTTTATCAACGAGCATTATTTGAAACGAAGCAAGAAACATATCAAGCTGTTGAGGCTATGTATCATAATCTGAATTCACTTCAGAGTCGATCTGGTAATCAGCTTCCATTCTCATCTATTAACTATGGTACATGTACGCTTCCAGAAGGTAGAATGGTTACAAAGGCTATTCTTGAGGTTTCTATCGAAGGTCTTGGTCCACACAGAACAACAGCAATTTTCCCATGTGGTATATTCCAATATATGAAAGGCGTAAATGATAAACCAGGAACACCTAACTATGATTTGAAACGTCTCGCTATTAAATCCACAGCAAGCAGAATTTATCCTAACTTTGCTAACTGTAACTGGTCTAATAACCAGAATTGGATCGATCAGGATCGAAAGATGAAACAAGAATACATAGACAGTCTTGATGAAGGATCGTACAACACACTGAAATCTATATTAGAAAAAAATCCAGATATTGCGTATAAGCTTGGTCTGGAAATTGTCGATTAATTTTTTAATATATGTTATATAAAGAAATCTCAGATGTTAATCTGATTAGCTTATGATATAGAGATGACATTGTATTACCAAAGGTGTTAGAAATTAACCCTTAAATGAGTTTATAAAAATTCAATACATTAATAAATTTAATTTGAATTAGTAATGAGTAAAATAAAAGTTAGTTTAGAGCAAAGGCCGATTGAATATTTCTCAACGATGGGTAAGTGAAACATGCAGCTCATCTAAAATCTATTGAACCGTGCTAACGGGTGTGGGAATTTTATTCCTGCTAACGGTTAGGTCCTATTTATAATGAAGCCGTTAATTTAATAGGATGAGACCGTGAGAAGCAAACATAAGTTTGAACTTGTATCGACTAATCCTGATGAATGTAAGGATGTAGGGCTGGAGATAAGCACCAGTTCGAAGCGGTAGACAACACAAAGTGTTGAAGATATAGTCAGTTCAGGTAGTAATATCTGGTAATAATGTGCAGAACGGCAAACGGTCTTGATTGTAATGCAATCGACAATTTTAAGAAAAACATACAAGCTGTCCTTGAGAATCGCCCAGAGGATATAGATGATGTGTTCTCAGGCTCACAGAAGGACGGTAGAGGTAATATCTGTCCAGTGACTATAATAATGCCTACGTTGGCTATGGAAGTCATTGAGAGGAAGTTTAAGGACGTTACAGACGATTATAATGAAATGATTGAACTTGCTCATAAGAATAAGGATGAAATTATAAAATCATTCATGTCATATCTTGATCGAAAGATCCATGATGCGAAAGACATGTTGATAGAAAGATTTAATCATATTGCAAGCCAACCATCATCAGCAGCATCGTTTATGTATGATAACAATACTATGTCTGGGTATAAGAAGGATGAAGGAATTATTTCTGCATTGAAGCACGGAACACTTTCTCTTGGTCAGCTTGCTGTAGCGGAAACACTTGAAATCCTTATTGGTAAAAATCAGACAACCGAAGAAGGTATGAAACTTGCAAAGAGTATAGAAGCACTCTATGCTAAACGCTGCAAGGAATTCAAGGAAGAATACAACATGAACTTTGGTGTGTATTATACTCCTGCTGAAAACCTCTGTTATACTGCTATGAAGAAATTCAAGTCAAAGTATGGCGTAATTCCAAAGGTTTCAGATAAGGAATATTTTACAAACAGTATGCATGTACCTGTATGGGAACATGTAAGTTCATTTGAGAAGATCGATATTGAATCTCAGCTTACTGGATATTCTTCTGCTGGATGTATTACATATGTTGAACTTCCAGATGGAACTAAGAATAACATAGATGCACTTGAGGAACTTGTTGACTATGCTATGGAAAAAGACATTCCATACTTTGCAATAAATATTCCACTTGATACATGTATGTGTTGTGGTTATACTGGTGAATTTGATGTATGCCCAATCTGCGGTTGTACAGAAGTCAAGAGACTTCGCAGAATTACTGGATACCTTACGTCTGATGTAAACCATTTTAATAAAGGTAAGAGACATGAGGAATCACAGAGAGTGAAACACACAGATCAGGTTGTTAACGAAAGTGATTGCTAATGAATTACGTAAAAGTTACAAGCCCAGATGTAAACAATGGTGTTGGAAACCGAGTGACATTGTGGGTTTCTGGATGCACACATAATTGTAAAGGATGTCATAATAAATGGCTCCAGGATTATACGAAAGGTAAACCTTTGTCCGAAGCAAAGGATAAGATATATGAAGCCTTATCATATTCATATATTAAAGGTCTTACTGTAAGTGGCGGGGATCCTTTGGATCAAGATAACGAATCACTAAAAGAACTGTATAATCTTCTGTCTGAAATCAGAAAAGATTTTCCAGATAAAGATATATGGTTGTTTAGTGGATTTACATTTGATGATATTGCAGAGAATTTAGATCATCAGGAAAAGAAAAATATACTTGATATAATAGATTATTTCGTTGATGGCAAATTTGTTGCAGAACTAAAGGATGTCAGACTTCCGTTCAGAGGTTCATCTAATCAGAAAATATGGAAGAATAACTGGAACGGATCCTTTGAAATAGTTAATGATGAATATTTTAAAAATTAATTAAAAAATGTGTGAGGATCGATCTTTTAAGAATTAATCCTCACACAATATATAAAATGAACAATAAGAAAAACGAAGGAGAGTTTTATACTCCAGAGATATTTGCTAATTTTGCACATACTGTTATTGAGAAGCATTTTGGTAAAAACTGGTATAACAAATATTACGTTTGGGATCCATCCTGGGGTATTGGAAATCTTACAATATCAAAGAAATTCAAACATCTTTATGCTTCTACACTTCATCAATCAGATATTGATGAATCTGATGCAAATCCAGAAGCTGATAAATTTCAGTTTGATTTTCTCAACGATCCTATTAAATCACTTTTCGGTTTACATATACCACAAGGATTATATGATGCTTTGATTAATGATAAACCAATAATATTTCTGATGAATCCACCGTATGCTGCTCCTAACGATTTTAAGGATGGTGTAAAGGATGTTTCAATCAATACATATACACAATCATTCATGGATGATATGAAATATGCTAGACTGAATTTGTTTTCGCAGTTTCTGTACCGTGTAATGATGATTAAGAATTGTTACAATCTTACAAATTGTAATATATGCGTATTTTCAAGCTCTGTTTTCATGTCTGGATCTGGATATGAGAAATTCAGGAAGTCTTTCCTTGAGTCTTTCCATTTTATAGATGGTTATCTGTTTAATGCTTCATACTTCGATAAATGTTCAAACAGATGGGGTATAAGCTTGTCTTTATGGAAATCTGGAGAGGGAGAAAATAAGAATGATTTCAAACATAACCTTATTGAAGTAAAGAATGGAAAGATTGAAGAAACTGGAACAAAGATAATATATAATATTGATAATAAAAACAGTTTTAGAAAATTCTGCAAAGAGCCATTGAGGGGTAAAAAGACTTATCCAACAATTACACTTAAAAATCCTGTAACTGTTGGTGAACGAGACGGATCTATGCTAACAACAGACGCAATAGGATTCTATGTAAATGCAAGTAATAATGTTTATAAGTCTTTACAGCAATGCTATTTGCTAAGCACAGCTCCAGATAACATATTATCTGGATTTTCAATAACAAAGGAAAATTTCTTACCTGTTTGTGCTAATTTTGCGTCGAGAAAAGTAATCAATAATAACTGGATAAACAATAAGGATGAGTTTCTTGCACCAGTTATAACAGAAGATAATCATGAATTGTGGGCTGAATTTATATCTGAAAGTATAGTTTATTCCATGTTTAACTCTGCAAGTTGTCAGAGTGCAATACAACCAGCAATATGGAAAAGATATGAATATAAGATAAAGAATGAATTTTTCTTTATGAGTAGAAAGAAAATGATGGAGCTTGCTGATCAATATGAATACTATGATATTGTTAAGACAACATTCGATGATGATGATAGATATGCATATGAATTACTTGATGGAAAAATCGGAGAAAAACTAAGCAAAGAAGCAAAAGATGTACTTGATTATGCGAGACAGCTTTTATTTGATTCAATGAAGGAACGATCTTCTTTTAATAATGATCATCCAGAACTTCATATTATGTGCTGGGATGCTGGATATTATCAATTAAGACCACTATGGAAGCAATATTATCCAGACAGATTGAAGGAATTCAGGTCATTGTATAAGAAACTTGCTGGGAAACTTAGAAAACAGGTATATGCACTTGGTATATTAAAATAAAAGATGAGAATTTTCTAACCTTTATCTATATTTTTGCATCTGCATACTGTTTTCCATAAACTTAAAATCTTTATAATATATTTCTGATTGCTTAAAATTTGAAAGCACCCATACACTGAAAATCCTTTCTTGCAGGAATCCACCTATCAGCATATGATACTCTATAGGCTTTAATCTTAATCCGATTGATGTATAATTCAGTTTATTTGAAACATACCATTTCAGAATATCTCTATTTAAGAAATTCATACGTATAGCATATGCATTTAATATAGAGAATAAGAATTCGCAATATCTGCAATATTCACTATATGGAAGTATATATGAAGATGAGAAGAAAAGTGCATTGCTTTTGTTAAATATTTCATTAAATGCCTTTGAATATAATGGCTGTATTTCATAAAATATACTTTCAAAAGCATCTATGTTTATATAAGGATGACATTTTTCTATATGTTTTTTCAACGATAATCCAAGAATCATAGGTTTGTTGCATATGATCTTATGTTCATTAAATATGGAATCGAAATTAAAATTCTCGTCGAATTGAAGCCTTCTTCGATATTGACATTGACCTATGTATTTTGTCTTAGGCGCATTTTTCCATATCCAGTATGTTCCTGTTGTTTCACTATAATAAAAATTCTTGTCGGATATGTTATCACCTGTATTGTCTTTAAGATCGCATACATCTACTTTATTACTTGCTGCACCACATTGTAATGGTGTATACAATGAGTTATCCCATAATCCATAGTTTACCTTGTTATAAGCAAGTTCATAGATTTGAATATCATCTCTTTTCTGCATTATCTAACATTTTTTGGTGTAATGTATTTATTTGTTTCAAAAATAAGTTGTATATTTGCAATATGATATATTGTATATACAAATAATCGTTAATGCAACTTGAACGTATAATAATATAAAGATATAAAATTTAATTGATGGCCAGTAATAACACGTTTATACAAAATGTTTATTATCATTACATACTTTCAGAACCATCTCTTGTACTAAGGTTCGAACCAGATTTCTTCACAGCAAAGCCAGTACAATATGCATTTAAACTTGCAAAGGATTATGTTGTGAAGTATCATCAGGCTCCAACTGCTGAACAGATTAAACAGCTTGTTATTGAAAATAACATGCAAGATGTATTGCAAGATGATGTTATTGATGTTCTGTATGCTCAAAAACAAATGTTATCTTCATATACAGATGAATGGCTGTATGATGAGACGACAAATTGGGCTATACTTGAAAATGTAAAGAAGTCAATTGTTGATGCTGCTGCATATTTGAAGCTGAATCAAGATGATATGGAAGCTGGAAACGCAAAGCAAGTGGTTGAACATATTAAGACTATGTTCAATCGATCTTGTGTTTTGGATTTTTCAGACGATCTTGATACTGGATCTGATTTTTGGAATGCAGAATCACATAGTCAGAAGAAACTTGAAAGATCATCATTGGGTTATGATTTTTTGGATTTTTGTTTGAATGGTGGCGGATTCCCTGGTGCGTTGATATGTTTTGCTGCTGCACCTAAAACTGGTAAATCATTGTGGCTTCAGAATATATGTGCAAAGTCTGTAGATAGAGGTGAAAATAATGCATATATAACTCTTGAGCTTCCTACGCCTATGGTTATTGCGCGTATAGGATCTAATATGCTTTCTATACCTTCTCTTGAGTATGAAAAATATACAAAGGATACTATAGAGTTAAAGGAGAGAATGAACAGATATAAGAAATCAAAATTGGTAAAACCTGGTGCTCTTATAGTAAAGGATTTCCCAACTTCTACATTAAGTGTTATTGAACTTGAAAGTTATCTTCTGTCAAAAGAAGAGGAATTATCAACAGAAGGTAAACCGTTCAAGTTCAAGAATATTTTTGTTGATTATCTCAACATCATGAAGAACTATAGGAATCCTAATTCCGAAAATACATATATGAAGATTAAACAGATTGCTGAGGATCTTCGTGCTATGGGTAAGAAAAACGGATGGTGTATTATTACAGCAACACAGACTAACCGTTCACAGTTTGACACAAATGACGTAAATGCAAGCCAAATTTCAGAATCTTCTGGCCTTGGTGCTACTGTTGATGCTATGTTTGGTATAATTGCTGATGCACTTATGATGGCTCAGGGTAAGTACTATCTTAAATGTATATACGATCGCGTATCGCCTCAAGCAAATAAAAAGAAACTATTTGATTGCAATTTTACATATCTTAGAATATCTGATGATCCAACAGAGGGTATTATTGATACAGCTCTTATAAATCCAGTTGAATCAAGTAACAAGTTTATCGTTGGTGTAGCAAAGAAAAGAAATAAGATTGATCAGAAGTTTACTCCAGGTCAAATTGAGAAACCGACAGATGAACCAGGGAAATCTCCTAACTTGGTTGATGTTACACCTCCACCTGTAGTTACTGAAAATACAATAGCTTCACCATTTATAAAAATAAAAGGACAAGGTTTGTTCGATCAAAATAAAACAACAGTATAATTATGATGGAAGACAAAATATTTGAAAATTCATTTGATAAAGTAGAATACGGTGTAGAGAGAACCACTCAGGAATCTATTCAGATATCACCTTTTGTTGAAAAACAATATGAAGAAAGTGTATCTGAAAACATTGATGAATTATATGTTATAAGAAGATTAATGAAGATTATGTATGATCTTTACCTTAATTCTGAATTTTTTGAGAAATATGGGCAAAAACAACATATTGATGCAAGTAAAGATTCAAGTACACTGCAATATGAGGATCTTGTGTATAATCCAGTTGCTAAGAAAATAGAGCGTGGTGACTTATTCAAGATTTATTATTATTTCAAGGATGAACTACAGAAACATAATGAGTTCTCAATCATACAGATATTCTGTGCAATCGCAGAATTTTTTGACTTAAATTATAAAACATTATATAATGATATTCTGACTCTTGAAGATAAGGTTAATATACTTGAACATCTTGAGAAAGAATATGGATTGAATAAACATTTTGCAAGATCAAAAGCATTATTCTAATGGCAAGAACAAAAACAAAGGAACCTTTCGATCAGGTTATATTTATATCAGATGTTCATTTTGGAAAGGGCAATATTGAGAAACTTCAGATAATGAAGGATTATTTTTATAATTTCTTTATTCCTTTTGTAAAACAACAGAAGAAGTCACATAATCCATGTATTGTTATCGCAGGAGATTATTTTGACAATAGGCAGAATATAGACATTAATGTTCTTAATGTTGCAATTGATGTTATGAAAGACATGGCAAATGAATGCCAGGTTTATGTTGTAATCGGAAACCATGATATATACAAGAAGTGTGAAACTGACATCACATCACTTAAACCTTTTGATGATGTTGATGGCATTATGCTTATATATGATAAATATGAGCTTATGTTGAAAGATGATAAGAAGTTATTACTTGTATCTTGGGTTGGGGATTTTAAAAAGGAAAATAAGATTATAGCAGAAAACAAAGACAGTTACGATATTCTTGTGTTTCATACTGAATTGTCTGGAATGACATATGATAATAACAGACCTATTATCAATGGTCTTAATCTTGATATTGTTGAAGATGATAAAATCGTTTCTGGACATATACATAAGAGACAGGAATCAAAAAAAGGAATATATCTTGGATCCCCTTATCATCTTGATAGATCCGATATAGGTAACAGAAAGGGAATATATACATTTACTGTTGATAACGGAAAACTTATAAGATCGTTTTATGAGAATACATATTCTCCAGAGTATGTATTGAAACGTTTCTCAGAAATAGGAAGAAATCCAGAAGATTGGAAAGATATTGTGTCTAACAATTTTGTGTATATTGTTTTCACAAGTGAGGAACTTGAAATCGTTAATACTGAGAAATTTATAAACGAGTTAAGACAATACAGACCAAGAAATATAGAACTCATAGAAGAAAGAACAAAAGTTGATTTAAATACTCAACAAGTTGTAATGAATGAAGAAGGTGAAGTCATAGACCTTAATGTAAAACCAGATGCAACTGTTGAGGAAATATTCGAAATTAAGTTGAAAGCATTCAAACTCAAGAAGAAACAAGAGAAAGAAATAAACAAGATTAATACAGAATATTTAAAAAGAGCTACAGAGGAACTGAAATGAAAATAGTAAAGTTACAATGGAGAAACATATTCAGTTATGGTGACGACATCACAGAAATAGAATTCAGTGATGAAGGAAAATTATGGCAGTTATCTGGTAAATCTGGATCTGGAAAGAGTAGTCTTTTGTCTATACCAAAGTTGCTTCTTTTTGGAAAGACTGAAGGTAGTGACGGTAAGCCAGTAGATATGGCTGATGTTTCCAATTGGCTTAACAAGAAAGGATGGATTTGCGGAACAATAATAAAGAACAACGACACTTATGTAATTGAACGAACATTTTCTCCTTCAACATTAACTATAACGAAGAATGGTGAACATCTTGACAAAGCTGGTGTAAAGAATATGCAAGGTATAATAGATACAGAAATACTTGATAATATGCCTTACAATATCTTTGCTAATGTAATGAGTCTTTCTCTTAACAACTTCAAGTCTTTTATATCGATGTCACCAGCAGATAAGAGGCTGATTATTGATAAGATATTTTCGCTTGAGATCATTAACAAGGTTTATGAGCTTGTGAGAAAAGACATGAAGGATCTTGGTAATTCAATCAATATAAGTAATTCTCAGATATATTCACTTGACCAAACAATAAAGACATCACAGGTTGAACTTAATAATCTTAACAATAGCGAAAGTACTGATAATATAAAAGATAAGCTTGATGAGATACAACAAAAACTTGTAAAGGTTGATACTCTTTATCAACAACAGAATACATTGTATACGCAGCTGTATAATACGTACAATGATACATACAAGATTGATCAGCAAATTGTAACTGCAATTAACAGTGAGAATTTTGAAATAGGAAATATAAATAAGAAGATCAATCTTTTCAACCAGGATAAGTGTCCTACTTGTGGTAC
>ODAJ012172667.1_pt1 | contig 11560 bp, 11 predicted proteins | sample 1539241 | NCBI WGS metagenome assembly ODAJ01 (sample SAMN02144231, study PRJEB22623) | gut metagenome | biome: sheep rumen | host: Ovis aries | place: New Zealand | reverse complement strand
TGACAGGAATCATCGGGAAACCGGAGGGCAGACAATGGAAAAACTAAAAGTAATGGTCGTAGACGATGAAGCAAGGATGAGAAAACTTGTCCGTGATTTCCTTGAAAAGCAGGACTATCAGGTCATTGAGGCAGAAAACGGCGAGAAAGCCGTTGACATCTTCTTTGATGAGAAAGATATAGCCCTTATAATTCTCGACGTTATGATGCCGAAGATGGACGGTTGGCAGGTCACTCGCGAGATCAGGCAGTTCTCCAAGGTACCGATCATCATGCTTACCGCCAGAGCGGATGAGAGGGATGAGCTCCTCGGGTTCGAGCTCGGCGTCGATGAGTATATTTCCAAGCCGTTCAGCCCCAAGATACTTGTTGCCCGCGTTAATGCGGTCCTTCGCCGCAGCGGCAAGGCTGCTGCTGAAGATGTGCTTGATGTTGCCGGAATACGCGTCGACAAGGCTGCTCATCAGGTCACGATCGATGGCAAGCCGATCGAGCTCTCATTCAAGGAATTCGAGCTTCTGCAGTATTTTGTCGAGAACAACGGTATAGCGCTGTCCCGCGAAAAGATACTGAACGCTGTCTGGAATTATGACTACTTTGGTGATGCCCGGACGATTGACACCCATGTCAAGAAGCTTCGAAGCAAGATGGGAGCAAAGGGCGAATACATCCGCACCATCTGGGGTATGGGATATAAGTTCGATCCCAGTGCTGAGAAGAAGTAAAGATGTCAAGGCAGATGCATGCGCTATAGCCCTGAGGGAGGACATACTATGAAGCACAGTATAAGGGCGCAGCTCCTGACCCTGTTCGTCGGAGTAATGTGTTTTACTCTGGTCATCGTCGGACTGACTAACTATCTTTTTCTGGGGGATTTCTACAGATCCAGAAAGACAAAAGAGATTCTTAAGACCTATGAGCTTCTTAATGACAAGGTAGAAAACGGCAGATACGATGATGCTTCCGAGAAGAGCCTCGAGCAGGTATCTGTTCAGCAGAATATGCAGATCATGGTTGCGACGTCCGATCTGTCGGAGATCATTCTGGTCACGAGCCGTGATGAATTTGATCTTGCAGCGAGGCTGTTCGGTTATTATTCCGGATTCTATCAGGATGGTATGGAGATACTGAAGCAGACAGACCATTATACGATCCAGGTCACGCAGGATAAGCGCATAGCTACAAATTATCTTGAAATATGGGGCAATTTGGAGGACGGGGAGTGGTTCCTTATCCGCTCACCTCTCGAGAGCATTGAGAATGCAGCCCTGATTGCCAACATTTTCTATATCATAGTCGGTCTCATAACGACCATCATCGCGGTGATTGCCATCGTGCTGGTCTCAAAGAGGATCACACGGCCGATCGTGCAGCTGTCCGAGCTGTCCCGCGAGATGACGAAACTCAATTTTGATGTCAGATACACCGGCCATGCCAACAATGAGATAGATCAGCTCGGTGAGAATTTCAATGTCATGTCTGATCAGCTTGAACAGACGATCAGCGAGCTGAAGTCTGCAAATGTTGAACTGCAGAAAGACAATGAGCGCAAGACCCAGATCGATGAGATGCGCAAGGAGTTCCTGAACAATGTATCTCACGAGCTGAAGACGCCGATTGCCCTGATCTCCGGTTATGCCGAAGGTCTGAAGGACAACATAGCTGAGGATGAGGAGAGCAGAGATTTTTACTGTGATGTTATTATCGATGAATCTTCGAAGATGAATAACATGGTCAGGAAGCTTCTCACATTGAATCAGCTTGAGTTCGGAAATGACCAGGTAACCATGGAGCGCTTTGATGTCACGCAGCTGGTAAAGGGCGTGATCTCCGGTATGAAACTTCTCATCGAGGACAAGGGGGCATCGGTAACCATCAATACCGATGAGCCGGTCTATGTCTGGGGAGACGAGTTCAAGATCGAGGAAGTTTTCACCAATTATATGAGCAACGCCCTTAATCATGTTGATTATGAGAAGAAAATCGATGTCAGGATCATACGTGAGAACGGGCTTGTCCGGGTATCGGTATTCAACACGGGAAATCCAATCCCCGAGGGCGATTTAGAAAAAATATGGGATAAATTCTATAAGGTGGATAAAGCACGCACGCGGGAATACGGCGGCAGCGGAATCGGCCTTTCTATTGTAAAAGCAATAATGGAGAGCCATAATCAGCAGTGCGGTGTAAAGAATTATGAGGATGGCGTGCAGTTCTGGTTCACTCTCGAAGGTAAATAAGTCTCTCACATGAGACTTTAATGAAAAAGGAAAAAACTATGGTTGCAGTAATTGACTACGATGCGGGAAATGTAAAAAGCGTGCTGAAAGCTTTCAAAGCACTCGGTCAGGAGACGATTCTCACGAGGGATCCGGCGATAATTCGCAGCGCGGATCATGTAGTTCTGCCCGGTGTTGGTAATTTTGGCGACGCTGCCCATAAGCTGCGTGCCTTTGGTCTGGAGGACGTTGTTCGTCAGGTGGCTGAAAGCGGAACACCCTTCCTCGGGATCTGTGTCGGTCTGCAGCTTTTCTATGAGGGCAGCGCAGAGAGTCCTGAGGCTCGTGGACTTGGCCTTTTCGAGGGCAGATGCAGAAGATTTGATGAGAAGACAGGCTTTAAAGTTCCGCAGATCGGCTGGAACAGTCTTCATCTTGCTCACAGCGGAAGGCTTTTTGAGGGGATAGAGGACGGAGCGTTCGTTTATTTTGTCCACTCTTACTATGTGCCGGCATCTGATGAGGAGCACGTGAAGGCGACAGCTTCCTATTCTAATGAGGCGGTGGCTTCTGTTGAGAGAGGAAATGTGTTCGCCTGCCAGTTCCATCCGGAGAAATCAGGTCAGGTCGGACTCAGGATCCTTCAGAATTTTTTGAATCTCAGGAAGGAGGCGTGACATGTTAACTAAGAGAATCATACCGTGCCTCGATGTGAACGCGGGCAGAGTCGTAAAGGGCGTGAATTTTGTCAACCTTATGGATGCCGGTGACCCGGTGGAGGTCGCCAAGATCTATGACGCGGAGGGGGCCGATGAACTTGTCTTCCTCGATATCACCGCATCGTCAGATAAACGCGACACCGTTGTCGACATGGTAGAGCGCGTCGGCGATCAGGTCTTTATACCGTTCACGGTCGGCGGAGGAATCCGCACTGTAGCTGATATGCAGAAGATACTTAGAGCCGGGGCGGATAAAGTCTCGGTGAATTCCGCAGCCATTGATAATCCTGAACTCATCCGCGAAGGAGCGGAAAAGTTCGGTTCCCAGTGTATTGTACTTGCTATTGATGCCAAGAAAAGGTCTGACGGAGACGGTTGGACCGTCTACAAGCACGGCGGCCGTATAGATACCGGGCTTGATGCAGTTGAGTGGGCAAAGAGGGGCGTCAGTCTGGGAGCCGGTGAGATTCTTCTCACTTCTATGGACGGCGACGGCACAAAGGAAGGATATGATCTTGCGCTGACGCGTGCGATTTCTGACGCGGTCGGTGTTCCGGTCATCGCGTCCGGAGGAGCCGGAACTCTCGAACATTTTCGTGCAGCTCTTGATGAGGGCGGGGCGGACGCGGCTCTTGCGGCTTCGCTCTTTCATTACAAGATCATGACGATCCGCGAGGTCAAGGAATATCTGAAGGCTCACGGTGTGGCGGTCAGATTGTAATTTTCAGGACGTATCGCAAGTTGCATCCTGATAAGAGGACATATCGCAAGCTGCAGCCCGACTGGAGGATGTGGCGCAATCCGCAGACCGATGTGAATCTATGGCAGGAGGAGATAATACAGTGGCGATAACTGGTGAGTGGGAGAAAGCTCTCCATGGGGAATTTGCAAAACCCTATTACAGAGAATTGTACAAGACGGTCCTGAAAGAATATAGGACCCGTGAAATTTATCCGCCAAGTACGGATATCTTCAACGCCTTCAAGTTCACTCCGCTCGAAAATGTGAAGGTAGTGATCATCGGCCAGGATCCGTATCACGGGACCGGTCAGGCCAACGGTCTCTGTTTCAGTGTGCATCCCGGTATAGAGATACCGCCTTCGCTGGTCAATATCTATAAGGAACTGTCCTCGGATCTGGGATGCTATATACCCAACAACGGAGATCTGACCTACTGGGCTGAGCAGGGTGTCATGCTTCTCAACACGGTGCTTACGGTGAGAGCCCATCAGGCCAATTCACACAGGGGGATCGGCTGGGAAGAGTTCACGGATGCAGCCATCCGGGTACTTGCGGATCAGGACAGACCTCTGGTATTTATCCTGTGGGGAGGACCTGCGAGGAGAAAGAAAGCCCTTATCCACAACCCGAAGCATCTCGTGGTTGAATCGGTCCATCCGAGTCCGCTGTCAGCCTATAACGGCTTTTTCGGCAGCAGACCGTTCTCAAAGACGAATGACTATCTTAAGTCATGCGGGATAGAGCCGATTGATTGGCAGATTAAAAATATTTGAATGTTACTCGGGACAGCAGGCGGAAGCGTGCGGATACGGTCTGGAATTATGTCAGCTAGCGCTGACCCGAATCCTGCGCCAAGTCTCGCAAGCGAGACTTGAAGGATGATAATCCTCACCTGAGTTATATGCTTACGTATTGACGGGACAAATTAAGTTACAGAACGGAGAAACTATGGCAGAAAAGAAGGGAGCAGTAGTAAGGCAGGCGGCATTTCTCATGGCTGCCCAGCTGATCTGCAGTGTAGTAGGACTTTTATACAGAAGTCCGCTTCATCTCATTATGGGAGACGTAGGTGACGGGTACTATACCTATGCATATGAGTGGTACACGATCATTCTGCTGATATCTTCATACAGCATCCCTACGGCAATATCAAAGGTAATGGCTGAGAGGCTGGCTGTCGGACAGTACAGGAATGCTCAGCGTGTTTTTCACGCGTCGCTCTATTATGTGCTCGCAGTAGGCGGAGTCGGGGCGGCTGTCGCCTTTTTTGGCGCGCCCTTTTTTCTCAGTAAACAGCCGGACGCTGTTCTGGCTCTAAGGGTTCTCGCGCCGACCATCCTTATGTCGGGCTTCCTTGGATGTCTCCGAGGTTATTTCCAGGCCCAGAACAATATGATGCCGACCGGCATTTCCAGGGTTGTGGAGCAGATCGTCAATGCGGTCATGTCTGTATTTGCCGCATGGCTGCTCACAAGACCTTATCTGGACAGCGAGAATCTAACCGGAAAGTTCGGTGCTGCCGGCGGTACAATCGGCACTGGCAGTGGAGTTCTTGCCGGTATCGCGTTCATGGGCTTCATGTACATATTGAGAAGAAAATTCTATATGAAGCAAGTCTCTTCGGACGGAACAAATGTAGATGAGACCTATGCGGAAGTGTTCAAGACTATTTTCCTTATGGTGACGCCGATCATATTTGCAACATGCATCTATAACGCGACCGCGATCGTGGATCAGAACATTTTTACCTACGCAATGTCATGGAGAGGCGTGGAGGCCATGGAGATCAGCCGCCAGTATGCACTGTTCGGCTATCGGTTCAAGCCGATCGTCAATATTCCGGTCGCCCTGAGTTCCGCCACATCGACCGCACTCATCCCGGCGGTGGCGACGGCTATGGCAAGCAATGACCGCCAGGACGCGACGGACAAGATCAATGAGTGCATGCGCCTTTCGACCTTTATCGCGATTCCGGCCTTCGTCGGCCTCGCAGTCCTGTCATATCCGGTCATTCGAATCCTGTATCCGACCGGTGATGTAGCAGGCGCGGCGCTAATTTTAACATTCGGCGCTGTTTCTGTTATATTCTATAGTCTGTCGACTGTAACGAACGGTGTTCTCCAGGGACTCGGTCATCCGTCAATCCCGGTGAAAAACGCGGCGATCTCGCTTGCAATCAACGCAGTGGTCGCTTTTGTGACGGTCGCCTTTACCGGCATGGGTGTCATGGGCGTTCTGCTTTCAACTGTCGTGTATTCGCTCTCCGTCATGATCCTGAACGCGGGAGCACTGCGAAAGATATTGGGCTATACGCATGATATGACGAAGCTGTTCATACAGCCGCTTCGCGCGGCGCTGGTCATGGGCGTTGTCGTCGGCGTTCTTTTCTGGGGTCCGTACAAGCTGTTTCCGCAGATTTTCGACAGGTATATCATGAGCGCTGCTCTGACAGCTGTCTGCGTTCTGATCGGCGTGCTCGTTTACGCTGTCATTTATACGAAGAGTACAGGAATGACAGATGAGGAGATGCGAAGACTGCCGATGGGAACGAGACTTCTGGTCATCCTTCGTAAACTGCACCTGCGTTAATTCGAATTCCGCGATAAATTTTTTCAAGCAGGTCTCAAAAGAATGAGCCTCCTGCGGATTGCAGAAGAAGACGCACAGGTGCGTCAGTCAACTCGCGGGATCAGAGATCACGATTTACTACATCGATGTAAAGCCCTGCTAACATGGGATTACAGAATAAAAAACGGCAGCGGCTTGTTCTTTTTTGAAACAGCCGCAACCAAAAGGCACGGCCGCCGTTTTGGCCGCATGACGCTTCCAAAGGCGTATGAAAATGAAACAGAGAAGAGGTAGTTATTATGGGTGAAAAAAAGCTTATGCTTGGTAATGAGGCTATCGCCCGCGGTCTCTATGAGGCCGGCGTAAAAGTCTCGAGCGCATATCCGGGAACTCCGAGTACGGAGATCAGCGAATATCTGGTCCAGTACAAGGATGATGTTTACTGCGAGTGGGCTCCGAATGAAAAGGTAGCTGCAGAGGTGGCCTTTGGGGCATCGGTCGCGGGTGTGCGTTCATTTGCAGCAATGAAAATGGTCGGATTCAACGTGGCGGCCGACCCGATGTATTCCGCAGCCTACGCGGGCGTCGGACGAGGCATGGTCCTCACAGTCGCTGACGATCCGGGTCTCTACAGCTCCCAGAACGAGCAGGATACCCGTGCAGTCTGCCGTGCCGCCCAGATTCCGGTCCTCGAGCCGTCGGATTCCCAGGAAGCCAAGGACATGACTAAGCTCGCTTATGAGATCAGCGAGAAATATGACAAGCCGGTCGTGATTCGCACAACGACTCGCCTCGCTCATTCCCAGGGGCTTGTTGAGATGCTGCCGAGAGAAGAAGTAGAGGACAAGCCGTACGAGAAGAATATCGCGAAGAACGTTATGCTTCCCGCAAATGCAATCCGCCGCCACGTCATTGTCGAGGACATGATGGAGAAGCTGGCTAAAGATGCATGTGATATGCCGGAGCTCAACAAGATGGAGATCAGGGATACGAAGGTTGGTTTCATCACATCCGGTATCCCGTATCTGTATGTCCGCGAGGCAATGCCGGAGGCATCCACGCTGAAGCTCGGTATGGTGCATCCGCTCCCGATGGATCTCATCCGCAAATTTGCGGAGAAGGTCGACAGGCTCATTGTATTTGAAGAACTCATGCCGGTCATCGAGGAGCAGGTCAAAGCTGCCGGTATCGAATGTGACGGCAAGAACATCTTCACAAAGCTCGGCGAGTATTCCGCAAATATGATCAGGACGAATCTTCTCGGCCAGGAACTCAAGGCAGAACCGGCTGCAGGTATTCCGAACCGTCCTCCGATTCTCTGTCCGGGATGCCCGCACAGAAGCACCTTCTGGGTACTCAAGAAGCTGAAGCTGCATGTCGCCGGCGACATCGGCTGCTACACGCTCGGCGCTGTAGCTCCGTTGTCCACAATTGAGACCTGCCTCTGTATGGGATCTTCAATTTCATCCCTCCACGGTATGGGCAAGGCCAAGGGTGCAGATTACCTTAAGAACTGGGTCTGCGTCATCGGCGACTCCACCTTCATGCACACGGGTGTCAACTCCCTCATGAACATGGTCTACAACCAGAGCACAGGAACAGTCATTATTCTGGACAACCGCATCACTGGTATGACCGGCCATCAGGATAATCCGGCGACGGGCAAGACTCTGATGGGTGACACAGTTCCGGCTATTGATTTCGAAAAATTCTGTCATGGTATCGGTATTGAGAATGTATTCACGGTCAATGCGTACGACCAGGCAGCTATGACCGAAACCATCAAGCGCGAGGTAAAAGAGGAGCACCTGTCTGTCATCGTTGCCAAGGCTCCCTGCGCTCTGATTCCGGAAGCACGCACAAAGAAAAAGTGTGTTGCCCTGCCGGATAAGTGTATCCACTGCGGCGCATGCACAAAGCCCGGATGCCCGGCTCTGTCAAGAAAGGCTGATGGATCAATTTCTATTGATCCGACCCAGTGCAACGGCTGCGGTCTCTGCCGCCAGCTCTGCAAGTTCGGTGCGATCGAGGAGGTAGAATGATATGAAGACACGTAATATTATGATCGTCGGTGTCGGCGGCCAGGGAACTCTGATTGCAAGCCGTATTCTCGGTGGGATCGCGACAACGGCAGGTTACGACGTAAAGGTCTCTGAAGTTCACGGTATGGCTCAGAGAGGCGGTTCTGTCGTCACATTTGTAAGATACGGCGATGAGGTCGCGGAGCCGATTGTCGAGCCGGGTTGCGCTGACGTTCTCATTGCTTTCGAGAGACTCGAAGCAAAGAGATATGCCCATTATCTGAAGCCGGACGGTGTCCTCATCCTGAACGATGTACGCATCGATCCGATGCCGGTCGTCATCGGCGCGGCTGAGTATCCGGAGGGCATTGTCGAGGAGATCGAGAAGGAGCACACAGTCTATAAGGCTGACGCGACAGCTATAGCTATGGAGCTCGGCAATCCGCGCTGCTTCAACGTGGTCATTCTTGGTATGGCTGCCCGCCATATGGACTACGCGGTCGAGGATTGGTATAAGGTCATCGAGCGCACGGTCAAGCCGAAGACTATCGAGATCAACAAGAAGGCATTTGACGCCGGGTACGCGCTGGCGTAAGAGAATTAGGGACGGTTATTTTCGCATGGATTTTTCCACGTGAAAATAACCGTCCCTTTTCACTGACACACATATTAATATGATTGAAGTCAATCTATATACAGGAATTCAAAACAAATCCGTATAATAGGATGTTCCTTCTTTTAACAGGAATTTTTATACTTATGATATAAAATGATGTTAAAGGGAGGACAGGTCCCGGTGAAGTATAAGTATGAAATTGATTTGAAATCGGTGGGTTCTCATATAAGGACAGCAAGGAGCGCAGCGGGATATACTCAAAAGCAGTTTGCGGACTATCTCGGAATCGAACAGAAGTATCTCAGCGACGTAGAGCGGGGGGTGATAGCACGAATATTCTAAAAATAGAGCATATAATTTATTTGTGTATTTAACCTGATATGAGGGATTTTGAGGAGAACCGCTGTTTGACTTTTATTAAACTGCAGCGGTGGACTTGAAAGATTTACAGAAATAGATACGGACACTGTTTTACATGTGAATAGTATCATCAAGTTCGGGGATGCCGGTTTTTTGAGGGATATTTTTTACAAATGGCTGGGGTCAGAAGACTTCAGGTAATAGTATATGCAGCATGATTCTTGAAATAATGCTGTGTTTTACACCCGTTCATTAGCCAGAACTGTTCACTTTTGTGGGTAGTTCTGGCTATTCCTTTTTTAAAGTTTTGCTTTGAGATAAAAGAAGTGCAACATAGTGTAAACTACAGGAGACTGAGGATTGAATCTTAAAACGAGATTGATGAAAATGTAGTTAGTGCATCAGAAGAAGACGATCAATACGAAGAGAACGCTCCTTCCGATACAGTGGACACGAATTATACTGCCAATGAAGAAGTGGTTGGAGAAGAAGAGCTTGTTGTCGGTGATGGTGTGACGGCGAGGTATGATGTGGCTGGTATTGTTGAGTTTTACTCAAATGGTGGCACACTGTGGGCGAATTGGACTGATGAAGCAGGAATTGACAGACAAAGTATTGAATCCATTAAAGTTGGGTCTGGTACAGTTTATTTGCCGGCTGATTCAAGTGGATATAAGTAAGTGTAAGGGTCTGCCGTAGCGCCTTGATATCTTGTAGCCTGAATAATAAAAGAAATACAAAACTTAGATAAAAAAGCAGCCTCCATGTTCCCCAAAGACACATGTGGGGCTGCTTTCTATGTTATAATTTCCCGTTTTTGACAGTTCAGAAGTTTAAAAAGGCAGAAAAACGCGACACCTTCGGCGGACATAAAAACAGGCACCATGCGCCTTTCAGAGATTTGAGGTGTTAAAGACCCGGACAAGTTTTGGATTGAAAAGTTTTAAAAGAATGATATAATACTTCGATAATAGAGTTAATTACAGTGATATAATAAGAATAGTCGTTATAACTCTGATGTGTGCCAAATGAGAACGAGGATGAGGGATTTTTGTTTACTGACTCGAATAAATAATCGTGAGAAGTTGTTAAAAGCTGCTTCAGTCATGATTAAGAGAGAGGGGGAAAGTGATGAGGTTTAAAGCATATAGATTTCCATTTGCATGGAGGGACATAAGTCTCTACCGGGGAGAATTATTCGGAGCCGCTATACTAAGTGTCATTTTCTATCACTATTTTAAGCTTTTTTATGAGATAGAAGCGTCGAATAAGGCAATTTACATTATTTCGAGATTCTATTACAACGCAATAGGGAGTGTCGGAGTAGACATTTTTATTTTTTTGTCCGGATTTGGGTTATACTATTCTCTCAGCCGCAAACCGAAGTTGTCTTCTTACTATTTGAAAAGAGTAAGACGTGTTGTTATTCCTTATCTCTTATGCGGATTGTTTTATTGGACGATCAGAGATTTTGTTTTCATGCATAGGACATTCCTTGAATTCCTACTTGACTACAGTCTGTTGTCTTTCTGGATCAGCGAGGCTATCTCTTTCTGGTTTATCTCATTTATCACCGTATTATATATCATATCACCATTTGTATATTGGCTGGCAAATGACAGGAGAAGGTTTGCTGCAGGTGTTGTATGCTCTTTTGGGCTTATTCTATTGTGCTATTTTTTTGCGCGAGATATTTTTGAAAATATTGAAGTGGCGCTGCAGCGTCTGCCTTATTTTTTAATAGGTATGAGGGTCGGAAAAATATCGAAACAACAGAACACGGTGATGAACAGGGAACATCGATATGGTTAGCCTGCGTCCTTGTGTTCTCGGTTTTTCTCAAAATTATCTTTGGTAAAACCAATTTTGTCCTCAATAGATCGTTTTATGGTTATTATGGAATTTTTCTGATATTTGCATATGTGTTGATCAGAAAGAAAGTACAGGACCGATGGAAAGGACTGTTTTCTCTGTTAACACTTGCAGGCAAATATTCCCTGGAATTATACATTGCTCACACCTTTGTTAAGAACTTCATGGTATGGGTCGGCTTACCGATTCAAAACCCATTGATATATCTATCTCATATCGTAATAATGATTCCGTTTGTATTTTGTCTGGTAAAGATCCTTGAAATACTTGATAATGTCGGACGTGCTCACACGAGCGTTATATAAGTGGGGCGGCATCGTGACGCCTGTACAGGGCTAAATAGCAGATAAGAAGCAATAAGTATTAGGGGCTGCCATAGAGCCCTGATATCTTGTAGCCCGAGTATTAAAGAAATACAAAACTTTGATAAAAAAGCAGCCTCCAT
>ODAJ012053098.1_pt1 | contig 11560 bp, 9 predicted proteins | sample 1539241 | NCBI WGS metagenome assembly ODAJ01 (sample SAMN02144231, study PRJEB22623) | gut metagenome | biome: sheep rumen | host: Ovis aries | place: New Zealand | reverse complement strand
GTAACTGGTGTAGCCGGATTTGAGTTTGGCGAGCATCTCGTCAATCTTCTTGAGCGAAGCGCTGTCTTCGGCATGATTGCCGACGGTCTCAGTCAGCAGGTTCTTCAGCTCCCGCAGCACATGTTCGCAACGCTCGTTGTCTCCCTCGATACGCGACAGGATCTTCATGGATGTCATCTCATCCAGTGTCTGCCAGACCTCCGACTCCGGCGCAAAATGCAGACGGTTGACGGCATAGAGCAGGAACTCGTTGCGCGTGCGGTACGCTATCTTGAACGGCGTCCCCTCCAGAATATCATTCACTTTGCCCAGATACTCAATCACATCTTCGCAAAGCGCTTGGTTGTCCGCATAGATATCGCGTCCCTCGGCTGCTTCGCCCATCAGATCCTCGCCTATATAGCCGAACTCGGCAGCACCGCCGGCTTCCAGACCGCCGTGCAGATCCACCTCGTTCATCTCAATCGTCATTGCGCGGTCAAGCACTTTGCGCGAGAACGAGAAAGTCGTCTCGTCCATATTGACCGTTCCGACCACAAAGAGGTTCTCCGGAATAGTCAGCCGCTTGCCGCCTTCTTCGGTCTTGTAAGCTTTGCGTTCTTCATCCGAATCAAACAGTTGGTCAATCAGACTGCCATACGCCTCGGTGTTCTCAAAAGGCACTATCGGATCGGTCTCAATCTGCCCGTCTTGCAGTTTGCGGCTCTCAATGACGGAGAGGTATTCCGCGAAATACTGCTCCACCGGCGCAAGGTTCATCTCGTCCAGACAAAGGAAATACGGACGTTTAGGGTCTTTGATAGCTTTCGCGATAAAACGCAGGAACGGTCCAACCACATATTTCTCTCCGTTGATACGGCTCACGTAACCGATGAGATCGGATGAGTCATGCCAGTTAGGTTTGACCTGAACCATGCAGAAGTTCCTCGGGCAGTTCTTTCCGTAGTCTTCTTCGTCCGCAGCCCAGCACGCCTTTGCCATCTCCCGCACGATACGGCTTTTACCTGTTCCCGATATTCCCGCTAATAGCATAAACGGCTTCGTCCGCAATGCCGTCAAATAGGGAAGATAAGAGGAATCTGTAAATGGCTCTAAAATATTTTCTTTATTCTTATTCTCGGTCGAATTTCCTTCTTGAATATTAGACAAAATTCTAATTGCGATTGTTCCATCCACTTCCTCCTTGAATAATAGGGCGGAATAGTTCTCAACTAGTATGTCGCGTATTGAAAAATTATTTACTCGAAGGTGATTTAAGTATATTCGACCATCATTTCTATAATATAAATTAACCCTATAATTGGCGATTTCCTGCGAACCAAAAAAAGAATTTACACTATCTGCAAGATTTCTGAATGTGCCAATACTATCTATGACTTTTATGCTAGAGTTAGATGACGATTGGTATAATGGAAGTTTTAGAACAATAAAACAAATAGCTTTTATACAGTCTTCTTTGTAAATTTTAAAAGAGATCTCTTTTTCTTCACCTAATTGCATTGTACCTTTAACGATTAAGTCAAAGATTTCATTCGATAAATTGAGGCTGGTTTCACCAGAATTTCCTGCATTCAGTTTGAAGCCGCTATCTTGACGATGAACATACTTAATTTTTTCCATAGTATATTTTATTTAGTCATTAGATAATTTACTAATTTGTCTATAATATTTTTACGCAATGATGCATAAATTCATAATTGTTATAAGCAGATTTCTGGCTCCTTTACGGAGAACATTATATCTGGCTGCACTGCAATTTTTATTGGTTGAATTATAGTGTTCAAATGAAGCATATCGTTTTTGAAACGATTTACAACAGGATTTATATTGCGTACAAATGATTGACATTGCCTACAAATAATCAATTTCTTTTGAACTTCAGACATATCGAAGACCCTATATACAGAATAAGATGTCTCTCTTTTCGTAGATATAAATTCAAATTCTTGATTACTAAAAACAATTTGTTGATTAAACCTATAAAGAGTTGATTTTACATCAATAAAATGATTTTTGTTTATGACAAAATCATATGGGAGTCCAGATTCCCGATCCTTATTATACCATTTGTATGAGTCAATTAAGTGCTGATGGAGTTGTTTGTCCAAATAATCATTTATCAATTCCTCCCCTTGTTTACCAATTTGTGTAAATCTTTCTTCTGCTTGTTTTATATCATATCTAGTATATTTCTTTGAAGTGCTTCCAATTTGAGAAACTATTTCTAAATCTTTTTGGAGTTCTGTAGACACATTGTCGATTTTAGATTCTATATGCATTAATAGAGCTTCTGACTCAAAAGAGGATGTATCATATACTTTATTTTCACGAGGAAGGAAACTGCGTATGATATCATAGTCAGTAGAAGTGTTGTCAATTAACCAAAAAACAGCCTCGTTTCCTTCTAATCCGAACCAAACTAAGTAATATTTCCTGTTGGGATGAAGACTAGCAAACTCTCGAATCTTTTTTACTACAGAATCAGTATTTTTATTTCCTTTCCTGATTTTGGGGCTTCTAAATGAGCCATTAGGGGTCATGATTCTATCGAAATCACACTCCAATATATCACAATAATCTTCATAAATGAGCATTCCTAATGTACAATCTTCATCATAAAGGAATTCTAATACTTTCTCATAAAGACCAATATGAGTTTGCCTACTACTTGGAGAAAAGCCCAAATCAGCATCTGTTAGAGCTTTATAACCTATTTTGCATTCTTGGTTAGTTTTGAAAAACATATGGCAATTATTTAATAATTCCAGTTTCTAATAGGTAATTCATAATAGCATATACTACGTTCACGCTAACGGCATTACCTGCTTGTTTGTATAAAGCTCCCTCGGAAACATGAGCCTCTTGCGCGTTTTGACTCCATGTGTGGGGGAAGCCTTGTAACATCATTGCTTCTTTTGGGGTAAGTCTACGAATATCCAATTGGCACAAATCCTCTTTCGATAGATTGGTCACAGGATTATCAGCCCCTCGGGTATGAATATATCCTAAAGAATAATAATTATCTTGACATGCTCGATGCATCTTGTGCATGGTCGCTGTTAGAGGCCTTGCTGGATCTTGATTAATCTCAGAGTTTGATTTGAAAGAACCACTTCCGTCACTAAGTATGGTTGGCTTGATTCTTTCTGACAAATTGTATTTATTCGGAACCTCTTGCTCCAACACATCGAGCACAGAATTTTGTTTTTCAAGACTCGTCTGCTCAAAGATGCCGTCAAAATGAGCCTTAATCGATTTTGCAGAAAAATCAATATCTCGTTTGTGTTGTCCTCGAATACCCAAGATGTACACTCTATTACGTGTCTGTGCTAAATGAAAATCACAAGTGTTGAAAATATCGTAATAGATATCATAGCCCAAATCCTCAAGGCATCGTTTGATAACCTTAAAAGTGTTTCCTTTGTCGTGGTTGTACAAGTTCTTAACGTTTTCTAGTAAAATATACTTAGGCTTTTGCACTTTTAGAATATCAAGAATACGGAAGAACATTTGCCCCCTGTCTTGATCTTCAAATCCAAGTTGGCTCCCCATCATACTAAATGTCTGACAAGGGAAACCGCCTGTTAATAGCTCGAACTTAGGCAATGCCTTAATATTTTTTTTGTTGGATGTAAATGCGACAATGTCTCCTATATCTACTTCCTCATCAGTCGGATGGAAATTCGCGCAATATGTAGCACGAGCATTGGAATCAATCTCTGAGAATCCAACACACTTCATTTCCACGCCTAAATCTTGTTGAATCAAGTCTAAAGCGTGACGAAATCCCCCTATGCCTGCAAATAACTCTAAGTGCTTCATTTCAAAAACTTCATTACTCCCATTCCTATAGCTTGCGCTAACTTTACAGGGACAGCATTTCCAATTTGAGCGTACCACGAATTTTGCGATCCAGTAAATACATAGTCATCAGGGAATGTTTGTATTCTTGCAGCCTCTCTCGGACTTAAGCCACGAGACTCCCAAGGATGAATATACATATTGCAATCGAACCGCATGTGTGCTGTAATAGTTTTGCAGATTTGTTCTTCAGAAAGTTTAAAGTACTTATCTTTGAAGATGTCATTTCTGCTTTTATAAGGCATAATATCAGCGATAGATTTATGTAAGGAATTTGCTCCTTGCGGAAGACGTCTAAAAATTTCAATATCGCGCGGATTATTGTACCTGTTCTTGTGGTTGTATAGTTTAGAAATGGTTCTATCTCCATTGATAAAGTGGTAGAACTCATTATCTACGTACACAAAATTCCTTTCGGTAAAACCAGATTGTTCATTCTCAATATCTGTTTTCCCCTTTTCGGCCTTTGCCTCTAAATGTGGCAAACCAACTAAGGCATCGCGCAAAACAAATGCCTGTCGCCTGTTCTTGTGTATTTCTGCGAAGATTTCCTTTGGTTCAATACCCATACGATTGCCAATGAAAATCAAGCGTTCTCTATTCTGGGGCACACCATAGTCTTGAGCTTTGAACAACTCAAAGTCAAATAGGTATTCATCTCCTAAATACTCGCGGAAATTTTGACGTATCTCATCTATCTTATTGGCCATGCCTTTTACATTCTCCATAATGAAGAACTTTGGGCGAACTTTACTTAAGAAAGTAAGATACGCTTTGTATAGTTGATTGCGAGGATCGTCTAATATGCGCTGACGATTCGCCATAGAGAAGCCTTGACAGGGAGGCCCGCCACAAACAAGTGTTGCTCCTTTCATATGGTGAGCGTATTCGTCAAAATGCTCATTCAGTGAGTTTATGTCACCGACAAAATAGCGTTCATTTGGCAAATCTCGATTTGCCTTGTATGTTGCACAGTATTCTGGGACTATCTCGTTAACGAAACATGGAGTAAATCCTGCTTGCTCTAGACCAAGGCTTAAGCCTCCTGCTCCTGCAAATAAATCTATGAAAGTATATTTCTTTTTCATTTGAAATTATCAAGGATTTTCTCCATTTCAATTTGCATCAAACCCATTTGCCTGTCTAATCTCTCGCAATGGTCGATTTGTTCATCAATTAGTTTAATCTGAGCATCTACGCCATCACCGCTAGCCATATAGAATGTTCTGCGAGGTTCGTGTTCTATCTGTTTCTTCTGCGCTTGCAAATCCAAAATCTGCATAGAAAGACGAAACCTTTCTACAGTCAGTTTGTTGATTTCAACAGATATGTTGGCTCTTGTTGCTCGGTTTGTGTCATTGATCAGTCGGTTTACTTCTTTTGTTGTTTGTCGGCTACTCCAAATGGCAATTACAACAGATATCGCAGCAAAAAGAATAGTAACAACCGCCAATACTATCGAAATAATCTCATATGTTGTTAAGTCAAGCATCTTTATGCGTTCTCTGATGGGAAATGAAGAGTGTATGACACGCTATCTCCTATTCCTTTACAGTATTTGGGATTGTATTCATTGCAAGGCAAATAGCATAGGGCAATTTCCGGATGTTGCATATAACATCTATACGCAGCTACTGCGCTTGGCTTAGGGCCAAAGGAGGCTAATATGATATTAGAGTCTATTTCCGCATTGATTGCATTATCTATTGCATTGTATCCTAAATCATCAGAATATGCATTTATGTGATTTGATATAACATCTTCTTCTTTTAGACCAAACTCTTTGCAAATTCTCAAATGTGTCTCTACATTATTTCTATTAGGATTTTCAAATTGACTCCCCTCCTGAACTAATAAATGCACTTTATGTGGTTCGTATTTATATAGCATGTATTTTGTGCGTTCTGCATCAAAACCGGTAATCAATATAAGAGATGTTTCCTTCCCTAAATCATATATTCCGGAATGTTTCAATAATAGCCGTGGCTGGTTTGGCTCGCGACTAATCCAATCTTTTGCATATGTTTGGGGCATGTGATATACAATATCTACTTTTTGAACTTTGGTCCTCAATACATATAATATTGTCCAAACGATATTTCGAGACATTGTAGTTATATCCAAAATGATGTCATCGTTGATATCGACCTTCGTTCCTACCTCCTTGTTTAGTTCTTGCCAATTTCGGATAGAATCATTACAAATGTCCACATAATTAATTGCAATAGATTCTTTTTTACATGCATTTTCTATTTGTGAGAGTTGTTCATAAAATGATTCACTATGATTAGAGGAATTCCTTATCAACAGAACTTCCGTAAAGGAATATTGCATGTCTTTGAGAAAGCCCTTTGATGAACGCTCTTCCCAGCTAGGATATATAATTAATATTTTTTTCATAAATCAAATAGTGTTAATTGAATACTCTCCGTTTCTGAATTAGTGTCACCGAAAGGGATCTCCTTTTTGTATAAAGCAGCATTATACAAATCAATCGCCTTTAAGGAAACGCGGGCAAATTGGCCATCTGGGTCTAGACCAAAATTTGGAAAGATTATACGATTGGGAACATATAAAGTATCGCTCTTCCCTAAATCCTTTGCATTACCTATGCGAGTGTAAATATATTGCGCTTTTCTTGCTATGTCAATCAACTTTAATACTATTTCTGTTTCTTTAGGAAATTTGTCTTGCTGAGATATGGAAAATACAATTGCTCTTGGTTCGGAGATAGGGGCTTTAAGACGTTTGGAAAACAGTATGATTAATTGTTCTAATAAGTTGTATACTTGTTTGCCTTCTTGTTGTGTACAATTGGGAACGATGTTTTCTAATCCTTGTTTTAGTTGTGTCCAAAAGTCTTTACTCCTTTTGCGGATAGTATCATTTTGTATGGCAGGTGATATGGATTTTATTAGAATCCCCTTTCCTTTCGTTTTTTTATTTCGTTGTTCACTAAGAGCGCTCTCATACATCCAATAGCATGGGTCTAACATATTTCGCACAATACCAGTAGAAACTGCTACTATTGTTCTAAATCCAGAATATGGAGGGGTGTTCGCTTGTGAGCTTCGGTCTTTGAAATATAAAGCTCTTTGATACTTATACGCAAAATCACCAACAGCTTTTGTGTTGTCTCCGTATATTTCTTTCGCTTTTGCTATTGCAATTTGGTGATACTTCTCTAATTGTTTTTCAAAATCCTTATTAATAGGGAAGTATTCTATAGCTGATGTGTTTATCCCCGCTTTTTCCAATCTACGTTCTACAATAAGTGTCGAAAGATGATAAAAACTTGTTCTCTCATTTTGATATGCCTGTTCCATATCGACTGTAATGAAATCATGGCCTTCCAATATTGAGCCTCCGGAGGAAGTAACAAATGGAGGTCTTCCTACCTTTACTGTTGCGACTTTAAAACTAAACAAAGAATGATCGCGATATGCAATCCAGGAATTTAGAGTTTTTATCTGATATTCATTCATGTCATGTGCATCATCTATCATTAACATATAATGTGCATCTTTCAAACAATCTACTCGTTTTAACGAAAGAAGAAATGGCATTATAGTCGATGCAAAAGATAATGCATTATCATAAAAATTATCTGAATGGCGAGAGTTAATTTCCTTTTGTGAACGAATATTTTCTTTATTTACAAATTGTTTAATAGCTTCAAAATAATTACTTGAGGAATGGTCTAATTTTACATCCCACATATATTCTGCAGAACTATACAATTCATCCGAGAAAGGTTTAATATAGTCCACTAACTCATCAATGGCTTCCAAAGCATTAGCTATAGCATATAGAATAGACAGTACTAAATAGTGCTCACATATAATGCTTTCTTTGTACGGCTCATTTATCAATAAATATTCTCTTTTTTGGAACAAAGGAGTATTACATGGGATATGAACTCCAATCCATTTATAGGCATCATAACCGCTATCTTTCGCTATCTTGTGCTGAATCTTGAATGAGTTATATAATAATGTCATAGTTTTTCCAGATCCTCTCTCTCCTATTAAGAATACATTTTTTGTGGAGCGAATGAATCTTGAAAAATTATAATCTTCAATATAATAATCTATAATCTCCTCATCTGAGAGATTATTCGCAGCATCGTGGTCAAACGGATTTTTTAGTAGTTTATTCATGGCTGTTTTTTATTTTCGGATTGAATTTTTATTAATTGTTTTTGTAATTCAGAAATATCAATAGTGGGGTATCTATGTATTATTGTTTTTTCAATCTCATTATCTTGATTTTCATCTAAGCAATATTTGTCACATAGCGTTATTTTGGGTATGTCCAAATGTACAGGTTCCGTATCTATATAAAAATTCAATTGGGCTTCTGTTTCTTTAAAGTCATTTAATAAAGGAGAATAATACCTACAATATTTTCTTTCTGAATCTAATTTTACAATTCTACTAAATACCATGGACATGACTTCTTCAAAGTTCAAATTCTTAGGTATAGGATAATTTATGTTATATGTTAACATTATTCTATTGTCGCTTTTGTCAATGGTTACTTCTACAATAGATGCGTAATAATGATATATTTCAGAGTCTTTGTCATATTTTTCATTTTCAAGCATGTATCGAGAAGTTCTTTGTTTTCCTTCTGCAAGCTCATCGGCAAACCTAATAATGCTTGCTATTTCTCTAGGACTCACTTTCTTCTCATAAATATATGTATGTGGCTCTACTATACCCAACGTGTCTCTTTTCCCATCTTGCGTTTTTCCACAATGAGCTTGTACGATAGACATAATTATACGTTTTTCAGTTTTGCTTGTGCTATCAACTACAATCTTGTTGTATATATCACTAATGTTTTCATTGTGTTTTTTTCTTCCATGTATATTTCCAACGTCATGTAAAAGGATGCCCATACATAATAAATACAAATCTATGGCATTAAAATTTTCTACAGATTCTTTAATTTTCCCATTTTTGATTTCTTCGGTACGTATTAATTTCCAAGCATTATCTAAGACATTTTTGACATGTCGTCCAGAATGATCTGTCAAAGAGTTTTCTACGCCTTTGATTTCGTCATATATGTTATCCGCTAGATATTGGCGAGCATGAGTATATTGCCCGATAAGTTCGTTACCATGGCTTTCTTTTTTTAATAACTTAAACAAGTATTTTTCAATTTCTGTATCTTTCCAAATCATAATAAATTAACAATGCGTTAAAATTTGTTTAAAAACCGATTGAGCTAACATCGGCGGTACAGCATTCCCTATTTGTTGCTGAATATCCATAAGAGTTCCTTTAAAAATAAATGTATCCGGAAAACTTTGTATTCGTGCTGCTTCACGAACTGATAATCCTCTATCCGTCCAAGGGTGGATCAGCATGTTTTTTCTATAATTAGAAATCACGACAGATGGTTTATCAGGCAATAAGCGCTTGTATATGCCGCTATGGCAATTTGTGCGGTCTTTGTAATTCTGCATTAACTCAGTAGGTATTGCTTCCCAATTTTGCCCTTGTTTAATATATTTGTAGCGTTCTACCACATAATCTGCATTGCACGAAACATAATTCTGTTTTGCAGACTTTGAACCTCTGCGCATCATTTGTGCATATTCGCTTGTTTTTGAAGCGGGGAGTCGATATGGCATTGTTTCCTCCATTTGACCATTCTCAAGAATAGGCAAATCGCTAATGGCATCTGCAACCGTGTATGTTTTTTCTTGTTTCTCGGGGAATGTAAAATCAATACCATGTCTGTTACCAACCATAATAAAACGATTGCGATGTTGTGGAACACCATAATCTGACGCCGTTAAGAGCGCGTCACTAACTTTATAACCGAGGTTTTCAAAACATTTCTTGACAAGATTTCTGATTTTCCCCTTCTCGAAACGCATGAAACCCTCTACATTCTCAAATAAGAACCAATCCGGATTCAGGACGCTAACAAACCTGACAAACTCTTCAAACAAAGAATTATTCGGGTTTTGCATGTTACGGGTCACAGTATTGGAGGTTGAAAAGCCTTGGCAGGGCGGCCCTCCAAAAACGATTAATTGATCGTTTGGGTTGAGTTGCGGGAGATGCTCAAGCGGATTAATGTCATGAATATCCGCACACAATACCGGCGTGTCGGGGTGATTGAAACGGTATGTTTCGGCGGCACTCTTGTTGTTTTCAACAGCAAAAGCTATGTGCACACCTGCCATTTCTGCCCCCAAACTAAGGCCTCCGGCTCCACTAAATATATCTACTCCAACTAACATTGATTTTTGCAAAAAATAATTTTGGGCGCAAAGTTACAAAAAATATTTTATATATGCAAATTTATTTGCATTTAGGAATGGGATTTTCGGTTCGTAGGCGGGGTGAGGCTTGGCAGCCTGCGTCTTTTATCGCCCATGTATGGTCGATACTATGGAGAAAAGACGCAGGCAGGCTGTTTTGGAGAAAAGACGCAGGCTATATGTTTTTCATTCCCCTGCCTTCAGGGTGGAGATGATGAAGCCGCGGAGAGTGGTACAGAAATGGTTGTTCGGCTTGGGATTTTCGGGCGTAGGGGCATGGTGGCGGAAATGCTTGCGGTAGTCCGCATAACGCTTTTCCCACTCGGCACGCAGGGCGGGGTCTTTCAGAATGACAGACGCCTGTCTGACCGCTTCGCCGAAACTGGTGCGTGTCGCTCCCTGTTCCGCTGAGGCTGTGCCACGGAAAGGGTTGTCCAGGGCGTAAGCATGTGTTTGGCCGTTCCGCGTACGCAGAACGATACGGCTTTTCCGGCTCAGCTTGCCGCTGAACGATTCGAATTCAATACTGGGAATGACTTTAGACATAGGGTGGTGTAATTGTATTGTTTAGTAGGTTTTATCGTCCGTATATCCTCCGTATATCGTCCGTAGATTGTGCGTAAATGTTACGACAGAGGAGGCTAATCGGGTGCAAAGGTACTGCTTTTTTATGACATATACAAATTTATTTGCAAGAATAGGCCATTTTAGGCAGTGATAGGCCGGAATAGGCATACATAGACGAGATAGGGAGGCTGTGCTCGCGGAAACAGCCGCGAGGGCTGGACAGGAGGGAAAGGGAGCGGGCGGATATAAAGGACGAAGGGAAGGAGAGAGGGCAGGAAAGGGCGGGCGATACAATCGCCCTGAAACTACCAAGAAAGGAGACTCGCGGAAACAGCCGCGAGGGCTAGACCGGAGGGAGAGAGGCTCGCGGAAACTGTCGCGAGAGCAGGACCGGCGGGAAAGGGAGGGGGCGGATATAAAGGACGAAGGGAAGGAGAGAGGACAGGAAAGGGCGGGCGATACAATCGCCCTGAAACTACCAAGAAAGGAGACTCGCGGAAACAGCCGCGAGGGCTAGACAGGAAGGAGAGGGAGCAAAGATGGACATTTTGGCACGAAAGTGGACAATTTGGCACAGAGGTGGACAAAATGGCAGGGATGGTGGCACTGGCACGGAGATTGCAATATTCAGGGTGAAAACGTTTAAAAGCGATCGGCTAAAGCATAAAACTCCTACAGACCGCAAACAACGCAAGATTGTTTAACCTGGGTTTTCGGAATCAAAACAAGATGACGAAGCCCGCAAATTTAGGAGGATTTATTATGACACCTGCAATGTATCGTAGAAACAGTTGGTTCCCAACAGTATTTGATGAGTTTCTGAACTCGGATCTGATGAACACCGTTAGT
>ODAJ011946670.1_pt1 | contig 11562 bp, 17 predicted proteins | sample 1539241 | NCBI WGS metagenome assembly ODAJ01 (sample SAMN02144231, study PRJEB22623) | gut metagenome | biome: sheep rumen | host: Ovis aries | place: New Zealand | reverse complement strand
GCCGCCCCAACAAGATTAGAGCCGTCATGGATGACGGCTCAGCCGCGTTTGAATCATGGATGATTCATAGCGGCACGCCCCCGCGAGGCGAATTTCTTTGCTACTTTCTTTCTTCGCTGAAAGAAAGTTGATTCATATGTCTATCATAAGCCTCCACGATTCTCGAAACTACTTCATGCCTAACCACGTCCGCCGAACTCAACTGCGCTATGCCGACGCCCCGAACATTATTCAAAATCTCTACAGCCTCCACAAGCCCCGAAGTCATTCCGCGTGGCAAATCAATCTGACTTAAGTCACCAGTTATCACCATGCGCGAGCCGAAGCCCAGCCGCGTCAAAAACATTTTCATTTGCTTCGAAGTCGTATTCTGTGCTTCGTCGAGAATTATAAAAGCGTCGCTCAACGTCCGCCCGCGCATATAGGCAAGCGGTGCAATTTCTATCACGCCGCGATTAAAAAATTTTTGGTAAAGGTCAAAGCCCCAGACTTCCTTCAAAGCATCGTAAAGCGGTCGCAAGTAAGGGTCAACCTTCTCTTGCATGTCGCCGGGCAAAAAACCAAGTCGTTCGCCCGCCTCAACTGCAGGTCGCGTCAAAATTATTTTCCTTACTTCCTTGACGCGCAGATAATATGCCGCCATTGCCACCGCCAAAAAAGTTTTACCAGTGCCCGCCGCGCCCACGCCGAACGTCACGACATGCCGACGCATCGTATCAATATAATTTTGTTGCCCTTCGCTCTTCGCCCGAATGTGTACGCCGTTCGCCGCGACGATAATCGTTTCGCCGAAAATCTTTTGCTCGTTAATCCTCGTCGCCTCCTTAAAAATTTTCTCTGCGCAATGTAAAACAATTCGCCGCGTCCGTCAAGTTTTATCTATTGACTTGAAGTTACTGCAAGCTGATATAATCTGCGCGGAGGTGTTTGACATGAAGGAAAGAAAGTTGCGTGACTTAACAGTCTCGGCAATCGGCATGGGCTGTATGGGATTCACTCATGGCTATGGAGCTTGCCCGACGGAGGCTGAATCAATTCGGCTCATGCGTTCGGCTTACGAGGACTACGGCTGCACGTTCTTCGATACGGCGGAGGCTTACAGCGCGGGCGAAAATGAAATTCTCGTTGGCAAGGCGATTAAACCGTTCCGCGATAAAATCATTCTCGCTACGAAGTTCACGCCCGAACTTTTTATCGCCACTGAAGAAATTCCCGAAGGCAAAACGTCACGTCGAGGAGTTCGCGCGGCTCTTGATGCGTCGCTTAAGCGTCTGCAGACAGATTACGTTGATTTATACTATGAACACCGCGTGCCGCCGAATCGTGACGTGGCGGAGGTCGCCGAGTGGATGGGCGAACTCATAAAGGAAGGGAAGATTCGCGGCTGGGGCGTCTCTGAGGCTACCGCTGAAGAGATTAAACGCGCCCACGCCGTCACGCCGCTAACCGCCGTTCAAAGCGAATATTCAATCATGGAACGCAAATACGAGACGGAAGTCATTCCCCTTTGCGGCGAACTCAATATCGGATTCGTGGCGTATTCCCCTATGGCGGGCGGCTTCCTTAGCGGCAAGTATAACAGTCAAACAAAGTTCGAGGGCGACGACGTGCGCAGAGTCATCACGCGCTTTGCCAAAGAAAACATGGACGCTAATCAAGCATTGCTAGACTTGATAAAGCAATTCGCCGCTGATAAGTCCGCGACGCCCGCGCAAGTTTCGTTAGCTTATCTGATGTGCAAAAATGATTTCGTCGTTCCGATACCCGGCATGAGACGCAACGAACGCCTTAAAGAAAACTTCGGAGCGGCTGACGTTGAATTGAGTATCAAAGAGCTTGCCGAACTTGACGCCGCACTTGCTAAGATAAAAATTCACGGCGACAGGAAAGATTCCGACATCATGAAGCTCGGCACGATTAAGACCGTTCCAAAGAGTTAAAAAGAAAAAACTTGACTTGTAAAAGGTTACCGTTTATAATGCGTGCGTTGACGTTTCAAGGCGTTGACGCGGCGGCATAGCCAAGTGGTAAGGCCGAGGTCTGCAAAACCTCTATCCCCAGTCCGATTCTGGGTGCCGCCTCCAAGTTAGTAAATTCCGGCACTGCCGCAATGTGGGAGTGCCTATTATTTTGACAGGGGCAAATTCATGTTTGAAGATTTATCCCAAAACATTCAAGAGGCTTTCCGAAAACTTCGCGGACATGGCAAGCTCACCGAAGACGACATTAACAAGGCGTTAAAAGATGTGCGAATGGCTCTGCTCGCGGCGGACGTGAATTATAAAATCGTTCGCGACTTTGAAAAGGCAGTCAAAGCCCGCGCAATCGGAACGGAAATTCTTAACAACTTGACGCCCGCGCAGTCGGTCATCAAGATTGTCGACGAAGAGCTTGCAAACCTCATGGGCGGCAAGGCGGCGAAGTTAAACATTTCCTCGCGCCCGCCGACGATTATATTAATGGTCGGTCTTCAAGGTTCGGGCAAGACGACTTCAGCAGGCAAGCTCGCGTTGCTCATGAAGCGACAAGGTAAACGCCCCGCGCTAGTTGCGGCAGATATTTATCGCCCCGCCGCGATTAAGCAACTTCAAGTCGTCGGCGAACAAGCGGATGTTCCGGTCTTCACGGAGGACATTAAAGACGCCGTTCAAATTGCTAAAGACTCAATCAAGTTCGCCGATAAGCACGCCCGCGACGTTTTGATTATCGACACCGCCGGACGCTTGCAGATTGACGAACGCTTAATGCAGGAGCTTAAAGACATCAAGTCAAGCGTCAAGCCGCACGAAATTTTACTTGTCGTCGACTCGATGATTGGTCAAGAGGCGGTCAACGTCGCGGAGACTTTCCATAACGCGTTGGGCGTCGATGGCATTGTTCTAACTAAACTAGACGGCGATGCCAGAGGCGGCGCGGCTCTGTCAATCAAGGCGGCGACGGGTTGTCCGATAAAATTCGTGGGCATGGGCGAAAAGCTCGAAGCTCTGGAGATATTCCACCCTGACCGCATGGCAAGTCGTATACTCGGCATGGGCGACGTTCTAAGCTTGATTGAAAAGGCGCAGTCAACGATTGACGCTAAGACCGCTGAAAAGATGGTCAAGAAAATCAAAGCCGACGAGTTCACGCTCGCCGACTTCCTCGAACAACTTCAGCAGGTTAAAAAGCTCGGTTCGCTCAATGACTTGCTCGGCATGGTGCCGGGTCTCAGCGGCTTAAAGAAAAAGTTGACGGGTGTCGACCTCGACCTTGACGGCAAAGAAGTTAAGCACATGGAAGCGATTATTCTTTCAATGACGCCGAAGGAACGACAAGACATAAGCATAATCGACGCCAAACGCCGCAAGCGAATTGCTATGGGTTCCGGTACATCAGTTACCGACGTGAATAAGCTCCTTAAGCAGTTCGAGGAAATGCGTAAAATGATGCGCAAGTTCAAAGTCAGTCAGACTCAACAACAGCAGACATCAAAAAAAGTTAAAGGCAAAAAAGGAAAAACTAAAAAGGGGAAGAATACTAAGCCTAAGATGCCGACGCTCCCAAGTCTTAGCGGGCTTTTGGGGCAGCTCGGCGGAAAATTTCCTTTTAAGAAATAACCACAGAACATCGGAAAGGTGGTGAAAGCGTGGTAAAAATCAGGCTCAATCGAATGGGCGCAAAAAGACAACCCTTTTATCGGATAGTCGTCGCGGATAGTCGTTCGCCGCGTGACGGTCGCTTTATAGAAATCGTTGGCAATTACGACCCAACCAAAAATCCTGCCATTGTCAATGTCGACGAAGAAAAAGTTATCGCTTGGATTAAAAACGGCGCACAGCCGACCGATACGGTTCGTTCGCTCCTTAGCAAAAAGGGTATCATGAAAAAAATCCACGAAGAACGCAAGGCAGCAAAGGCTGCAGAGTAAACATCGAACAAATTAGTTGAGGTACAGGACAATGCAAGAACTTGTAACGGTGCTGGCAAAGGCACTAGTCGAAAAACCAGATGAAGTGCAGGTCGAAGCGGTTGAAGAAGAAGACCGCACTGTTTTAAAACTGCACGTCGCGCAAGAAGATATGGGCAGAGTCATTGGCAAACAAGGTAGGATTGCTAAGGCGATTCGTACCATAGTCAAATCCGCCGCAACACGCGAAAAGAAAAAAGTTTCAGTTGACATCGAATAACATTCTGCGCGGTGAGCAAAGGGCTTGCCGCTTTTTTGTTGTTGACATTGTTAAAGGATTTTGTTATTATCGGCGCGTTTAGGAGAGGTGTCCGAGTGGTTTAAGGAGCCGGTCTTGAAAACCGGTGATGCTGAAAGGCACCGTGGGTTCGAATCCCACCCTCTCCGCTTGAAGTTAGGTTCGTAAAATATATCTTCGCCTTCGGGCGATTATTTTTAGGGAGGCGGCGAGATTTATGGGCGAGCAAGAAAAGTTGCGTATACTGATAACCGACGATTCGCGGCTCCTGCGCAAGAAACTTCGCGAGGAACTCGAACATCTGAATTGTGAAGTTATCGAGGCAGTAAACGGCAAAGAGGCAATAACACTTGTTTTGGAGCAAGAGCCCGACGGCGTCATCTTAGATATCGTCATGCCGGTTGTAGGCGGAATTGAAGCTTTGGAATTTATCCGCGAAGTTGCTCCAAATGTCCCTGTCGTCATGCTAAGTTCCATGGGTACGCCGCAAAAGTTAATGCAGTGTCTTAAGATGGGCGCAGTTGACTTTATTCATAAGCCATATACAAGAGAGCAAATTATTCACACGGTCGAAAGATTGAAGAGACTTAAAGCTAAGCGTATCGAAAAGGAAAAGGCAGAGGAGTACAACGATTTATAAGGGGGGCTTAACATGCCGATTATTGAGCAGAATACGGTATCAGCCAAAAAGGGCAAAGGCGAAATCTTTATCACGCACCTGTTGACGCCAAAAGAAATGGTCGGTAAGTGTTCCATGTTCGCCAAGGTGAGAATCCCCGCGGGGGCGTCGTTGGGCGTTCATCAACACGTCGACAACAACGAAACGTATCACATTCTGCAGGGCAAAGGACTTTACACCGACAACGACAAGACCTACGAAGTTAAAGCGGGCGATACGACCTTTTGCGCGGACGGAGATAAACACGGTCTTGAAAACACAGGCGACGAGGATTTAATATTCATCGCGCTGATTATCAACACGATTTAACAGGTTATAGGCGACTAAGGAAAGGAGCTGTTAGAAATGGAAATGGATATGGCAATCGCAGCAATGTCCGTCGATATGAGCATGGCTAAGGCTCAGCAAGAGCTTGGAGTCTCCGTTTTGAAGATGGCTATATCGGCAGATACTTCATCAGTGGAAGAGGCTTTGGAAGTTATCGAGAGTCTTGATCCGAACGTCGGGAACAATCTTGACGTAACCGCGTAAAAAGTACTTGATTTTTCTTAGATATTCTGCTAAATTCTGCAGGTAATTTTTAAGTAGTCGCGCCATTAGTGGCGTGTGTAAGGAACAAACAAAAGGAGGATTTCGTTTCATGACGAGAGCTGAATTAATAGTAAACGTTGCCGAGAAGGCTAAACTTGACCGCAAGAGCGCGGAAAAAGCAGTAGCAGCGACTTTTGACGTTATTAAAGCTGCATTGGTTGAAGGTGACAAAGTTCAAGTTTTGGGCTTCGGCACGTTCGAGAATCGCACGCGGGCTGCTCGCAAGGGTCGCAACCCCCGCACCGGCGAAGAAATCTCAATCAAGTCTTCCAAACTTCCGTCCTTCAAGGCGGGCAAGAGCTTGAAAGAGGCAGTCAACTACTAAAAGAACTTTTGCAGAGTCGGGCACTTGCTCGGCTCTGTTTTTGTTTGCAGAGGTTATAAAGATGAGGACGGTTATAATTACGGGCGGCACGTCGGGCATCGGGCTTGCGACGGCGAATATTTTTCTAGCCAACGAATTTAATTGCGCGTTAGTCGGCAGAAGTCGTGCGCGGTTCGATAAGGTTAAGTCAGAGCTTGTTGGGAGCTTTGAATTTATCGCGGCGGACGTGCGCAAGGTTGAAGACTGCGAGAAAATTATTTCGCGGACGGTTAAAGACTTCGGCGGCGTCGACGTGCTGATAAACTGCGCGGGCATTTACCACGAGGGCGCGATAACTCTGACAGACGAGGAAACCTTTGACGACATCTTTAATACGAACGTCAAAGGAACTTTTTTTATGTCGCGGGCGGCGGTCGACGAGCTTATTAAAAGTTGCGGCGTGATTATCAACGTGGCGAGCGATGCGGGACTTAAAGGAAATTATTTCTGCGCGGCTTACTCGGCGAGCAAAGGTGCAGTCGTGGCGTTCACGAAGTCTTTAGCGTTGGAGCTTGCAAGTTTCCCCGTGCGCGTGAATTGCGTTGCGCCCGGCGATATTTTAACGCCGCTGACGTTAAATCAGCTTAAGGCTTCGGGCTTGACGCTTGAGGACTTAGCAAAAGTTTATCCGCTCGGCAGAATCGGCACGGCTCAGGAAGTCGCGGAGGCGATTTACTTTTTATCGTCGGCGAACTTTATCACGGGCGCAGTCTTGAGCGTTGACGGCGGCTTAACGGCATGAAAGTTTTAATCTTATCGGCGTCAATCGGCTCTGGTCATACGAAAGCGGCGGAGGCTTTACAAAAAATCTTCGGAGAGTCCGCGCAGGTCGTCGACTTCATGGCAAAGGAAATTTCGACGCTGAATTGGCTGACGAAAAAATTTTATCTCGCCGCGTTGAAATTTATCCCTGACCTCTACGACAGAATTTACAAATTTGCTGACGGGCGGCGCGTCGGGATGTCGGCAAGGTTCTTGAGTTCCGCGCTAATGTATTTGCCCTTCGCCCGCCTGTTAAAAGAGTTCCGCCCCGACGTCGTGATTTGCACGCATCCTTTCCCAGAAGCCGCCGCATCGTTGTGGAAATTTCTTCACGCCAAGTCCGCCGAAAAATTTTTACTCGCGACGGTGCTCACTGATTATTCACTGCACGAAATTTGGATTTATGGCGAAGTCGACGCTTACTTTGTCGCTACGGAGGAAATGCAACGCGAACTTGCCACGCACTGTCGGACGGGACAAAAAATTTTCGCAACGGGCATTCCAATCGACGAGAAATTTGCCGTAACAAAAAAAATCGCCGCGTCAATCACGACGATTTTAATCATGGGCGGCGGCTTGGGTCTCGGCTCAATCGAAGAGACGCTCCGCGAACTCGATAAGGTTCAATCGCCGCTTAAAGTCATCGTTGTCGCTGGTCAGAACGAAAATTTATTGGCGCGGCTGAAGAAGATAAAAAGTTCTCAAGCGGTCGAAGTGCTCGGCTACGTCTCGGACGTTGATAAACTCATGGCGGCGGCTGATTTGCTAATTACGAAGCCCGGCGCACTCACTATGACAGAAGCATTCGCGTCGGGCTTGCCTTTAATCCTCCACGCGCCAATACCAGGACCAGAGGCTCTCAACGCGGCTTATGCAGTCAATCACGGCGCGGCAATCGAAGTTGGCGAACGAAAAATTTCCGTCGTCGTCGATAAACTCTTAAAGAATCCTTCGCGCCTCGACGAGATGAAACGTTGCGCAAAAAAAATTGCCAAACCGTTCGCGGCAAAAGAAATCGTTAAACAAATAAGCGGCTCCCGATTGTAAGTCGGAAGCCGTTTTTTTTTTGCCGAGTGCCGAACAAGTTTTATTAATAATCTAATGTAATCTGATGAAGTTCTATGATTGTAACCTTGCCGCCGTTAATCTTCAAAGCTTGTCGCGATTCATTAAGGCTATCAGCGAATTGACAATGCCGAAGACCGCATACGTTGAGAAAATCGCCGTCAACACGCCTTGAACGATTGCCGCTTGCGTCAGGTAAATTATCGCCGCGAATATCACCGCCGCAAAGACTTTTGACACCAAAAATATTTTTTCGCCGCCGTCGCCTTTGAAGTTTGGATAGTGCACGTGACTAACCATGAGATAAGCGACGATTATAACTGTTATCGGATAGACAAGCCCGAATTGTTCAGGGTGAATGTTCATTGATAGGAAAAGAAGCGTCGTCGTCGCTATGATACAGCCGCCAGCCGGTATTGCAAGCCCCATAAAGAACCCGTGCACGACGTTTGTATTGACATTGAACCTTGCAAGCCTCCACATTCCGCATAACGCAAAAATTATCGCCGCCGCCTTACCGAGCGTTCCATAATTATTCATGCAGAAGGCGTAAGCTAGGAACGCGGGAGCTACTCCGAATGAACCGAGGTCACACAGCGAATCCATTTCCTTGCCAAGCTCCGACGCCGCGTTTAATGCCCGTGCAACTCGTCCATCCATGCCGTCAGCTATCAAAGCCAGCAAAATAAACACCGACGCCCAGAAAAAATCGCCTTCGTATGTCGAGATGATTGAAAGCATTCCAAAAAATAAATTTGCCGCCGTGCAAGCGTTTGGGAGCAGCCATTTCATTGAACGCACCTCATTTACAATTTTAATCGGGCAAACTATCTAGTTGCTTTAAGCTCGTGCCGTCCGCGAAGATGATTTCCGTTATCTCAATGTGAATATCATTTTTCTTTAATCCGTGCTTCATGGCGTCCACGTCAGCGCGAATAAACGGGTTGAGCGTCTTAATTACGTCAAATGTCTGCAATCCCTGCGCGGCATTAGTCATGTCTATAGCAAATGGCGTAAAACTTTCGCGGTCGTCCTTGCCACGAAGAATTACATTGCCGAGAACTTTTGCAAGCGGCTTATCAAACTTCACGTCCGCCTTTATAGTAATGTTGAGTGTCTGCGAAAAGCCGTATTCGTCTCCGCCCGTGTTTTTCATGCTAAAACTTTTTACTTTGAAGATTGAATCCATCTCGCGACCAATCGGCGCGTTTAATGAGTCGAGTTTACGCCTCAGCATACGACGATAGCTGCTGTAGTAACTTTCAAAGCCTTTAGCGTCCGTAATTCGCCAATTAATTTCCGCGTCGGTCTCAAGATTTAATTCAACTTCAAAACTAAACTTCATCTGCGGATTGTAAATCATAACAATCACAATTTGTTCGTTTCCGTCGCGTTGCGGCTTGCTGATGCTTTTAATCTCGCAGGACGCCGCGCCAGATTTCTTAAGGAACTTTTGCGCTTCGGTTAATTTGTTCGGGAAAGTCACCTTGCCCGTTGAAATGTATTCTTCCGCCGCCGCTCGCGCACAATTCACGAAGTCGGGCTTAAGTTCGTCGTAACGGCGTTGAAGTTCATCCATTGAATAAGCAGTCGGGGCAATCGTGGAATTAATTTGCTCTGTCAAGATTTCCTTAGCCGCAGAATCAATCAGCTTATCAAGGTCGACATATTTTTTAAAAGTTTCAAGGTCGCGAGCTTCAATGGCTTGCCGAGCGATTATCGCGGGGTTGCCGCTACGATTTTTGAGCTGTTGCCAATTATTATAAGCCGCCACGCTAACAGCAACCGTTAAAATCAAGAGAATGACAATAACCGCTAAAACTTTTTTATAATTTCCCATTACTAATTCCCAATTCCTAACTGAATCAAGTCTGGTCTTCGGGCGCGCGTCAAATTCAAGGCTTGAGCTTCGCGCCACCTTTTTATTTCTGCGTGATGCCCCGATAATAAAACATCGGGGACGAGTTTCCCTTCAAAGTCTCGCGGACGTGTGTATTGCGGATAACCTAACATGCCGTCGAAGAAAGAATCCGTTATTGCTGACTCCGCCGAGCCTAAAACATCTGGAAGCATACGCGCCACCGCGTCGACGATAACCATTGCGGGAAGTTCGCCGCCAGTTAATACATAATCGCCGATTGAAATCAATTCGTCGGCAAGATCATAAATTCTCGCGTCAAATCCTTCGTAATGTCCGCAGATAAAAATAATCTGGTCAAGCGTGGAAAGTTTTTTAGCTTTAGCTTGTGTAAAGACTTCGCCGCTTGGATCTGTGATAATTATTTTGCGAGAAAGTTTTTCGTCAGACTTACTCAACACGTCACGCACGGCACGATAAACCGGCTCTGGCTTAAGAACCATGCCCGCCCCGCCTCCGAACGGCGAATCGTCAACTTGTCTGTGTTTATCAAAGGCGAAGTCGCGTAGTTGAGTGAAACGTACTTCCAAAATATTTTTTTCGACAGCGCGTTTGATTATGCTTTCTCCGAAGACGCCCGCGAACATTTCGGGAAACAAAGTAATGATGTCAATAAGCATTTCAACTTACCACTGACCACTTATCACTAACAACTATCTTTTTCGCGGCAATGTCAATCGAACGAACGACGGATTTGAGCGCGGGGATTAAAGTTTTGCCGTCGACCTCGAATACGTCATTGCTACCAGTCTTGAGGACGTTGGTCACGGTGCCGAGCTTTTTATTTTCGTCGAAGACCTCGCAACCGATAATATCGAACGTATAAAATTCTCCGTCGGCAAGCGGCGCGGCGTCTTTCCTGTCGACCGTCAAAAATTTATTCGTCAAAGTCCGTGCGTCTTCGCGACTGTCCACGCCCGCGAACTTGATAAAAATTTGTCCGCTGATGTGTTTGACTTCCTCAACGTTGAAAAGCTTATCGCCGACAAAAATTTTCTCCAAGCCGTCGAAGCGTCCTTCAAAGTCCGTTAGTGGAATGATTTTCAACGTGCCGTCGAGACCGCGAGACGCGCCGATTTTCCCGATGATTATTTTATCCTCTGATTGCAATGATTTTGTCATCTTCCACCAAAATTTCTACGTTCATAGCCTCGCGCAGGTTATCGCCGACTTTCAACTCAACCTGACGTTCGGTCGTGCCTTGAAGAATTTCCGCGCCGAGTGCCAGCTTCTCAAAAGTTTCTTTGCGCCGATGAGCCTCGTCCAAACGAGCTTGACGCGGAGCCATTTCGCCGCTAAAGAAATTTCTAATCTGTCCTTCGTGCTGAGGATTCTTATCGAGTTCGCGTTGCATGTCGATGCTAATCTGCTTAAGTTCGAGTGTCATTTGTTCGGCGACTTTAACTGCCTCATCGATGAGACGCGCTCTGAGTTTCTCGGTAAGTTTTGCCTTTACTGTAACGGGAACCGTCATTTTAATACTATTCATTATCTTAACTCCTTTCGTTTGACTTAGTTTAGCAGGTAATTCTTCAAAGTCAATCAGAAAAGTTTTTCTTGTCACTTGCCGCTTTTTTGGTGTACAATGCGGGAAAAATTTTAGGGAGTGATTAAATGAGCGACGAGACGAAAACCTTCAGCGACGAAACGAGAATGTTTAGCTTTGGCGTCGAGGAGAATCGGGCGCAGAAAGTCATAAAGAACGCATATAAAGCGATGACGGAAAAGGGTTATAATCCTGTGCACCAGTTGGTTGGCTATCTTTTGAGCGGCGACCCTGCTTACGTGACGAGTTATCTTGAGGCGCGTAGCATGATTCGCAAGGTCGAGCGCGATGAACTTTTGGAAGAGCTTGTGCGCAGTTATCTTGAGCGACTGGAGGAAAAAAAGTGAGGGCACTTGCTCTTGACTTGGGCGACAAGACGATTGGTGTTGCCGTGAGTGATTTACTTGGACTGACCGCGCAGGGCGTCGAGACCATTCGCCGCACGTCGAACAA
>ODAJ012103581.1_pt1 | contig 11567 bp, 8 predicted proteins | sample 1539241 | NCBI WGS metagenome assembly ODAJ01 (sample SAMN02144231, study PRJEB22623) | gut metagenome | biome: sheep rumen | host: Ovis aries | place: New Zealand | reverse complement strand
TTATAGAAAACGCTCAGCGCACGATATATCCACACCGAAAATTCGTAGATAAACTTTCGATACTCCTTGCTCAGTTTCTTCTGTCCCTCTGGTGTCAGTACCTGCTCAGGGGTCACCTGCTCACCTGTTGGCAGTTCCATGCCGACTAACGTTTCCTGCTCCGTCAGCAACACCTTCGGCAGGATGAACACACAATCATGCAGATGAGGATTATAGAAATACCCCACATACTGCACACTCACCTTCTTGTTGACATCCTGCAGAACGTAGATGTCCTTTAGGACTTCTTCAACAAGTCGGCTTTCATACTGGTGTTCTTCAAACAGGATATACATCAGTCTTGCTCAGCATTCGTTTTCTTCCAATTCATTACTTTTTTCACAAAGTCGGTTAGGCGTTCTGTGTTCACCTTCTCACCTTCTTCATCATAGAAGTCTGGGAAAGTCAAGTCCTTTTCCAAATCCTTTCCGTCCTCGTCTTTGGTTGTGTAGCGGAAAAGAGAAGCATCTTCAAAGCCATAGTCCTTGAACACATCGTTCCACAGGTAGAAGATAACCTTCGAAACGAACGTCTCTTCGTCTATCACATCATCCTTGGCACAGCAGAAGAAGTAACCCAACTGCTTATCGGCACTCGAAGTCATCGAGGCAATAATCTCGTTGATTTTCTTGATGAAGTCCCACCAAGGAAGCAATGTGCCCGATTCGTCCATCTTAACATCAACTTTCCAATCAAGCTTATTGCCTTTCTCGTCTTTGCCCTCCTTAATCTTGATGTACTTCCACTCCCAACGGCGCTTGAATGCCGAGTCAATGGGGAACAGACTTTGGTCGCTGGTGTTCATTGTGGCCCAGATGTAAAGGTTATCTGGGAGTTTTAGAATCTCTCCGCTTGCAATCTCTGCTGATACATCTTTTCCTTCCGAATTAACAATTCCTGAAATACTTAACCCCAAGCTTCCAATATAGTCCTGAATATCTGAATCTGGAGATATTTCATAACGAGAGAAACCTTGTGGGTCTCTATCTAATAGTTGAAAAATGTCTCCAAATATCTGAGCACAGTTACCACGATTGATTTCTTCTATTATCAGATATACAGGATCTCCGGTTGCTTGATGCTTCCATGCCTCCGTATATGCTTTCAAGAAAGCTTGGGGAGTAAATTCATAAGTGATTTTATTTTCAACTATGTATCCATCTTCTTTAAGCCAATCAAAAATATTATACATACAAGTGGCTTCTGTGGTATAAGCACATCCAGTAAACCCTTTTGCATTTAGTTTGTCTGCCACCATTTGAGCATCCAACCCTAAATCTCTAATATCTTTTGTATGAACCAATGCTTCATAAAGATACCTTGCCTTATTCATCCTGTTGTACTTAGGGCTATTGCTGTCAAAGAAACTGCTCAAGAGCTGTGTTTCATTGATGCCATTTCCATTCAGCATGTTTTTCTTATGAGACTTAGGTTTATAGCATCCCACGAAAGTAGAATAGTCACTATCCGGATGAAAAGTAGTTCGGAAATGAATTTCACCTAGATTATCCACTTCTTCCTTTATCTTGTTTGACTTACCTGTTCCAGGAGCACCATAAAAGATTTGCTGTCGTCCCCTATTGTTTTTATTCGTTTCCTTTCTTCTTTCAATTTCTGACAGGTTTTTTGTGTTAGGAAAGTCCTTTGGGGAAGGGATATATACATCGAAATATGGTTCAAAACCAGACTGAACTTTAATTATTTCTTCTTTAAAGTAATCTGATGCTTTATCTAAAGCTCTAAAAAAAGCTTTTATATCAGACAATTCCGCTCCACTCATCAATCTTATTGTTTGATTTGCATGATCATCTATACCAATAAGTGGAAAAGAGGAACACCAATAGTATTCGTTTGGAGCACAGCGTAATATATCTATTCTATTTATAGATTCTCTGAATATATATATAATCTCTAAAGTGGTCTCAGAGGTATCATTATAGCTTGCTCCTCTTCTTATATTAGTAACCTTACCTACAGCCTTAAAACCTTGCTTCCATCTTGTTGGCGCCCCCTTATTATTGTCAGAGCCAAGCCAAATAAAAGCATAATCGCTAGGTGCATAATTATCAGGAATCTGAGTACATTTTACAGTTATATTAAAACTTTGACTCACAATTCCCACCTCGGAGGAACAGATAAGGTTAATATCATTTATACTGTCCTTTCCAAGACGCACAGTAATAAAATTGAATGCATCCATTTTAATCATTATTTTGAGATTTTAGTTGTTCTAACGCAATTCTTAAAGGAGCGAACAGAGTCCGTCCTTGATGGGCGACACGACGGAGAATACCTTCCGCCGCGTTTGGAGTCAAATAATATAAGCTTCTATTCTGATTTGGTTCAATGAGTTTTAAAAGTGACGAATTAATAATCTTTGAAGGTGTGGGAAAAGCATTACTCCCAATAAATTTGTCATTCCAAACCAAGCCACCCCTTGACCATTTGTAATCTATGTTGGCATTAGAAAAGTCTATTTTTGAAATCATTCTTTCATCCCATTTGGTATTTTTGAAATCATGAAAGTTTTCTAATATTCCCGAATCACATAATTCGTCGGTATCCGCCAATTCTTCATAAACTCTTTTTGCAATCCATTTCACTACAGGTACAGTTACCGCGTTACCAATTGCTGTATATCTTAGTGTATCAATATTCTCATCAGAATTTAATTGTTCTTCCGGCAAAGTCCAATTGTCGGGGAATCCTTGTAACCTTTCGGATTCAACAGGTGACAATCTCCTTACTCCGTTTTGGCTTACTACATAAGTTCTGCTCCAGTCAGTGCCAGTGTGCCTTCCTGAAGAAGCCGCGAGACAATAGGCAATTTTAGGAACTTTAGGATATTCATCAGGTTTGCTTTCTTCGGTAATAAAGTCTGTTCGCTCATTCTTTGGCTTTATAGAACCTTTTTGTTCAAACATAACTCTTAATGCCTTTTGAGGGTTGTCCTTCCAACAGCACAGATAAACACGCGTACGAGACTGCGGGACACCAAAATATCGACTATTCAACAATCTCCATGCTACAGCATAACCCATTGCGGACATTGTTTGCAAAATGACACCAAAGTCACGACCTTTATTTGAGGTAAATAACCCACCAACATTCTCAATGATAACAACTTGAGGCTTTTTCAAACTTATTAAGTCTGCAAAGCGATAGAATAAGCCAGAACGTTTACCATTAAGACCTAATCTTGCAGACGCACCACGAGCCAAAGAAATGTCTTGGCAAGGAAAACCACCACACCAAACATCAGCATTTGGAATATTTTTTATATCTATCCCGCTTATGTCCAATTCTTTTCTTACGTTAGGCCAGTGACGGGATAGTATTTGATTACAGAATGGGTTAATTTCACATAAGAGCTGAGTTTTAAAACCACTCTGCTCAAATGCAATATCAAACCCTCCAATTCCTGCAAAAAAAGAATTGATGTTATATTTCTTTTTAGTCATTGCTCTCTACTATTTTGGGTTCAATTATTACTTCCGGCTGCTTAGCCCCATAAGAATTATTGACTTTCTTTATTCGCACCCTTTCTTCGAACTGAGGGTTAACAACTATAGTTAACACTCCACTTTTATGATAGTCACGTGATTTGAAATCCCAAGAAATTGGGATTTTTGTAACGCCATACTTTAATCCTATCTTAAATGTAAAAAAACGTCGATCCTGTTGAACTAATACAGCATCATTGGGTATATACACAAGTTCGTTACACGACTCTTCAGATTCGAACACTTCTCTCTCTTCATTAATACGCCGATTCATTTCCAACTTAAAAGATGAACTAAATTCGATTCCTGTCACGTATTCAACTCCAGAATCTATTTTTTCGACATATTCCTCTTTTGTTCTGAAATACAATTTATAATCTTCTATTACTGTTGCTCCAATATTTTCGATTTTTATAGGGATTTCACACCATTGAGTATTGCAATGGGAAGCATTGTTTTGTTCCATGCGATATGGGTCATTTAAATTATTGACAATGCCTACCAGCGGCAGAGGATATTTTGATATAGTACATCTCTCTTGAAAATCGGTCATCTCATATATAATTGTTGTACGATAATACTCGGGACAAATTGTCATTTCATGTTGCCCTTTAAATGTTACATCAACATTAGTATTATCTTTATAATGGCAGTTGTTAATGTACCAATTAAAAGTATTTCTGTTATCTTCTAATAAATCAACGATATCTTCCCAACATGCCAAGTGTACTTCAAATAACCCATGAGCACGATACTCTATGTCTTTTTCCCTAACAAACTCCTCAATATCACCATCTTTATTGGCTGTTGTTGCAAGAATGAAACTCTTTAAAGCAGGTTTAAACTCTTTAGCTTTCTTTATTTCATCCTCAATTTCTTTTTTTGTCAAAGTTCTGTTAGTATAATCATTTTTCCCTTTGCATTGGATACCATAATAATGTGACTCTCCTTTGGGAATACCATATACATCCACACCTCTTTGGCTCTGTCCTAATCTTCCATTACGTTTTATCGTATCTGGACAGTTCCATATTTCACCCCATAGTTTTTTACAGAGTTTCTCAAAGTCTTGCCAATTCTCTGGCTTTCTTATTTGAGTTGGTGCAATCATAAATTCTATACTTTTTATCAATATTTCTTCTTTGTTTTACCTTCATTGCATTAACACAGATTTGAGTTACCCATTAACTATTATGCAGTTACCCATTAAGTGTAATAGAGTTTCCCACTAACTCGAAAATAGTACAAAACTATTATAGATTCATTATTCCTTGTCTGTTAATATGACGAGCCAATTTAGATTGTATCTCAGACAATATAGAGTTGCGAATTCTATACAATTGTTTAATACCATTTACTTTACTTAGATTTTGCGTATAAAAGTAGCGATAATTTAGGAGCAGCACCCGTTCATGCAAACCTTCATCAAATACTGGAGAAACATATATAGCTTCTGATTTTGTATCTATTAAATCCTTATAGCAAGAGTCTATTATTAAGCCCATTACTATTCGGTCATACTTTGCTTTATTTTGAGCATAGTCACATGCTGGGGTTACTACAACACCACATGGCACTGCAGTAGATAAAATCGCTTCTCTTCTCTCTTTCATTATATTGTTATACAATTCCTTTGCCTCTTGTGAACGCATATCATGAAATTGTTCTATAACTTGATTACGAATATCTTCCGTCATAAGACTATCATTCAGTATCGCTTTTGAACATCTTACACATTCAACACTATTGTCCGATCCTGTGAAAATGCAACCAGGATGATTAATCTGTGTTTGTGATTTAGACAGGAGAAGGTAATTATTAATTTTTGATTTAATATCACTCTCCATATCTGTATCTGTTTTATAATTCAATTCGACAGCATTCTCAATTCTGCTATTTGTAATAGTTGTCTCCAATATGTCATAATACACATCATCTAAAAAGAATATCGACGCCTTTGCTTTGTCCTCCGTTGAAACATCTCTATAGTGCTTCTCCAAATAAGATTTGGCAAACAAGTCCAAAATACATCTTGCTTTATCCTCCCACTCATCATAAGAGTGATAATCATGGAATATATCTTGAATTGTTGCATCAGCAGAATGGTGTACATAGTTTTCCCATTGCATCAAATAGCTATATGCAGGAAACCCTGCAACGACCTTTTTGAGTTCATCAATAATTTTATACTCTTCATCTTTGTTTACTTCCTCATCTGAAAAGTTGGGAAAGAAGTCTGATTTTATCCATTCTAATATTGCGATAGGAGCACAACCTTTTAAAGCATTAGAAAACAATTCTTTCAGCATCTCCTTATATTCCTTTTCTTGACGACTCCAAAGAACCAACACATAAGGATAGTTATTGGGAGATATAATATGACTTATCACAGAGAATAAAGATGAACTTATATCCTTAGGTTGATTGTCCCTTCCGCCTAAAAGATTTAAATCCAACAGAAGGATACGGATGTCATTCTCTGGTTGTTCAGGAAGATATTCAATATCATTACCTTTATAATAAACGTAGGGTATATTGTTCTTTGCAAAAACGCGCATTAGCGGTAATGCTTGTTCTATTTGGTCATCTACTATAGCTATGCGGCCATTCAATGGTATAAGATTTTCCATATCTTTTTTATTTCTTTAATGATAAAACAACTGTTGCACCTTGTTCAAATTCATTGGGGATATCAAAATCGCCCCAATCAGGGAAAGACAATTTTCCACCTTGAGCATTCAACACTTCACTGGCGATATGCAAGCCAAGGCCCATCCCCGCGCCATTCTTTTTGCCAGTAACAAAAGGTTCAGTTATGTCATCCGTTGGCAATAAGATTCCTGTTCCGTTGTCCGCTACGATGATATGAACAAAAGCATCATCAGTTACGACATCAATGAATATTTTCTTGACGAATGACTCACTCGCTTCAAGTTTTTTAAATGCTTTCTGGTCTAGCCAATATATTGAATTGTCTATAAGATTCATAATCGCACCTATGAGTAGATTTCGAGCGACCTTACAGCGGATACTCTTATTAGAAGAATTCTCTATATATCTCTTTATTGGAGTTATTTCATGAGTATGTAAACGATATTCTGTGTTAAACAATGCCTGGTTTACGATATTAATCACACTTTCGTTTGTTTGTTCAGAACGACGTATAAGGTCGGCATATCCATCAATTAAAGTTGATAGATGTTGCACTAACTTAAGCGCTCTTTCTGATGCCTTTTCAGCTTTTAGCACCTTGTCTACCTCATAGATAATTTTTTCTATCTCATGTATAACAACAGACATATTTAATCCTGCACCAGCTGCTTTTAATAGATTATCCGTTACAAGTTTATAATCTCGCTCTATCTTAACGAGATACTTTTTTATCTCAGTTTTTACTTCACTATCTAAGACTTTCTCATCAACATAACGTTGCGCTTCTCCTAACAAACTCATTACTGGCTCCGACTTCGGAGTAGGGCCATATGTATCTTTTAATTTCTTCTTGTCAGTTTGACGTAAAGTCTCAACTAAACCAATCACATGAAGAATTGCATTCTTGAAAGCGAGATAGGCGTCGTTAGTTACGAATCCTTCTCTATTGGTTTTTTCTTCCAAGTCTGAACTTTCTTCCCTATTCAAATCAATAGCCCCAACAATAAGATTGTTACTGATGGCTTTTGTCGGTTGCTGGAAACGACGATAGTCTAAGGACAGCCAATCATTTTCTGGTTCTCCGTAATCATAAATTCGCAACCCGTCTCTAAATACTCGTATACCCCCATTGGACTTCAAGTAAGACTTAAAACCATTCTTATCAGAAACACCCATTTTCATAATGAATGTGTCTAAGTCAAATATATAGCCTTTGAATCTTATTGTACCAATCTTGTATTTGCTTAAGTTTACAGGTTTTTCTTCATCATCCGTAATACTTAAATAATTATGGACGATGGAATCAGGTAGACCAATATTACGTTCATGGAGTTTAGTCATCGTATTCCACGGTGTAAACTTATACGAAAAATCCACTATCGTATTACCAGAAATTGTTGCGTCAAACTGAAATAAAGAATAATCACAAACCTTGTCCCAAGTTATGATCCCATCAAACCATCCAGGTTTATCGGTAATTTGGAGTGAAGGCCTAAACGAATCCATTGACTCAAAAGGTGAAGTAATAGAAGTGATGGCCCTTATTACATTACGTGCCATGCCTCTTTCCCACTCCTTACGGAAACCTTTAATAACAATTCTTGTACCGGTTTTACCTTCTGTGAAATGCTGAGGTTGCTCGCGCTCAACGATTCTGATAGGAACGTCCTCCAGATAACGATGCTCTGCAAATTGAGTCCAATCTATACAAACATATACTTCTTTGTCATAGGCACTCTTTGTTGTCATTTCAATAAGATTACCTAATTTGTGAGCCCCAAAACGACCAATTCCTTTCTCCCCTATAGGCAATCTGTGGTATTTGGGGGTAAAACGACGCTCTACAAATTGTTCTTGTTTATAACTACTTCCAGGCTCCAGCCAAACGTTTTCCACAATGTCAGCTGTCATGCCAAAACCATCGTCTTCGATTTCTATATATCCATCTTCTATGGAATCTGGATGACGCATGACAATATCTACTTTTGAAGCATCAGCATCATATGAGTTTTTTGTCAACTCCAATAAGGCAATACTTTCATTCTTTATGAGCTGGTCACCCAATTGTAAAAGGAGTCGAGCTCTAGGTTTGAACTTTGCGACTCTTTCTTTATCGCTAGATATTGGAAGATTGTTTGTCATAACAGTTGGTTTATTGATTCTGCAATTCTCTTTGCCATCAAAACAGGTACGGCATTACCAATCTGCTTAAACATGGCAGAGCGGCTACCTTCAAAATAGAAGTTGTCTGGGAAAGACTGCATACGTGCAGCTTCCCTTACCGATATAGAACGACATACGTTCAACGAAGGATGAATATAGTAATGTCCATCCTTTGCTAAATGTGCTACTACAGTATGGGCTTTACCTTTTCCGTTCACAACTTTAAATCTGTCTAAAAACGAATCTTCATTCTTCTGAGTACGAAGCTCTATAGGCAGATCTGTATATTTGACACGAACTTGCTTACTATCCCACAATTTAATTGCATAAGCATATATTGCGGCATCATTAGTATTAACGGGACGAGTTATATTCTGTGTAACAAACTTCTCGTCATCTGCCCGAATTCCGCTTTCACGTAAATATGAGTTATTCTCTTTCTTGTATGAAGACACCATTTCTTTTTCTCCTGCTTTCAATAGTGGTAGGTCGCCCAAAATGTCATTAATAACAGCATCTGTTGTTATTTCCTCTATATCAGGATAGCCCATATCATTATTCTTCTGCCAGCCAACAATAATAATACGACGTCTCTCCTGTAGTACGCCATAGTCAGATGCATTCAGCATTTTATAATGTACTTTATATCCTAATTCGTCAAAATAGGCCTGCAAATTTTGAAAATGCTCTCCTTTTTTTGCACTCAGCAATCCTGGAACATTCTCAAAGACGAATCCCTTTGGAGTAAATTCTTTCAGGAACTTGCCATATTGAAGATATAGCAAAGTGCGTGGGTCGTCTTCCATTGTCTTTCGATGTCTTCCTAACAAGGAATATGCCTGACAAGGAGGTCCGCCGATTATCATATCTATTTTTCGACCTTTAGCAAGCAACTTTATCTTGTCAAATGTGTCATTTATAGTCTTGTCTGATATTTCAACATTGATTACGGCATTAGTTACTTCGGCAGGAACACTTGCATAAAGGGTCTCACGGGTAATCTCACCTTTCAGATATTTATAATAAATATCCAGCTGGTTGTTAGCTCGCAAATAATGGAAACAGCATCGAGTCCTCAATGTGTTGCATGCATCTTTGTCCATTTCAACATGAGCAATAGGAACAAAACCTGCCTGAACAAATCCTTCTGACAAGCCTCCAGCTCCTGCAAAGAGATCAATGACCGTATATTGCTTCACTTTGTCCATAATCACAAATATTTAACCAAAAACTCCTTCAACGGCTCCAGATACTCTGCATCCAGATTCCAGTGCTGGGTGTTCTCGTAATTACGGTTTTTCTCTTTTATCAACTCTTTCTGAGTGTTTGACTCACCTAGCAGGGCTTCAAGATAGCCGTATATCTTTGTTTTCTTGGCTGGTGTGGTCAAAGGTGGAGGGGTGCGGCCTGGAATATCCAGTGTCACAAGTTCCTTTTCGTAATTTTCCCAACAATCAAAGATTGGGCGATTGTTCGGATTGATAATATTCTCCAGTAAGTTTTCCAAAGCTCCTGTGTCTTGATTGTTTGGCAACAGGAACAACTCAAATTCCACTTCGTTTGTCTGCTTCCATTTCGCAATCTCGTCTTTACGGGCCAGGAAATCCTTGTCTGCATCAACGATAACAAGGTTCACGCCACCATTTGCTGTCATTGAACGCATACGAAGAGCAGAAGCTTCCGTTTTCAAGTTGTCCCAACCTTTAAGAACTACAATTAGTTCCTCAGGAACTACTTCACCAAACACATGACGGAGATATTGCTTGAAAAAACATTCATCAGCAAGTCCTTCCACAAAGATATTGAAATCCTTTCTCATAACACGATGCTCCTCAGTTCAATATCATTTGTACATGCCTCACACAAACCATTATACGTCAGCTTATAAGCCTGATGCCCCTTCAGCTTCGTTTTCTCTAAAGTATATAGGCGGAAGTCCTTCTGGTAATTTATATTCTCTTCAAGCATCTTACTCAAATGACAAAGTGTTTCCTTGCTATGTGTAGTTACAAACAACTGTTTGTCACTAGCAACAGCCAATGTGAACAAGGCTTGCCACAACTTCCGGTAAACAGAATAGTGCAAACCATTATCTATCTCGTCGATAAGAATCATATCAATCAACGGATTTGCCGCACTGGCCACAATGCTCAAGTAACGACGAAGTCCATCGCCCGTCACTCTGGCAGGCAGCATTTCAGCCATTCCCTCAAAGCTAATATAGACATCATCTGTCAATATTTCTATTCCATTGATCCGCTCGTCAAACAGCTTCAACAAAGCCAATATTGTATCCTTCTTGTTCCTGCGAATCAACTCTGTCAAATCATTGGCAAGATTATTCGTCATCAAGTCAGAAGGTATCAGCCATGCCCTGTTCTTTTCCATATAACCCTCAGCCGATTTTTTATTAACAACCAGTCCTTGAGGATTCACACGTAACCAACTTTTGTAACTCTGTGTAGCAGTTCCCTTGGTTATGTCGAAGTTCATCTCCAAAGTATTCACATAAAAAACAGATCCCGTTTGCTGAACAGGTTCGTTTTTCGGATCTGCCAACTCGTCAAACACGTATGATAATCCCAACTTCAAATGCCGAGAAACACCATCTGTCTGCTTAGAAGACACCTCTGGTGGAGCTGAGACATCCATATTGCGGAAGAAATACTTAATATCTATGAAGTTGCTGAATGGTTTGCGAGCCCTGACTGCATTAATCTGTTGAGGCACATCAGGATTCGACATGCTCATCAACATGGCAATGGCCTCCAGCACGGTACTCTTGCCTGAGTTGTTCTGCCCAAGGAAGACATTCACCCTGGAAAAATCATCAATTTCCAGATGGTCAATACCCCTGAAATTCCGTATTTCAATATTCTTAAAACCTTCCATGTCTATAGTTGTGTATACTTTATCTTGCAAAGTTACTCATTTTCCCGAAACAAAACGAGAAATATCACGTTAATTAACAATTCTCCTTGCTGAAACCTTCCTTTACCTCTATTTTTATAGCCTTTTAGTTAGTCCCCGAAATGTTAAAATTTCAACTTTTTCTAATATTTCCTTGAAAAGTTATTTTTTTGTTGTTCTTTTGCAGCCGTTTTTTAAGGATAACAAACAATATGGAAAGATTAAAAACATTGGAGGAGATGCCGGGGGCATTGTCCTACCTCATTGAGAAAGTGGAGGGTCTGGAAAAGACCGCCCAAA
>ODAJ011880998.1_pt1 | contig 11568 bp, 11 predicted proteins | sample 1539241 | NCBI WGS metagenome assembly ODAJ01 (sample SAMN02144231, study PRJEB22623) | gut metagenome | biome: sheep rumen | host: Ovis aries | place: New Zealand | reverse complement strand
GTTTTCTGTTTCCTGCGAAGGCTTCAAAAATAATGAAACGGAAGATGTGTTAACCAAACAACCTGTAGTAAGTTGTGAGGCAATTGAGGATAGCGCTCCAGGAGAATATGCTATTACGGTAAGTGGCGCTGAGGCAAGAAACTACGAGATTCAGTATGTTACAGGTAAACTAACCGTAACAGAGCCTGATTCTTATACTTTGACCTATATGGTGGATGGTGAGGTGTATAAAAGTTTCTCAATTAAGTATAGGGATGCCATTACACCTTTGGAGACACCCACCAAGGAGGGATATACCTTCTCGGGTTGGAGTGAGATACCTGCAACCATGCCCGCAAAGGATGTTGTGGTAACCGGAACGTTCTCAGTCAATAGTTACACACTGACTTATATGGTTGATGGAGAGGTTTATAAGACTACCCCCGTCGCTTACGGAACGGCATTGACTCCTGAGGATGCGCCCACCAAGGAAGGCTATACCTTCTCGGGTTGGAGTGAGATTCCTGAGACTATGCCAGCGAAGGATGTTGTGGTAACTGGTTCGTTTACAATCAACAGCTATATAATAACGTATGTACTTGATGGCGAGGTCTACACCACAGATACATTGGAATATGGAGCAGAGATAGTGGTGCCTGTTATTCCTGGTTTGGAAAATTACACTATTTGGGAGGATGTTCCAGAAACCATGCCTGCTAGTGATATTACAATCTATGGCAAGGCAAAGGAAATCATTGATGGCATAGGCCCAATTCAAAATTCAAAATTAAAGATTCAAAATGGTGCTGAAGTATATGACCTTTCGGGGCGAAAGGTTAATTCAAAATTCAAAATTAAAGATTCAAAATTGCCGAAGGGTATCTATGTTGTCAACGGGAAAAAGGTTGCAATTAAGTGAAAGTAGAACCGAACTTACTTGATTCCTTCCTTGAAATAAAAAAAGCGAGGCCTATGGCTTCGCTTTTTTAGTGCCTTGAGCAAGAAGGCTGAATTCAAGAGGTATTTACGCTTCAAACGCATCGAATTCAGCCTCCAAACTTTTGGAGCTTAATTGCGATTGTTTTTCAACTTGATTTTGACCAACAATCAACTTAAATAAATATTTTTCTAAGTTGATTTTTTATTCTTCCAAGGTCTTGAGGGCTTGGTAGATGAGGATGTCGTTGGGGTAGGTGAGCTTGAAGTTCATGATGTCACCCTGTGCTATGTGAAGGGGTAGGAATCCCAGTTCGTTGGCTAAGGTGAAGAGGCTTTGGGACTTGGTGATGCCCTTCTCGTTGGCTTTCTCCATCATTTCCTTCAATGTTTTAAGTGGGAAGGTGTGGGGTGTCTGTGCCCTGAGCAGATTCTCCCGAGGGATGTAACTGTTGCTTATGCTGCCGTTCTCACTTACCAAGAAGGCTTCCTGACTACGAACGGCTGTTATGGCGTTTCCGTGTGTCAGGCATACGGCAATGTTACGACTGATAACGTCCTGACTGATGAGTGGACGTACAGCATCATGAACCAGAACAATGGATTCTGTATCTTTTACCTCCCGAAGAAGATAAGCTATGCCGTTCCTGATGGATTGCAACGAGGTGTCACCGCCTATGATGGCATGGCGGAACTTGGTGATCTCGCCACTCTGAGCCTCATCGCAAATGGTTTCTTCCCAGCCACGGGCACATACCACATAAATGTCCTGTATGAGCGGATGCTGCTGGAAGGCTCGCATGGTATGCTTGAGAACAGATTCTCCGTTCACTTCGATATATTGCTTGGGGCGGTTGGTGTTCATGCGGGACGATTTGCCGCCGGCCAGCAACAGGGCTATGTGTTTGTTGTTCTTCACTTTGTTTGGTTTACAGTTTACGGTTTACAGTTGAAATAATTATGAATTGTGAATTATGAATTAAGAATTGTGATGAATCTCGTCAAGGTATTTCTGACAGAAGGTTTCGTGCGTATGAATCATACGATAACGAAGGATCTCCAGTATGGTGGATTCGAAGACGAAATATATCCAGGGTTGGCCTATCAGTACACTAAGGAAGAGCACACCAGCTCGGGTGTCAAAGGTGAGGATGTTGGTGATGGGCATTAGCGGAAGGCTGTCCTGGCGGAAGCGCTGGCGCATATCCTCTGGCACGTTGCCACCTAACTTTCCCTGAATAGCACTGAACAGTTTCTGAAAGACAGGGGTCTGGTCCTCCTGACTCTTGGTATATCTTATATAAAAGAACAGGTACAGCTTGTGGAACCATTCTCGGCTGTTCCATTTCAGACTGCGGAACTCTTCGCGCTCCTGCTGACTGGTTGCCAGCTCGCTACCTTTCTCACCCAGGAAGAACCATAGGTGGATGTTGCGGTAGTAGTCCCCGATGGCACACTGACGGCCATGACAACGCAGTCCTGCCCAAGCAGCCAACAGCCATATCCAAATTCCCCATTGGGGAGTGAGCCTGAGGCAAAGTCCCAGATAGATACAGAAGAACCATACGTCGCCGGCAAAGCCATCGAGGATGCGGCCTATGAGGGTTTTCTTGCCCGTCATGCGTGCCAACTGTCCATCGGCACAGTCGTACCAGTTGGCCCAGATGAGCAGGCAGATGCCTATGATGTTCATCCTAAGGTCTGTCTGATAGAAGAAGTACCCACTGGTTGCACCGATGATGATGCTCATCAGCGTAACGGCGATGGGATGAACGCCTAACTTCTGGAACAGACAGGCCCACAGGTAGCCTGGTGTACGGGTGACGTAGAGCTCAAACCGACTTTCCGTGTCGGTTGATTTCATCGTTGAAAGGACCTTTTCCTTTAATCTCATTTGCTTGCCTTCAGGCCTTTGATAACGCTGTTCGTAAATCCGTTCTCTTCCATCGCATTCAGTCCGCGTATGGTAATGCCGCCAGGAGTTGTTACACGGTCTATTTCGGTCTCGGGGTGACTGCCGTTGGCCTGTAACAGTGCTACGGCACCCTTCAGTGTCTGCTCAACTATGTGCTGTGCATCGCGTGCATACATTCCTAATTCCACGCCGCCTTCTGTGGCTGCACGGATATAACGCATGGCGTAGGCAATACCGCAGCTGGCCAATGCCATACCGGCAGGAATCAGTCGTTCCTCCACCATCATGGCCTCGCCCATCTCCTGGAAGATGGCCAGAATCTCTGCATCCATCTCGGGCGTGGTGTTCTTGCCTGCTATAAAGGTCATACTCTGCTGTACGGCAATGGCGGTGTTGGGGATGATTGTATAGACGGGGTGCTGGTAGCCAAAGAGGCTGGCAATCTTGTCGGTATTGATACCTGCGGCCATACTGCCCACAATCACTTTCTCGTTCTTTAGCTCGGGTGCTATCTCCTTGGCCAGTTCCTCTACTTTCCAAGGCTTGACAGCTATGATGACCATGTCCGCCTCGCGAACACATTCCTTGTTGTCCTGCGTGATGTTTATTTGAGGGAACTCGGCTTTGATGGCTTCCAGTTTACCTCTGCTGGGGTTACTTACAAATATATCTTGGGTATCTACATGCTGGCCCATCGCTAAACCTCTGGCGGTGGCACCTCCCATATTTCCTGCTCCGATAATGGCTATTTTCATATTTTTTTAAATTAAGAATTAAAAGAGAAGAGTTAAGAATTAAGACCCCACTCCCCGCTCTCCCGAGGGAGAGGGCTCTTTTTGTTTTTTTGAATTTTGCTTTTTGCTTTTTGAATTATCGTTTGATGATGGCTCTGATGATGAACCATGCGTGTGCCGATATGGCGTTGGACCAACCGTAGTGACGGGCCATCAGACGGAGGCGTTCCAAGAGTGATTTGCGGTGATTGCGCGTGGTCATGCCCTCGTTCAGATAATCCGTCAGAATCAGGTGCGTGTTGACTATCCTTAATCTGCGCTTGGCTGCCTTCCTCATGATGCGGATGCACCAGTCGTAGTCGGCCGAGTAGCGGTAAGAGAGGTTGTAGCTCTCGGTCTTTGCCAGGTCGGTACGTGCATAGAACGACTGGTGACAAACCCTCATGCCACTAAGGAAGCTCTTCCATGTAAGGGAGTCGGGCGTTGTAAGACGACGGTGACGCACGAAGCGACCTTCGTTGTCCACCAAGTCCGTTTCTCCGTAGATGATGGCAGGGTTGCGGAGGTTGCCCTTCTTCAGCTTGGCACAAGACACAATCTTAGAAATGGTATCTGCTGTGTGCAGTTTGTCTCCCGCATTCAGGAAAACTATGTACTCGCCCGTGGCCAGTGACAATGCCTTGTTCATGGCATCGTACAGTCCGTCGTCGGGACCGCTGGTCAGACGTATCTGATGTCGGTTGTTGTTCTGCTCTACGTATCGCTGCACCAGGCTAAGTGTCCTGTCCGTAGAGACGCCGTCCACAATCAGGTGCTCAATCTTCTCGTAATCCTGTGCCGCTACGCTATCTAAGGTGCGTTGCAGTGTAGCCTCTGCATTGTAGGTGACAGTGGCTATGGTTATTAGCGGGAGTGAGTTGTTGGGGACGTTATTGCTATCTTGATTCATATACATTTATATATTTTTGAGCAACATGTGTCTCGCCGTATGCCGATGCTGCCTTGTGCAGGGCTGCTTCTCGCATATCGTGGGTAAGCACATATTGTATGCCTTCTGCCAGATCGTTTACGTCTTTGTATTGGGCGACATAACCGTTCTGCAGGTGGTCTATCATCTCGGGGATTCCGCCTACATTGAATCCTACACATGGTGTTCCGCATGACATGGCTTCGGCAATGGTGTTGGGCAGATTGTCCTGCAGGCTGGGGGTAACAAACACATCGGCAGCAGCATACATCATTGCCATCTCCTCGGGGCTACTGATGTAGCGACCTCCCTTACCCAGGCATATAGTTGAGAGTTGAGAGTTGAGAGTTGAGAGTTGATCCCCTCCTTCTCCCCCTTTGGGGGAGTGAGAATCCAAGGCCATAGATTGTGGGCCCTGAATTATGAATTGTGAATTGTGAATTGTGAATTTTTCTAAGGCTTGCTGAAGGAATGCGAATCCTTTGCGTTCATCATTCAGGTTCTGGGAGCAGAAAAGGATAATCTTATTGTCTAAGGGAAGGTCCAACTTCTTGCGGGCTTCCGTCTGGTCGATGTGTCGGAATATGTTGTGAGGAACGCAATTGTTGATATGAACCACCTCGGCATCAGGCATCGCCTGCTTGGCACGGTCGGTAATCCACTGGCTGCATCCCACGAAGGTGATATTACCTTTCTTATATATGTTCTGTTTTTGCAGGTAGTGCTTGTGGGCAATGTTGCCGGGTAGGAGAGGGCACTGCCGGCATTCTGTTTCCTGACAGTCGCCCTTATAATGACAGATGCCCAGATAGGGCCATTCGTCGTGCAGGGTCCAGACAATCTTCTTGCCGTCCTTTATCATCTTCTTCAGGCAGGAAAGGGATACCATTCCCTGGTTGATCCAGTGCAGGTGAATGATGTCTGCCTCTTTGTATTCTTCGGTGCGGGTGATGTTGATGCCAAAGTCGGCTGTGTCTGCCTGCCATAGCTTGCCCTTCAGGCGCGACATTATCTGCAGACGCTCCAGAACCTTGGGAATGATGGTACCCGTTTGGGCTACAGTAACGGAAGAGGATAGCTTATCGCGTACCAGCATCTTGGCTTTTACACCATTGTTGTTCAGTGCTTCCATCAGACGGAAGGCTGCAATGGCGCCTCCGCCTACCATATCACTGGTACTAACCAACAGGACTTTCATTTGTATGCCTTCTTTCCCATCCATTTAAGGATGCGTTTGTTTATGGATTGCAAGATGAAGCGGAAGTTGCCGTAGCGCAGGTTCAGGAAGAGTTCTTCGAAGGAACGCCCCACCTTAATCATGGGGTTCATCCATCCCATAATCTTATAGGCTCTCTTGCGGTAAGCCACATGTTCCATTACGTAGGCGGGATGTTGGACAGGTGTTTCCTGTTCAAACCGCTTCATGGTGAAGATGCGTCGGTAGCCTCGGGGCATTGTCTCCAGCGAACCGCCAAAATGCGTACTTCCGGCAATGGCGCCCAGATTGTTAATCATATTACGACAGGGAACGATGCAGAGTCCGTTGCTCATCAGCAGATGAGCCCAGAAGATGGTCTCGTAGAAGGCTTTGCCTTGTTCCCTGTGGCGTGTGCACATGGGCAGGAAGTCGTTGCGATAGCCCCGTTCCTTAATGATTGCTTTCAACTGAGCTACAGCTTGTGAGTCGTCCATCCATGTGTAATGCTCGTCCCACTGGTCAATGACTCTCTTCCACGAAGCCCAACCCCAGATGCTGAAGTTGGTCGTAAAGAAATAGTCTTCCTGCACATCGGGGGTCTGTTCTTCTACATTGAAACCCGAAATCATGGTTATGCGCTCGTCGTTCTCGTAACGGTCCAGCATCTCCTTGCAGAACGTGAAGAACGATACGGCAGGTACATCATCATCCTCCAGTACCACGCACTTGTCCGTTTGGCTGAAGGCCCATTTCTGCGAGATAAACTCCGATGGGTCGCAGCCGTAGTTGCGTTCCTGGTATAGCTGGTGAACCTCGCAGTCCCAGTCTATCTGGCTAACGACCTCCCTGCAGGCAAGGATGCCAGGCATGTCTTTCTCGGAGCGGGGACCGTCTTGGTAAAGGAAAAGTCGGGCGGGACGTGCCTTCTGCACTTGTGCAAAAACTTGCTTCAACGGCTCGGGGCGGTTGAAGAACAAAATCAGTACGGAAACGTCAACAAGTGCTTGTTTCATGATGCAAAAGTAATGTTTTTAATTCATAATTCATAATTCATAATTCATAATTTTGGATTTCATGTTGAATTCCATAAAAATGTTTAATGTTCAATGTTCAATGTTCAATGTTTTTCATACTTTTGCGGCATGAAAGGAAGAAATCATGCTTTTGACCTGCTTTGCGGGCTTTGTATTCTTAGGATGATTACGCTGCATTGTGTCAGCGTGTGTGGATTTAGAGGCTGTACGTTTTGGTTCGATAAACTGATGGCGTGGACTTTCTTCTTTATCTGTTTCTTCTTTTTCAAGGCAGGTTATTTCAACAAAAGTATTTCCGCTCCTACCCGTTTCTTCCTGAAGGATAAGTTCAAGCGCCTGATTATTCCTTATCTGACATGGGGCGCAATAGGTAGTGTGTCTTATTTTGGCCTGCTTCTCCTTTACCCCGACGAACTGCATAAATACTGGGATATGTTGGCGTGGAGCCACGTATGGTCGCAAAGCCATTTCTACGGAAATCCGCCTGTGTGGTTCCTGTTCTCGTTCTTCTGTATGTATGTGATGGTACATTTCATGCAGAAAGTTCCTTATGTAGCCTATGTGGCTGTTTTGTTCCCAGCAGTCAGTTGGTTGCTTTCGGAGTATAAGATTCAGTTGTGGATGAGTTTGGACAATGTCTTCATGGGCGTTTATTTCTTCTATTTGGGAAAATGCTGGCATTGGCTGCAGCAAAGGATGTCCAAGCAGACGTTTATGCTTCTGTCTTCAGCCCTGGTCCTTATATTCATAATAGGGAATCATTATTGGCACGGAGAATATGATATGAGTCTAAACCACTGGGTACATCGTCCGTGGGGAGCAGTCCTGAATACAACATGTGCTCTTTGTGGCATCTCAGGTATCCTGCTGGGGACACTTTCCGTTCGCGTACCTCTTATATGCTATATAGGGGAGCACAGTATGGTATATTTTGTCCTACATTATCCCATCCTGTTGTATTACACCCTTATTCACGGCATATCGGGTAGAGGAATGGTAGGACGTTGGGATGAGTTTATCATCTCAACCCTGATTATTCTGTGCGTCTGTACCTGGCTGGTTCCGTACATCGAGAGGAAGCCTTGGCTGAGTGGAAGATTTCCATCTGCCGCTTAACCATGGAATCTGTTCTATATAAGGTACAAACCAAGAACAGATACAGAATACGGCTGGAATCAAAATCAGCACATCATCCCATCTGTTATAGATGCTTCTGCCATAGCTGAGATGCATAAACTTATAAAAGTACAGCATGGGATAATGCGAGATGAAGTACACCATACTGTGTTCGCCAATGAAGCATAGTATGGGGATGCGAACGGGTGGGGCGGTCAGTAGTAACCCCGACAGACCGCAGAGTGCACAAGTGGCATTCGTGACAGCCGTCAGCGAGCAACCCGAGAATTCGTTGTAGCTCATCACATATTTGCCCGGGTGAATGAAGTTGACGGCAATAAAGATAACCGTCAGTACCAGGGATAGATATCTAATCTGCTTTTTGCTGTAGCGTTGCATAAGGATGTGCCATAGGCGGCCCAGGTAAAAGAAGAAAGTGGCCATGAACACATTGTTGGTAGACATCCATAAGGGATTGCCCCATGTCCAAAGCAGGTAGCTTATCAGAGGGAAGGATATGACAATCCAATGCAGATATTTTATCTTCTCGATATAATGAACCAATATGTAAACGCAGAAGAAGGAGAACAGGAACCATACAGGACCATTACCGTAGAAACCGGCGTTCTCCCAGATGTGTTCTATTTGCAGCGGTTCCACCCACCCCTTGTATCTGGCCGTGAGGTGCGGGTAGAAGGCAAAGTATATGGCTAAGCCTATGAGACCTGCGCTCAGGTAGGGTATCAGCAGTCTCTTGCATCGGTCCGTAAGGTATTCCTTGTCGTTGGTGCCGGTTCCTTTGTTGAAGTAGCCAGCCTTAAAGAAGAAGAAACTCATGAAGAAGTAGCTCCACTGCATGACTTCCAGCCACCAGTCGACCTTGTCCTTTCCGCAGAAGGCCATGATGTGCAGCGTTACCATGCGTATAATGCAGATTCCGCATAGGATGTCAAAGGCATGATTTCTTTCTTTCGCCATTATTCCTTGAATTTAAGTTTAGAAGGTCGATGGCTCACTTTCATCTCCTCCGGAATGTCTTTTCTTACCTTGCCGTAATGATTGTTGAGGTATGCCAGCAGATCTCTGGGGGCGGCAACCTCCAGATCGCCCAGTTTAACTAACTGACTATGGGTGATGTCTTCTACGGCAACGCGCTCGCTCTTGGTGATGATGTTCTTATAGTAGTCGGAACGGCTGTTGTTGAACATCGTCTGTGTACGCACCATCAACCAGAATATCAGTCTCTTGGGCAGTAGCGTAATGAGGACTCTTGTCATTAAGCAAGGCCAGAATCCTCTCTCGCGCGGTTCCTCTATGTCGCAGTGCCCGCAGTGTTTCCATTGCCAGATTTCCTTGGCAATGAAGAGCCCGTTCAGGAAGAACAGTATGTCGTGCTGAATCTTCTCTGCCCTCTTGCTCTTGGGCATATTGTCGAAAGGGAATATATCGACGTATATCCCTTGGTGCATTTTTATGTGTTGAAATGTTTTCTCATTGAACTCGGTGCCGTTCATTCTTACTTTCATAAAGAAGAACGGTACTCGCGGGTCTGTTTGGGGTGTCTGAACAAAATAATCCTCCCCCATCTCCTTCTGTGCTATTTGGGCAAAGCGCTCATAGTCGGAACGGGGCATGCCCACGTCCACGTCATCGTCCCATGGCAGAATCTTTCCCCAGAAGTGCGCACCTATGGCTGTTCCTCCTGTTATAAAGTATCTGATGCCGTGCTTGTCGCAGACACGCTTTATCTCAGCAAGAATTTGGTAGAGCGTAGCTTGTAGCCGCTCAAGTTCTTCTGGGGTATAGCTGTGGTTCATGTTGCCCGATTTTATTTAACGATACGGGTTCCCAGTGGAGAACAGTTCTCCATGTTCCCAGTTCCGTCCGCAGCATCAGTCTTGGCGCTCAGGTTGTCCAGCAAGTTTACGATGATAGCCTCTTGGGTACAAGGTAATACGGGGCTTCCAAACTCACGTGTTCCGTGGTGTGACAAAATAATGTGTACGATGCGTTTTATCTCGTCAGCGTCAATGCCCTGCTGCTCCAATACGTTCTGCAGTTTGTGAGCACCAATGAAGATGTGCCCTAACAGGTACATGTCGGGTTGCGTCTCTCCCTCAGTGTTGTACTCGTAAACCTTTCCATAGTCGTGGAACAAGATAGCCAGAATGCAGCGCTCCACTTTTATCTCGTAGGGCAAACAAGGGTATAGTCCCTCCAGCATGTGCAGCATCTGGTACGTGTGGTTGGTCAGGCCGCCGGGGAAAGCGTGATGCACGCTGGTAGCAGCGGGATATTTGCTGTAGGGGGTGTATAGCTTGTCGGCAAAGTCGCGTATGATAGGGATGAGGCTCTTGTCTGTGCAGAAGCCTACAAGTGTGTCGATGGTCTTGTCCCATACGTCTCTGCGGATGGGGCGGGGCAGTAGGTTGTAGAGCGGATGGTCCATCAGCGGCATGGCTCCTGGCTTCATGTCTGTAAGAGCGCAAGATTTCTTGCCTGCATTGTCCTTTATGTTATAGAAACTTACCAGTTGTCCCACTTTGGGTTCTGCCGTTGGTTGTAAGTCCCATACGGATATATTTATGGTCTCTATGAGGTCGGCCACCTTCAGAACCGCGTATGGTGAACCTGTACGTGTGGTGCCGTTGGTGCGACTCAAAACAAGATATTCTTTAATCATATCGACGCTGTTTTTTCATTGTTTAGAATGCAAAATTACGAAAAATACTGACCCTAACAAAATAAAATGCCCTTTTCGTGTGCTTATTCGTAACTTTGAGACTTTTGTTTCCAAATTGTTTCGTCTTAGAATAAAAAAGAATGGATTCTTTTGTTCTGCGTTCGATTTTTCGTAACTCTGAGACGTTCGTCTCGAAATTACTCCATCTCGGCATAAAAAAGAATGAATTCTTTTGTTCTGCGTTCGATTTTTCGTAATTTTGAGTTTACACCTCGAAATTACTTCATCTCAGCATAAAAAAGAATGGATTCTTTTGTTCTGCGTTCGATTTTTCGTAATTTTGCACCCTGAAAAAGATATAACGTAAGAAATATGAATACATTAGAATCCATTTTTGCAGAGAAATTACTGAAGGTTAAGGCTATTAAATTGCAGCCCAGCAACCCATTTACATGGGCCAGCGGTTGGAAGAGCCCTTTCTATTGCGATAACCGTAAGACCCTTTCCTATACCGACCTCCGCTCTTTCGTTAAGATTGAACTTACGCGTATTATTCTGGAGAACTTTCAGGATGTTGATGCCATTGCCGGTGTAGCTACAGGTGCTATTGCACAGGGTGCTTTGGTAGCCGATGCGCTGAACCTGCCTTTTGTTTACGTTCGTAGCAAACCAAAGGATCATGGTCTGGAGAACCTCATCGAGGGTGAACTGAAGCCCGGAATGAAGGTTGTTGTTGTTGAGGACCTTATCAGTACAGGCGGTAGCAGTTTGAAGGCAGTAGAGGCTATTCGTAACAATGGTTGCGAGGTGGTTGGTATGGTTGCCAGCTACACATATGGTTTCCCTGTTGCCGAGAAGGCTTTCAGCGATGCTAATGTTAAGCTCATTACCCTCACTAACTACGAGGCTGTTGTAGAGCAGGCCGTTAAGACCGGCTATATCACAGAGGATGATGTGGAAGTTCTGCACGAGTGGCGTAAGGATCCCGCTCACTGGAACGGATGAT
>ODAJ012115402.1_pt1 | contig 11578 bp, 10 predicted proteins | sample 1539241 | NCBI WGS metagenome assembly ODAJ01 (sample SAMN02144231, study PRJEB22623) | gut metagenome | biome: sheep rumen | host: Ovis aries | place: New Zealand | reverse complement strand
TGATTGACCCTCGATGTTCGATCCGATGATCTTCAGGACTATGGCCTCCAGTGTCATACCTATGGCAAGCGATGTCTCACACCTTTGAGGGCATTGTGTCTGTCTGTATACACCATTATGCAAATAAGAGACTGTATGAGCAGGGTTGACTCGGATTATTCCGTATACTGCCGGCATACTGCGGTATACAGCCTGTTTTCGATGAAATGAGCGGACCCGCCGGAACTCGCATATCGAATAGCCAGCAATCAAATTTCGAAATCAATAGCGCCTTTGAAGGGGTTATTGAAAAATCAATAACTGAAAGCGAACAACTTCACTTCGAACAATCTTTAAGTATTACAGTTGTCATACACTAAATATGGTCTACTCAATCAGATTTTCGGAAGATGAACAGGCAGCCATAGAGCAGTATGCATTACTGTACGGAATGAAAATATCAGAAGTTATCAGGAAAGCAACAATGGAGATGATTGAGGACGAAATGGACATACAGGCCTTCAAAGAAGCGAAGGAAAGATTCGAAAAGAACCCTGTCACTTATTCCCATGAGGATGTCGGAAAGGAATTGGGATTCCTTTGAGCTATCACGTTGAATACAGCGATGATGCGAAGAAATCGCTGTCTAAGATGAAGAAAAAGGATCCGATGGAGGCACTTAGAATCTATAATTGGATCGGGAAGAATCTTGTAGATTGCGATGACCCCCGTAAAACAGGTAAGGCATTGACTGGCCAATACAAGGGATCGTGGAGATACAGAGTGGGAGATTACAGAATATTGGCCGAGATTCATGATGATGTACTGGTCATACTCCTAATCGATATTGGACATCGCAGTACTGTTTATGACAAATGATTACAATCTCGTATACTCGAGTATACTGTAGCATACAGCCTGTTTTCGATTAAATGAGCGGCCCCGCCGGGAACCGCTTAAGGCAATGCCAGACATCAGAAATCAGGGTAACTTATACCCCATATACCGGCATAAGTTCGGTAACTTATCCGAGATTGGATGATGATTGATCACGGCCTGCCTAGACAGATCAGAATCGTATCCTCAATTAGTATATCAATATGGAATCAATTTGTATATCAATATGGAATCATTAAGTATATCAATATGGAATCAATTACTCTACTGGCGAGTATTATGGCGAACATCGGAAGAGAGGACGAAACACAGGAATTCAAAGAGAGCACGGCAGAGATGGACGAAGCGATGGAAGCGATCTGCGCCATGCTCAACAATTCCGGCAAAGCCCATGTGTTCTTCGGAGTCAGAGATGACGGGACTGTAATCGGCCAGATGATTGGAAAGAACACCCTGAAGGACATCTCCAAGAGCGTTCGTGAATCCATCGAACCCCCCGTGATTGCCAAAATCAAAGTGCTGGATACATCGGACGGAAAGGAGTACATCTCGGTGGAAACCCAGGGTACCGCCCGTCCGTACTCGGTAAAAGGGAACATACTGGTCAGAACCGGTGCGGAGAACCGCAAGGCTCCCCTGTCGGAGCTCAGACGTATGATACTGAGCTCGGGCGATAATCTTCTGGACACCTCCTCCTACAATCAGGAACTGACATTCAAGGAACTCTGTACCCTGCTGAGGGACAATGGTTTCGACGTTCAGGACGACGAACGCCTGAGGAAGAGCTTCGGTCTGCTGAACAGCGACGGAAGACTGAACTTTCAGGCACAGCTCCTGTCCGATCAGAACGATATCCCCCTGTCGGTGGCCATGTTCCGCGGGACGGACAGATCGGACATGACCTTCAGGAAGGATTACGGCGGACGCTCCCTGCTGACCGAGGTCAATCAGGTCCTCGACTTCGTACAGGCTCAGAACGAAATATCCGTCCAGGTCGGTCCGGGAAGCAGGAAGGAAAGAGAACTCTTCGACGGGAACGCGTTCAGGGAGGCATGGATCAATGCCTGCGTACACAACAACTGGATCGGCCACATCGCACCGACCGTCCACATATTCGACGACCGCATGGAGATCATATCCTACGGAAGTATCCCGTACTGGCTGTCGCTGGAAGATTTCTTCTCCGGGAAGAGTCTCCCGGTGAATGACGCCCTGATGAGGGTCTTTGTACAGACAAGGCTGACAGAGCACACGGGGCACGGCATCCCGGTGATAACCTCAGCATACGGGAAGGAAGCGTTCGATCTGACAAACGGAACGGTTACCGTCACGCTCAGATTCCACGGACTGCGTTCCGCGGCATCGAGACACCCTGAGGAATACCCGCTGACGGAAAGGGAAATGAGCGTACTGGATGCGATAAGGTCCAATCCGAACGCCAAGCTGAACGACGTCGCATACATGAGCGGCGTGAGCAGGGCGTATGTAGGCAAGATCGTGGTCAAACTGAAGGATAAGGGCCTGATCGAACGCATCGGGAACCAACGTACAGGATACTGGAAGATCCGTCAGGCCTGAAAGGGGGAACAGTTCAGCCCAACAGCTTCAGCATTCCACCGAATGCGGCGGACGATGCAACCTGAATCGAATCCGCACCGCACAGCATCCCCGCGCCTCCATGAAGATGATGTGATGGAGCGTAATGAAACCTCGTCGTTCCTCCGATTTCTGTACCTTGCCAATCGATGCTTCACGCCTTTGAAGGCCAGGCGTCGCGCCTATTCCTCAGTATACTCTATTATGTAAAATAGAGACTGTTCGAGAAGGGCCGACTCGGATTATTCCGTATATTGCCGGTATACTGCGGTATACAGCCTGTTTTCAATGTAATGAGCGGACCCGCCGGAACTCGCATATCGAATAGCCAGCATTCAAATTTTGAAATCAATAGCGCCTTTAATGACGCTATTGATTTTTCAATAACACAACTCGAACATCTTTTCTTTCCTCCATCAAAATAAAAGAAATACTGGCCGAGGCCAGTAAATGGTTTCACCGAATGGACTGGTTCTTCCAGACCTCATCCAGGGCCTGTTTAATCTCCTTCATCTTGTTGATTCTAGTATAGTATGTACTTGTCGTTTCTATACTCTTATGACGCAGGAGCAAAGAGACCGCCGGAATGTTGCTGAGATCCCCTTCGACCAACAGTGTTGCCAAGGTCGAACGGAAATCCTTCAACTGGAAATTGACGCCTGAAAGCTTCTCAAGTCTCTGTTTCATCCTACGGAAGGAGTAGTCCGCGAAAGGCTGCATGGTCGATGGGTTGACAAACAGATACTCGGATTGGATCCCTCTCTTTTCCAAGTAAGCGTTCCTCTCAGAGATGAACTCCCTGATTTTCGGGATCATATCCCCGCGTATGATCGGAGTCCACTGAGGTTCTGCCCAGGTACCCTCTCCCTTCGGATGACGGACATAATACATTTTCGTATTCAGGTCTACATCCTCCACGTGTGCTCCGATTAATTCCTTGGGACGGATTGCGGTACCGAACATTATGGCAACGGTTCCGCGAAGGACTATTCCCGTGTATCCTCTGACCTTCTTAGATACATCGAATATCTTCTGCACATCTTCGACTGTAAGAACACGGATAGGTTTGTCCCTGACCCCTCTCGGAAGATGGACCAGAGGATCCTTGCGCATTTCAGGGACCACGTTATTCCCGAATATCTGGAGGAGTCTGTCGAGAATCTGAAGGTACTTCTCCTGGGTAGAGAGGTTGAGGTTCCTTTTCTTCATCCAGATTGTGAACTCTGTAATATGCGGCTGAATGAACTGTCTGGGATCTGTGGAGGTTATCCTCTTGTTCATCTTGAGCTCCTCGAAGACACCGGAGAATTGGATGAGCTTACGCCTGTCCACCTCCATGGTCTTCGGCCCGAGATTGCCCTCCTGGAATGCACAATAGTACTTGACTGCTGCACGGAACGGGTACCTCCCCAACCTTACTGTCTTGAGATCGGCCCTGCGAAGCTCTGCTTTCTCCGTATCGGTGAGCTCTCCGTACGGGTCGGAATCGTTGGATAATCTTACCATCATTCATCCCTCCAAATTTGTTAGGATGTTAGGAACTTCACTCATCTGGCACTGTTCACTAACATCGTTTTTCTTCTTTTTCGGATGTTCGGTTGTTAGGGTTGCTCCATAGGTTTCACACTGCTCTTCAGTACCGTATCTGTACAAGTTGGTCTCAAATGCGGGTATCAGATTCTCCCCCTTGATCACACTGCAATTGGTGGACCTGTCTCTCTGGAATCTGAATCCCATATCGTAAAGCATCGTGTACACGGTTTTTGTTTTGATTCTGCGATTGGGATCGAGTTCCCCCAGCTCTGTCATGATGATCTCCAGCTTCCCGGCGACATCACGGCTGGTAATCCTCTTCAACAGTTCGGGGAGATTGTTGCCGTATAACGCACGGTCTGGGTGCTCCTCGGCGGCCCTCATGAGCGCTTCGAAGACCAGGCCGGATTCGGAATCACGATCCTCGTCCTCGACAACCTTCTGCATCTTGTCGAAATAGCGAAGGATGGCATCTTCCATGCCTGTCATCTTGCTGACTGCATACATGGTGCCTAAAATGTCCCTGCATCTGCTGGAGAAATGGATTCTTCCGGAGTATGTTTCCACCCCTTCGGGATTCTGGAGTTCCTCTAAGGCCTCATCGTAGATATTCTCCAAACCCGTACGTTTGGGGTCGGCGAGCCATAGCCATTTGATGGTGTAGAGCTCGTTACGAATCTCTTTGAGCTCCTCCCTGTCAGGCTTCATTGGGAGACATACATCCCTGCGGGAGATCATCGTCAGACTCATCGAGCGATTGATCACCTCCTCTGGAATGCTTCTGCCTCCTGCCTGATTCACGAATGCGACAGGTGCAAACACCGAATAGGATTTTGGAATGGATGGCCCGTTACCGATCTTCTCGGCCCTCTGCACGCAGTGTCCCCGAACGTTCCCGTTCTTCAGGATCTTCTTAATCCCGTTCTGTGCGGAACGGTCGTAATCCTGGAACTCATCGAGAAGGGGTGTCACACAGCACTGGTCAATCATACGGAACAATGCCGCTTCAGTCGTATCTCCCGACAGATTTCCGCGATAGCACAGTTCCGACAGAATGCTCAACAGGGTACTCTTTCCTGAATTGGTGGCACCCCTTATCAGCAGGCGCGGAGCGTATTCGAACATCTCCATGAAGTATGTGCTGATGATGAATGCAGTCGTTATCTCCGCATCGAACTCCCCGGGAAGACGCACAAAAGTATCCAGATAGTGAAGGATCCTCTCACATGCCGCGGTCAGACGAAGAATCAGGGGTTCGTCCATCACACTGAACTTTGCCCTTCCTTCGAGTGAATCCAGACGTTCGTAGATATGGAGGTCTGACGGGTACTTCCAGTCGGATATGTGCTCCTGTAGGAACTGCTGATGCTCGCTGGCAACCGACTTGATAGGGAAATAATCCTCGATCTCCTGGAAACTGATTACCTTTGGCATCTTCAGTTCTCTGTCGATCACGATTAACTGCAGGTGCCCATCGGAATCAATGTAAGGTTCTCCGATGTATGGCGATACTTCCACGTCACCACCATCCTCTGGGGAGGCTTTCCGGCCTCCTGTATTTCCTGTCACGGCGATTTTCCCTTTCTTCACCGGGGAGGGGGTCGTAATGGTCGATGTACTTCCTCACCCCGTTCTCAAAGAAGTAGAATCCCATCACACCGCCCCCATCGTCTTGGAGATGATACTCAGCAAATGGTCAGGGACCGGAGTCATACCTTGAGTCTTGATGAACTCAATGCATTTCTCCTGATTGAAATCCCCCCACATGCCAAGTGCCAGCATGATCAGAATGTTGACGGCTGCATTGCGTGTACGGAGTTCATTCTCGTTTCTGAACTCCTCCAATTTGGCGAAAAGCCATGGTGGCATCTTCGCCGATGCGACTTCAAAAGGAGTCGCTTCCTTTTTATCGTTGTATCTTTCTTTCATATCGTCACCTTCCGTGACAACTCCGCGGGTACGTTTTCGAGGCCTACCCGCAGAGTACCTTTTCATTCGAACACTAGACCTTCACGCATCGATTCTTTAATGCAATGTCTCACAAAAGCACGAATCGCATCGCTGCGCGAGCAATAATATCCATTGGCGACAAGATGATCGAGATACTCGACTTCTCGTTCAGAGACTTGGGCCGTGATGTTTCTGTTGCTCACTTTTAGACCTCCTTGTTGAAAAGGATATATTTCAATAATATATAATTTATCGCATGTGATAAATTTACATTTCACATTGAATATATTTAAAATGAATATTATAAATAGTGATAACCTGATACACTTATGTGTCAAATTCAGATGATGAAATAAATTCTGGCCATTTACCAGAGCCGATTAATTGGGCACTACTTCGTTCTACGGTACCTCATTCAGAAAAGGGCTACACTTCGACAGCAAGACTGTCCGTTGAAAAAATAGATCTGATCGATTACTACATCAAAATAGGCATCTACCCATCAAGATCGAGATTTGTTTTTGAAGCGATAAGAGACGCGTACATGAGTCTGATAACCAACATGTCCCTTCTGTCTCCAGAGATCAATTTAAGATGCGAAAGTCAAGTTCAGGTAAAAGATGCCATGCTGGTTGCTTTGAAGAAGATACACCTAGAAAAAACTGGATACACAGGAGCACCAGAAAAGAAACCAACAGAGATTATTGGGGTAACGGGGGACAAGGCTTTTCTTCAGGAATCAAGTAATACCCTGCGTGGTTGCTTATCACTGGATGGGTTCCAAGGTGTTGTTTCATACTGTACATACATCAAACTCAAAGAACTCGGACAATTCGATGATATAATGGGGAAAGTTATGAGTGGGGATCTGTGTCTCTTCGATGATATGATTCATTCGTTATCCGATGAGGATTACGATGATATCTTCAAAAAAGTCGGAATTGATTGATAGTTACCCTCAAATACAGATTCGAAAAAAAAAACGGATTGATAATTTAGAATATCCCCAAAAGAGCCAATACGGACACCGCCAGGATACTTCAGTATCTTTCTTCGAATCCGAGAAGCACTCTCTCGGAACTATCCGACGTCGTCGGAATCAAAAGAGGAACACTTGGGAAGATTATCGTCAGACTCCAGGATGAGGGTGTGCTCGTCAGAGAAGGTTCGAAAAGGTCCGGTTCCTGGAAGGTCAAACAAGATACCACATCACCAGAATCGGATAACGAATGAGGAGATCGTTAAAATTCTTCCTCGGAATTTTAAAGAATTATTGGAACTTTAACTTTCGGATTAAAAATTATACTCACTCTTCAGGCGGACTTTTTTATTAAAAGATCAACTCCTTGTCCGAGACCGGCAAATCATTAATCTGTTTTCATCAATCACAGGAGACACCAATTTGAATATGTGTGAAAACCGACTGATTTGTGCCTCATAAAGTCATTTCAGGGGCAGTTCAGGATTTGATAGGAGAGATGACACCATATCTGAGTACACTTCCATATCTCTTATCGGGATGACTGTGGTTATTTTGTTTCCCGAGTCCTTGATACTGGATCCGCAGTGATATATTCTGCAGTCTTTGTCGCCATGATCAATCACCATGAATCTGTCATGTACACGTCCACAGGATGATTTCAAATCAATATTCAATCCTGGGCATTCCGATTTGAAATCTTCCATATCAACTTTCCTTAGCGACGGTCTTGATTTATTATCACTGATTATGGTTATCTTAACTTTCGATTTGGCATTGGCTAGATGATGCAATGTCTTTATTCCGATGTAATCGTCAATGAGAATAATATTCGATTTGGCAGTTTTACAAATTTTCGCATATGCTTCATCAGCTTTGAAAGGTTCACCGTCCAGTATAAGTAATTCTTCATCTGAAACAGAGTCCAGGAACACCTTCATGAGGTCCGAAAGGTCATCTTTAGTGACCATTTTGTTCTTGATATCCCGGAGTTCACCTTCTAACAGGTATTGTTTGTTGGAAAGTTCGAGTATCTCGTCACGAGGCAGCATATCGCGATAGCGACGGATGTAGTGGGACATCTCAACAAAAGCCTCCATAATCTGGATGCTGGCAGAAATTGCTCTGTCGGTATGGAGAACTGATGTGAGCATCGCCACACCTTGTTCGGTGTAGGCGTAAGGGAGATATTTTAGGTTGGATCCACGGCCTCCGTTCAAGATGCCAATTTGGAATCTTGAACATTCTTCATCCGTAAGCTGAAAACAGAACTCCGGGGGAAAACGGGAGATATTGCGTTTCATCGCTCTGTTGAGATTTCCTGTGGAAGTTCCAAAATAAACCGCAATATCCCTGTCTAGCATTATCTTGCGATCGCGTATTACGAGAATATGTCCGGCAAGCTCTCTTTTGTCGATTAATGGAGATTGCTCTGAACGGATATCGGATAGTTTATCATTCAAAGGAACCACAGGAATGGCATGTCATAGATAGGATATTATTGTGACGGAGAAGGTCAACTCGATTACAGAAAATCTGCCCTGACTCTTAATCAGCACGGATAAATGTGTTATTCAGGTTTAGGAATATTGCATTCGATGCACCGACATCGCTAAGAGGGACTGTTACATGATGCCGATGCTTATTTTACGTCATTGATTCCTCCTATGGTTGTTTTACGCGTCAGAAATAAGCCCTGTTTTTGAGAATGGTTTTACGGCCGTATCTTTATGCCTGTTACCGAGATTATTGACTGTATATGTCCGCCAACAACGTGTTCGTGTCCTACAAGTACCATGACAACGGCGTGAAGCCGCTCGGCAATTACGCTACGACAGTCCGCGATTATGTCGACTGTTTAGAGAGGATGTTCGATAAATCCGAGAAGGTGTACTACCGCGGAGAGAAGGACGGTAACGATCTGTCGGATCTTACCGAGGACACCATCCGCCAGATCCTGTCGGATAAGATCTTCTACACGACGGTCACAGTGGTGCTGATGTCGCCCAATATGTACGACAGGTCGCTGCCGGAGAGCAAGCAGTGGATACCGTGGGAGATCTCGTATTCCATGAAGGAGACCCGCCGCGAGTCGGGAAAGAGCTATATGAATGCCATTCTCGCCGTCGTCCTTCCTGATTACAACGGTAAATTGCTTTATGCCCCATGCGATTCATAGGTCAATGATTTTAGAATCATAGCCTGGGTCATTAAGTTGGACTTCGATAACATGGATTTGACCTCCTCTGTTTAAGATCCTTCATACACTTGTTGGCAGTTATCCGATTATTTCTGAAATTATAGAATTTATTTGTTGAATATCTAATTAATTCTGAAAAATCAGAATTTTTTAATACGCAGAGAGACATGTACGGTCATGGAGATCATCAGAGAAGATTACCTGGCTATTTTGACATCGTCCAAGGACATGCCCAGTACGGTCAAGGTCCTAACGGGGATGAGACGCACGGGGAAGACCACCGTGCTCAACCAATTCGTAGGCCGTCTTCGTTCAATGGACACAGACGAGGAAAACATCTGCCACATCAATCTGGATCTCCTGGTCGATGAACCGGATATAAACTGGCTCCATGAACAGATAAAACCGGTACTCGAAAGGAAAGGGATGCACTACATCCTGATAGACGAGATACAGGATGTGGACGGATGGGAAAGACTGGTGGCTATGCTGGTCGCAAGAGGGGACTGCGATGTCTATATCACCGGTTCCAATTCCAAGATGCTCTCCTCCGAATTGTCCACCAAACTGTCCGGAAGATACATCGAGATCGAGATCCTGCCCCTCTCGTTCAAGGAGTATATGGAACTGCATCCGGGCGAGAAGGAGAAAAGATTGGAAGACTTTCTGAAATTCGGCGGACTGCCGATGATAGACCCGGACAGGGGGGAATCCGTATGCATGTATCAATCGGAGGGTGTGTTCAACACCGTGGTGATGAAGGATATAATGTCCCGCATATCCGGCAGCGCAAGAAGACTGGATGCCATATGCAGGTTCCTGTACTCCAACATAGGCAACGTTACCAATCCGGACAGGATATCCGAGGCACTGAACATACCTAAGGATGATGTCTACAGGTTCATGAACGAGATCGTCTCCGCCCATCTGTTCTATCATGCCGACAGATATGATATCGTCGGGAAGAAATACCTCAAATCCAAGGGGAAATACTACGCTACCGACCTGGGGATGAGATACATGTTACTGAACCCCGGCAGCCTGGCGGACCTCAGCAAACCCTTGGAGAATGCCGTGTATTTCGAACTGCTCAGGAGAGGCTACAAGGTATCCGTAGGGAGCTACAACGATTCCGAGATTGATTTCACCGCCATGAAGGGTGACAAGATTATCTACTATCAGGTGACCCAGACCATGCATGCGGAGAAAACGAAGAAAAGGGAGCTGACGCCTTTGGAGGAAGTCCCGGATAATTACCGGAAGATCGTTCTGACCGAGGACCGCATCGGACTTGGTTCCTACGATGGAATCGAAGTAGTCAACGTCATTGACTGGTTCTGTGGAATGTGACACTGTGTAAAAGGTAAGCCCGCCCTTCGGGCGGGCTTTGTTAATAGGTTTACTGCTTCTTTCCAATCACCTGCGGCAACAGGATACCGAGACAGATCAGAACGATGACCGCGGTCATGACGAGCACGGCCACGGGGATCTCCTCCCCTGCGGGCGATTCGTCCACGATGGTATAGATGGAGAAGTGGTCGAGGACCATGGTCATCTCCTCTTTCTCCGCATCGTAACGCTGCTCTGCGATCTTCGTCTTGTTGCCGTTCTCGTCGACATAGTATGCCACAGGTGTCTTCCCGTCAACAGCGGCATGCTTCACGGTGACGATGACCTTTCCGCCGAGATCGCTTCCGATGTTCTGGCCGGCGGATGTGGCGGTGAGGCTCACGACGGTGGAACCCGCTTCGATGGCCTCACGCTGCGCGGAGGTCATGGAGGACCGGTCTGCAATGACGAATGAAAGCGTCACATTGTCCTTGCTGGACAAACCTGCGACCGCATCCTTCCCGAAGGTCATGGTACCCTGAGTGGATACCATCCTGAGAATGGCACCGTCATCGGCCATGCTATCGAAGGCCTGGTTTCCGATGGATGCGGACACATCGCCAGTATCGGAGGTTATCACGATTACCTTATCCTTGCTGGTACCGACAGCATCCGAGACCGCAACCTGTTGCTGCAATGCGGTCTGGACGGATGCATCAGAGACACTGTAGCTTCCGCCCTCGCCATCCGCCTTTACGGTGGTGACGATCTCGGCGTCCGAAGATGCGACGGTTGTGTGGACCTTACCGTCGGCGGATATGGAACCTGCGGAGACCTCAATGACGGTCTTCCCGTCCTTCGTTGTCTCGGTGGTCCTGACTACCGTGCTGGAACCGTCTGCCTGTTTGACGGCGGTCTCCGAGACGTTCACGGTCGTCGTGTTGCCGGATGAATCCGTAACCGTGGACTCGGTCTGGGTCTCGGTGGTCCTGACGCCGTCGACGGTGGCGTCCGTCACAGTGGTGACGGTCTCCGTGGTCTGCACGGTGTTTCCGGAGGCGTCCTTGGACGTCTCGGTGCTGGTGGTGACGGTGCCGTTCGCGGTCTGTTCGACT
>ODAJ012020426.1_pt1 | contig 11578 bp, 10 predicted proteins | sample 1539241 | NCBI WGS metagenome assembly ODAJ01 (sample SAMN02144231, study PRJEB22623) | gut metagenome | biome: sheep rumen | host: Ovis aries | place: New Zealand | reverse complement strand
AGACGCCGCCCTCTCACGGCGGAAACAGGGGTTCGATTCCCCTACCGGCTATTCACTGAAAACCCCGAAGTATAACGCTTCGGGGTTTTTCTGTTTTCAGAAATTTACTGTTCCCGCTATCCAGACACGTCATTTCCCGACACGATCCGTCCGGATCTTATTTTCCCGCTCATTAAGTGTAAAACCGCCGCGTTCTTCTGACATTGCCCGGATCCTATACAAGCCTCGCGAGCAGACCCGAATCAGAAGACATGCAAGTAATTATTTACGATGTCATATAGTTTTGTGATCACCAGTCAATCAGAAGACTTTTTAAGGAGGAAATCTATGCAACGAATAGGATCCGCACTGTTTCTTTTTATACCTGCAATTCTGCTCATTTTTATGTTCCCACAGAAAATTTCCGCCGGCAGATCCTGTTCTCTCACTGTTCACTCTTATGTCAGTCAGTGCGGGGACGAAAACGACGGCACTTATGCCGATGGGCAGAATGTCCCCGACGATGCCTCACCCCTTTCCGGGGCTGACTATTCCTTATGGAAAGTCGGAGATGTAACTACTCAGAATCTGGACGGCACTGTGACTATCTGCGCCTGTCACATAAATGACGAATTCTTGAAGCTCCTCATCCCGGGCGGCCTTTCCCCCGATATAGGGGGCGGAGAACAAGAACCGTTTTATCAGCTGGCTGATATTCAGGATGCGTGGAATAAAGCAGTCAGGGATGAAACGGAGCTGACAGAACTTGTGAAGAGCAATGGCAGCACCCTGCCGTCTTCAGACATTGACGGGGAAACGCGGGCCGACGACCTTGCCGAGGGATTGTATGTCCTCGCCATTACACATGTTCCGGACAGAGATGATCTCCGCATTCTTTCAGGTCACGCACCCATCCTTCTCATGCTTCCGCAGATTAACACCGCAGAAATAAATATCGAAGGCGAGGTTTCCGATCCGGATCATCTGTGGATTTATGACGTCTCCGTTTATCCGAAGAGCAGAACGCTGGAAAGCGGAAAAAAAATACTTCTTTCAGATATGACGTTACGAGATGCGGATGACCGTGAAACAGGCAGCACAATTTCTTTTATTTCTTATATAAATCTTCCAAACCCAGGTGACAGCTGCAATTATAATGAGGCAGTATTAGACGACAATATGACCGGCGGCTTGTATTATAAAGAGATCAAAAAAGTGGTCTGTGGCGCCTGGCTTAGCGAGGAAGCCCTGTCTTACGACGTTCTCGATACTTATAAAGAACTCTCTCCACTGTCGGATTATACTGTCAAAGTCACTGAACACGGATTTCGGCTGTCACTCACGGACCAGGGGCTCGACAAAATAAACGAACTTTCCTATAACCGCGGCTTATACGTCATTTATAATGCGCTTCACGGTTCTGATGCCGCTGTCGGAACCGAGGGACCTGAAACAAATGAGAGCATATGGGCTGTCAGTACCGACCGGACTCATGAAAGCTATACGCTCCGCTCCCCGCTTGTCCGTGCCTCCTCGTACGGCATTGATCTTATAAAAGAAGGTCTTTCAGATGCATCACAGGCCAGATTTTGTATCCGACGCGGAAATGATCTAATGTATTTTTCAAAGACCGGCGAAGGGACTTATACCGCGCAGGGCACGACAGCCCTTGAGAATACGATATCCTCCCTTCCCCCCGAACCGGACGGGCACCTCAGGATTCGCGGACTTGACACGGCTTCCTACACAATTGTCGAAACTAAGACCGAGACCGGGCACAGCCTGCTTTCTTCACCCATCACGATCACTTTGACCGGAGATCCGGCTGCAGGCACACTCACAGAAGCGGTTCTTAGTTTGGGAAGCGCGGATCCGATTCCTCTCTCCATCTCTCCGGTCAACGGAGGAGTTGCCGAGATCTCTGTCAGCAACGAGGCTGCGATCACACCTCTCAAAGCCGGGGATAACGGTTACTGGAAAGTTGCGGCATGCATATTTACCTTCGGCATTATGCTCCTTCGAGCTCTCTCGATAAGAAAAAGCAGGCTGCACAGATGTAACGGGTATCCTTCAGCGGATGACTTGGCAAATGAAGCAGAACGACCAGATGCAGCGGAGGAAAAAAATGAAAAAACACAGGAGCAGAGCACAGAAGAATCCGTCTGATCTTATTACTCGGCTCCTGATTGCGGCACTAACGTACGCTCTGTTGTCAGCTGTCGTTTACATACCCTTCATGAGTGAGGTTGGACACATGTCCGAGAGTATTGTCATCAGAAGTTATGTGGAAAATGACAATCAAGAAGAATATGACGGCAATCAAAACAGAGAGTTTCTTCGAGCTGCAGCATACAACAGGAGTATAGAGATTACCCAGGCACGAACCCCATTCTTTTATCGCGGAACGTCAGAAGAGACTGACGATTACCGCTCTCTTCTTCCCGGAAGCGCCGGCGTGATGTGTATTATAGAAATTCCCGCCATCGACATATGCCTCCCTGTTGGGCACGGAACCTCCGATGAAGTCCTCGAAACCATGGCCGGTCACGTGTACGGCACTTCGCTTCCGATAGGAGGTATATCGACGAACTGTGTTATAGCCGCCCACTCCGGAAGCACCTCTTCACGGCTTTTCACAGACCTCGGACGGATTAATCCGGGTGACAAGATATTTGTTCATGTGCTCTCCCGCACCCTCACTTACAGCGTTCTGTCCGATGCGGATATCTCTGTCGTTCTCCCATATGACGGCAATACAGAGCATGCAGACTCCGACGATTATGATGTTCCATATTTTCGTATAAATCCGGGGGAAGACATCCTTACCCTCTATACCTGCACGCCGGTAGGTATTAATTCTCACAGATTGATCGTAACGGCTCATCGGGCAGAGGCGGATCAGAAAGTCAGTCAGGGCAGGGAACTTCAGCCATCGGTCATGCACACCAAAAGTCTAATCATCTGTATACTTCTCGCACTTGTTCCGCTTCTTAGCGCCGTGCTTATGTTCAGTAAGATCAGTTGAGCGCCCAATCCGTGACCGGCCTCCAAAAGCCGCATCCCGAACCGCAGTACTCTCCTGCTTATCCACAAAAATAATCAGGGGGCTGTCGCATTAGACGGTGTCCGCACTACATATAGCAGACATTTACAAATAACGTCTGTTATATGTAGTGCGGACTCGCCTTACTGCAGCAGCCCCCTGTATAATTGAATTACAAATATCCCAAATAACGTATAGCTCCCGGAATCAGGACTCGCTCAGGCAATAGGACGGCGTCCTGTTCGGGTCAAAGAACGATGCGACATCATTGATGCCGAGGACCTCAAAATCATGAGAATATGTCTCGTGTGACGGAGTTCCCGGTGTAATCGCATTGTACATGCTGACTCCGTCGAGAGCGACACGACCGGTTCTGACATAGTTCGTGCCGAATTCTGTCCATCCGATGTTGCCGTCGACATTACAAAAGATGTCAAAGCCCTGCTCCTTAAAGTATGTGAACTTGGCGTTGTCCTCTGTGTATCCCCAGACCGGCCCTATATCTGCACCAAAAGCGAAGATGATCTTGTTAGTCGGTCCGACACACTTGCCTACAGCGACCTTCCATCTCTCGTGGTCATTCATCAGCGCCTCTAATGAAGCATCTGTCGCATTCCTGTGACCGTAGGTGTGGCTGGCGAATGTCCAGCCGTTAGCTTTCATGGCATCCGCAATCTTTGTAGCTTCAGCCACATCAGTATCGTAATCATATTCCGGATGCTCTCTTAAGAAAGTCTTCTGAGCCTCATTGAGATCAGCACCATCTACACCCTGTTTATAGTAGTCATTTGTGCGATAACCGAAGATACCGTTATAACCGGTCAGCGCGACGGTCGGCTTTGCCCCCTTGTATGAAAAATCAGGATGATTCTTCATAAAGGTGTCAATTCTCGGCACCATATCGTAGTCTCCGGTCTTCTGAACTCCGTCAGTGTCCGTGAACAGGCACTTGACTTCTCCGTTGTCATCAATGACCAGTCTGTCCGCATACCCCTGTGCGCCGTTCTCACCGTAGCTATGATAATAGCTCAGGTCATCCTCAGACATTATGAGCGGCTTTTTCCCTTCAGGAAGATAGACACCTGTATTCTTCTTGAATACAGTATTGCCGTTCTCATCAGTCCCCTCCACGATCAGATCATCGAGGCTGATGACAACATAGCCGGCATCATACATATCCTGCACCATGACGTCGAACTCTCCGACTGTCGTCATGGCTTTATTATTCTTCTCTACACGCTCCTCAGTGCATGTGGCGGATGCGACAAGACCTCTGCTGTCATTGATCAGGGAATGCCAGAAAACATGCGGGGTCGTGGCTACGTCGACCTGTACGCAGCTGCTCTTCTCAGCGGTTATCGAGGCAAGCTCGCTGCTGAGATCCGCATCCGTATCGTAACCGTCAAAGCCCTGGATCGTGGCGATCGCTCCGTCATAATCATACTGCATTGCCTGATATCTGGCATAGGCCAGAACTTCCTCTTTTGTCTGCGGATCTTTGGTCACATTTTCTACATGCGGCGCAGCAGAAGCCGTTCCCTCATTCGTCTGTGTGCTGCCGTTAACATCTGTCACCGTTGAAGTCGTCTGAGTTTCCGATACAGCTGATTCCGCCTGGCCGTCATCGCCCTTCCGATTCAGCTTTCTCGCAAGAGTTATGATTGCGAAGAGCACGACTACAAGGAGTACCAGAAAAACAGCGCGCATGATGAGTTTTCTTCTTCTTTCTCGCCTTCTCCGAGCTTCCCTTCTCGCCCTTCTCCTTCTCTTTTCTTCGAGATCCTGATTCTGTGACATATATTCCTCCTTGTTACATTCTATTTAGTCAGGCCGGATTCTTTGTTCCTGGCCTGTCTGAATCATTTTCGTCATACCGTGGTGATGGATACCCGCCCCCGACAGATAATCAATTGATATCAGGACAGATAAGCGTAATCTCCCGTCCTGTCCGAATCATAGTAACCTTCCATCTGAGCTAACCCGAGCATATTCATGATCGATGTTGCCGGCTCGCTTCTGTTCCATTCTCGTACGTTGAACGGAGTCAGCCCGTATCTGCAGGACCAGGTGTAAGACGTACCGTATGCCTCCATGCCGAAAATCTGTGCGCTCTCTGTACAGAAATAATGATAGCCTTCATCGGTGAAATAATTGAATTTTTCATTGGTCGTCAGGTATTCCCCGGGTTTGTCGGATATGTCACTGTCATGCGCAAAGATATATGTGTCGACCTCACCGATAATCGGCTCGACTGAGGTCTTCCATTTTTCCATGTCGACCTTCAGGTCAGTCAGTGTGGAGGTGCCGACGATGCGGTCTCCCCAAGTCTTATTTGCAAATTCATATCCGGCGGACAAAAGAGCTTCCGCTACCTCTTTGGCATCCGATACTTCCTTATCATAACTGAAATCGGAAGTCTCAGACAGCCAGTCTTCCTGCAGCTGTGTAAGTCCCTCACCCGTCTGGTAGGCAGCATCTGTGCGGTAGCCAAACACTCCGTTATAGCCGGTCAGTGCCAGTGTCATGCGGGCTCCCTCGTAAGAAAAATCCGGATATCTCTCAATGAATTCCTCCAGAATCGGGACCGCATCATAATTTCCCACTTTTTCCGTGCCGTTCGCGTTCACGTATACACACTTGATCTTACCGTTCCTCACAATCAGTTTTGAAGCGTAGCCCATGTTCTGTGTTGTATGGTGATAATTCACATTATCCTCAGTGAGAATAAGAGGCTTCTTTCCCTCAGGGAGCTTCAGATCTTCCCTCGGCGTGATAAGAACACCTCCGCCGGGGCTTTCCGTCTCCTCCACAAGGTCACGCAGGCGGACAAGCATAAAGTCGGCCTCATACAGCTTTTCCAACAGGACTTTGAATTCCTGAGTTGTGAAATTGTTACTGTTGTTGACCACCACCCGGTCCTTCGACGCAAAATTGACATCAAAAGCGCGGCTGTCGTTGATCAGAGGGTATATATATAAATGTGGCACTTTAGTCACATCAACTGTGCCATTTTGACGAATCAGTCCGTCTGTATCATCTCCGTCCTTCTCGCCGGACTCATCTTCGGTCTCAGACTCATCCTTTTTCAGATTTTGCGGTATCCCGGTGACAACGACTACCCCTGGCGCATTCTCTGTTTTTGCCGGGCTATCCCCCTCAGAGAAGAAAAAATACCACGTAGCCATTCCAACAACAGCGATAAACACAGCTATCAGAACAAACGGGACCGTATTCACCTTACTTTTCTGCCGCTTCTTTTTTGCCACCTGCTACTCTCCTGCTTCAAGAACTGATACGCATAAATTATCGGAGCTCAAATGGTCCTCCGAGTACACAAAGTATATGCTGCTTCCGAATTTTTGAACGTCATACAGAAGAATCCCGCCCTTCTGGTCTGTTTCGGGATCGGATTCATCCGGTGTTGCGAGCTCCAGACGCTCATTCTTCGATACAACGCCCATATCCCGGTCGAGGTGGGTCCTGTAAGCACATGCCCCGTTGTAAGATTCTCCCGGATTATCGACGTCAGAACTATAATACAGATGCCATCCGTCGTCAGTGCGAAGGAGACCTGCCGGCTCCTGGTCCGCATCGCTCGGCAGAACTGTGACCGGTGAATTCCAGTGGCGGCCCATATCCTCCGAGACAGCCATCTGGATGGCAGAGCTTCCCTGGTCCAACGTCTCTTTCTCAAAGAACATATACATCTTCTCATTTGTGACCGTGAGCTTTATATCCTCAAGATTACGGTTCGCGCTCACTACATCGGATAAATATGTCAGCTTTTTAAGGTCATCCGACTTGTAAAAACGGATCGTATACTGACCATTGGACCGCTTGACGTTGGCATTGTTCAATCGTCCGTCAACGAAGGTCATACTGATATAATATGACCCGCCTGCCTTTTCTATTGCGGGATCGATCATGTAGTCCGCTTCCGTGTTAGTATACAGTATGTTGTTCTGAGATATTTTATTATAACTATCGAGGACACACGCACCGAGCTCACAGTCGGCATTGCTGTAAAGGATGACCCCATCTTCCGGTATGACGCTGAGCCAATCACAGGAAATCCCCAGGTCGCTGACCTTTCCGGTCGAGAGATCAATACCGACAAGTTTTCTATTGATCGTAGTCAACAGATAGTCTTCCCTTATGAGCTTGGCATCTCCGGAAGAGGATCTGTAGAACCTGAAAATCAGGTCTGCAGAAGTCTTCGGGGCTTTTTGTCCGCATCCTGCCAGCATAATAACGCAAACGGCTGCTGCTATCCATCTGCAAATATTGATTTTCATAGTTACCTCATTCTAACAAACTATTCCCAGTATATCATTTAAGCCCGATTATCACAAGGCATGAAATACGCCTCTATAGTAAACTCCTCTTTTTATGATATAATATATCTTATCGGAAGTTCCGCAGGGAACTCCCGATAAAAAGGCGATGAAATCACCCGAATTATGACTATCGGATCCGCGCACCGGTTCCGATAGTAACTAAGCCCTGCAACTTCCGGATAATTCAAGTCTCGCTTCCGGCGGAAAGTATCAGAAATATGTCTACATTAGAACAAGGAGATCAAAGAAATGCTGCGGCGCTTTTTAAACCTTAGATTCCTGGACAGCACGACCAGCCTCTACCATTACACGCGCTGCTCCAGCGCCCAGGATATACTGAGGACTCATACCCTCTATGCTACAAATACTGAATTCCTGAACGATATCAATGAAATGCAGTACATACTGAGTGTCCTCGATGAGGTCTTGAGCGAGATTACCATGACCCGCTGGAGCGACAAAATACGTCATCTCATATTCGACAACCTCGATGAGTTCCACAAATATGAGTATTATGTCGTCTCTTTCAGTACTTCACCCGACAGTCTTACTCTCTGGTCCGAGTTCGGAGACAAGACAGGCTACAATCTGGAATTCGATGGGCTGAAAATGCGTGGCAGGATCATGAACAGTACCAGGATCTTCTGCGACGGTTTCGTAGTATATGACCGGACGGAACAAAAAAACTGTCTGCGTCGGCTCCTTATCGAGCAGATTCCGCACGAACTGAGCAAATCTTTCGGAGATATCCTCGACACGTATCTTCCAAGCGGCAGTGCGCTTCTGGAAGAGTACAAACTCACTCTGCAGAAGACCGTCGCTCTGTATGCCCTGTTCTTTAAACAGACAGCATTTGCATCCGAGAAAGAGTACCGATTCGTATTCCGCAATCCGCCCAACGAGGTCAAATTTCGCGAACAGAACGGGTTCCTCCTGCCCTACATTCTGATTGACTGTTCGGCAAGCGAAAAGCTGCCCGTGAAAAGCGTCACTGTAGCACCGAAGAACCACATCGATCTTGCCCGGCGCGGAATGGAGTATTATCTCTCCTCTCTCGGCTATAATGTGCCGGTAAAACTGTCCCAGCTCAAGCTTCGCTATTGATATTCCCACACGTAATCTAATACATCCTCATCACAAAGTGGGAATTATTTTTCATTATTATGAGGAGTCACTATGTCAGACTATATACATACTGTTCGAGAAAAATACCACCGACTGACAAAGCTGCTCATCGAGCGAAATCTGATGATAACCACTATGGAGAGTGCCACATCAGGCCAGATTGCGTCGCTGATAACTGATACGGAGGGTTCTTCCGCAATTTTAAAGGGAGCATTTATCACTTACAGCAATGAGGCCAAGATCCGCATGGGTGTCCCGGAGGACATTATCAGCACATACTCCGTCTATTCGATCCAGACAGCCGAAGCCATGGCAGAGCGCTGTGCCGCTTTTTATAATGCGGACATAGGGATAGGGGTGACCGGCACAATGGGCAATATCGACCCTGCTAATCCAGACGGGTCCGTTCCCGGCTGCGTTTATTATGCTATATACTATCGCGGGATCCTCGCTTCCTGCTCAGTAAAAATACCGCCACAGGGTTCACGCCTCCTGTACAAGATGGCTGCAGCTGAGAAGATTGCAGACACGCTGCTTTCTATTCTAAGCTGAGCTGCAGCATGCGGTGCCGCAGCCCGCATATGCTCAGTCTCCACTTGACTTACTACTATACCTTTGTTAGAATCCCTTTCGATATTAATACAGGTATTTCCTGAGGTTCTCTCATATTCCGATACCGGTCGACCGTGTAAAATTGTAACGGCAATCCTAACTGAATACGGGAGAATCGTTGACCGATACCCTGAGGAGGTGGCTTATGCTCATGATCAAAAATAAATTACTGTGCGCAGTCCTTTCATGTCTGCTTGCGGCAGGATCTCTCGCAGCCTGCGGACAGACAGAAACCGCTCCGGCTGCCGATTCCGTCTCGGCGCAGATCGATAATCCCTCATCGGATCCGGAATCAGCTGTCAGTGTCGTTACTACAATCTTCCCGCAGTACGATTGGGTCCGTGAAATCGTGAAGGATTCTCCGCGGAACATTGAGACTACCCTGCTTCTCAGTGACGGTGTCGACCTTCACAGCTATCAACCTACTGCGGAGGATATCATGAAGATCGCGACATGCGATATCTTTATTTATGTCGGCGGAGAATCCGACAGTTGGGTCGAAGATGCGCTTACCGAAGATACGGGCAAAGACAGAACTGTCGTTAATCTGCTCGATGTACTAGGGAATTTCGCCAGAGAAGAAGTCATCATCCCGGGCATGGAGACCGGAAATGCTGAAGAATCCGAAGAAGAGGAGGCGATTGCCTCAAATGAAGAGACTGAAAACGGAGAAGAGAAAGAATATGACGAACATGTATGGCTCTCTCTGAGGAACGCAGAAATTTTCTGCGACGCAATTGAAAAGGCCATTGAAGAGAAAGATCCGGAAAATGCCGGGCTATACTCCGCAAATCTCGCTTCATATCAAGAAAAAATTCAGGCACTTGATAAGAAGTATTCGGCGGCGGCAGCAGCCGGAGCGACAGATACGCTGCTGTTCGGTGACCGCTTCCCGTTCCTCTACATGGCAGAGGACTACGGGCTGAACTACTACGCGGCATTTTCCGGCTGCTCCGCCGAGACAGAGGCCAGTTTCGAAACGATTGTCTATCTTGCAGACAAAGTAAATGAACTTGGCCTCAAGTCCATCTGTACAATCGAGAACAGTGATCAAAAAATCGCACAGACGATCCACGACAACACAGAGACTAAGGATCAGGAGATTCTGACCTTCGACTCTCTGCAGAGCACAAAAGCCGAAGATATAGAAAATGGTGCAACTTATCTTTCACTTATGGAAAACAATCTGGAAGTGCTGAAGAGAGCACTCGGCTGATAATAAGATGACACGGTCATGGCAGAGACATACACAGTAAAGTTCCACTCGTTCGACACGGATTCGGAAAACATCAATACTGAAGCTTTATCTCTACCTTGATCGGAGCTTTTACATGGTCAGAAAAGACCTTTGCGTCATCCATACTTCCGACAACACTGCCATAATGCGTCGGTATCGCAACTGCCGGACAGATCGTATTGATCAGCTCGGCAGCTTTTTTTGCGTCCATCGTGTATTTTCCGCCGATGGGTATGAGTGCTATATCGCACTTTACCTGCTTATTCTCTTTGGTTGCGTCAGTATCACCCGCCACATAAATCCTCTTCCCATCAGTAATCAGAATATATCCGACCCAGCCTGCACTTTTCGGGTGGAAAGGCTTCAGCAGATTATAAGACGGAATTATTTCAAGATTCAGCCCCTCGATTACTCTTTTTTGACCGGCGTTTACCGTCTCAATCTGCTTAACAAGGTGCCTGACCTCACCGGCTTTTGCCAGCATCTTCTCAGGAACGATGAGAATAGTACCGGATTTTGAGACCTTATCTATGTCCTCGGGCGAAAAATGATCAAAGTGATCATGCGTGACCAATATATAATCCGCATCATGCGGAGCCTCCTTCATCCTGAAGGGGTCAAAATACACAACGCCCTCGTCGCAGCTAATTCTTATACAGCTCTGTGTATATACCGTAATATTCGGTGTCATAGTTATACCTCCTTAAAATGATTCCGATTCCCTGCTGCTCCCTGAACTTTATTGTACCATGTTCCGGTCCGTCGGACACCCGTAATCTCGAAATTCGAACCGGCATCATTTCATTCCTCACCTCTTAACGGAAAAAAGCTGATAGATCACTCTATCAGCTGCCATCTGCATGCGCGTTTTTTGTTGTTATTCACCCTTTTCGACCGGGTCATCCGTTTTCTCCGGGGCTGCTTTTTTCTTCTTATTTTTCAGGCGATCCGGGATCACCACTTTCTCTTCCTTTCCCTCTACCGCGTTCAGGATTTTTTCCACATTCCTCTTTCCGTTCCTGATTCCCAGATTCAGGACCATAGAGCTCACAGCCCCGAAGATAGCCAAAATCAGGCTGCACACGATGAACAGAGGATTTCTGTTTGCCGCTGTCACTGCAAAATAACACAGGGCAGCACCGACACCGGCTGTCACCAGGGATGCCATGTTATACTTCTCGAGAGTGGCGATTGCCTGCATCTGCATCTTGGCTTCCTTGAGCCAGGCCTCTTTTTCTGCTTTAG
>ODAJ012179861.1_pt1 | contig 11580 bp, 7 predicted proteins | sample 1539241 | NCBI WGS metagenome assembly ODAJ01 (sample SAMN02144231, study PRJEB22623) | gut metagenome | biome: sheep rumen | host: Ovis aries | place: New Zealand | reverse complement strand
CCGCGTTCCACCCGGCCCCGGAAGACATTGATGGGGGGCGTGCCCAGGAACTTGGCGACAAAGAGGTTGCCGGGATCGTCATAGACCCGCTGGGGCTTGTCGATCTGCTGGATCACGCCGTCCTTCATCACCACGATCAGATCGGAGATGCTCATGGCCTCCTCCTGGTCATGGGTGACGAAGATGGTGGTGATGCCGGTGTTGCGCTGGATGCGGCGGATCTCCTCCCGGGTCTGCAGGCGCAGGCGGGCGTCCAGGTTGGAAAGGGGCTCGTCCAGCAGCAGCACCCGGGGCATTTTCACCAGCGCCCGGGCGATGGCCACCCGCTGCTGCTGGCCGCCGGACATCTCGGCGGGCTTGCGGTCCATGAGCTGCTCGATCTGGACCAGGCGGGCTGCCTCGTTCGCCCGCTCCAGCATCTCCGCCTTGGGGAGCCGGTTCTTTCCCTTGAAGTTCTGCAGGGGGAAGAGGATGTTCTGGCGCACGGTCATATGGGGATAGAGCGCGTAGTTCTGGAACACCAGGCCCACGCCCCGCTCCTCCGGGGGCAGATCGGTCACGTCGTCCTCGCCGAAGTAGATCTTGCCGCTGGTGGGCTTCTCCAGGCCGCAGATCAGGTTCAGGGTGGTGCTCTTGCCGCAGCCGGAGGGGCCAAGCAGGCCGATCAGCTGCCCGTCGGGGATCTCAAAGCTGAAGTCGTTGACGGCGATCACATCGTCCAGCTTCTTGTTGCGGTTGGGGAACTTCTTGGTCAGGTTCTGCAGTACAACTTTCATAGCGTCGCATCCCTCGCAATCCTATGGATTTATCTTGTTTTCGGGTCCGGGCAAACAGGGTACAGCTTCCCGCGTAAATTGTACCCGAAACTGCTCCGCTTGGCAAGAGCTGTTTGGGAAATAAGCTGCCCGAAAAGGAGGGCGGGCGTCAAAAAATACTTGACAGCTTCCCCCGGAGAGGCTACACTAAGTATACAAAAAACGGCGGAGAAGTTCCGCCTCTTCTTGTGCCGCTTGTCTAAAAAAGCGGCGTTGAATTGAATCTGGCCCGGATGAATGCTCCGAGAGAGGCCGCGGAACGCGGAGCCGAAGGGGAACGCAAAAACTCTCAGGCAAAAGGATCGGATCAGGACGGGACTTCGGAAAGTGCGATTGCATCAATCGGACCCTGCACACCAAAGGGGCAACCGGCCCGGAAGCCGGGAATCTCTCAGGTTTTGACGGAGGCAGAAAGACAAAAGGCGTCTTTCTGTCTTTTTTTGCGCGCAAAAGCAGGCCCCGCCCCCCTTCTCCTCAAAACGCAAAACTCAAAACTGATACATACGGAGGAACGACATGAGCGAACTGAAACGGACCCAGCTCTATGAAACGCACCTGGCGGCCGGCGCCACCATGGTGGACTTCGGCGGATGGGACATGCCCGTCCAGTACCCCAGCGGCATCGTGGCAGAGCATCTCTATACCCGGCACTTCTGTTCCCTGTTTGACGTGTCCCACATGGGCCGGCTCCTGGTGGAGGGGCCGGAGCGGGTGGACTTTCTGCAGCACGTGCTCTCCAGCAACGTGGGCGGCCTGGACCTGTACAAGGCCCAGTACTGCATCATCCCGGACGAGGACGGCTCCGCCATCGATGACGCCTACCTCTACCGCTTTGAGGAGGACCGGCTCCTGCTGGTGGTGAACGCCGCCAACACCGAAAAGGACCTGGCCCACCTGCTGCCCATCGCGGCGCGCTATGACGTCACTGTCACCGACATCACCGCCGACTGGGCCTCCATCGCCGTCCAGGGCCCCAAGAGCAAGGAGCTGATGACCGTCCTCTCCGGCGGCGAGGCCGTCACCGAACCGATGAAAAACGCCCTGAACAGCCTGATGCTGGAGGGGCACTTCGCCCGCGTTGCCAAGACCGGCTACACCGGCGAGCCGCTGGGCTATGAGGTCTATGTAAAGAGCGAGGACGCGGCCTGGCTGTGGAACCGGCTCTGCGAGCTGGGCGCCCGTCCCGCGGGCCTGGGCGCCCGGGACACCCTGCGCCTGGAGGCGGGCATGCCCCTCTACGGCCACGAGATGGGACTGGACGCCGAGGGCAAGCCCATGCCCATCTACGCGGTGCCCCTGGCCAAGTTCGCCGTCAGCTTTTCGGAGCGGAAGGGCGACTACGTGGGCCGCAAGGCGCTGGAGCAGCAGTACGAGGCCTTCAAGCGCATCCAGAACCGGGACTTCTCGGACTGCGCGGCCCTGCCGAAAACCATCCGGCCCATCACCCTGCTGGAGCGGGGCGTGATGCGCGCGGGCATGCCCGTCTACCGGGGCGAGACCCAGATCGGCTGGGTCACCAGCGGCACCATGGTGCCCTACTACAAGGCCGAGGGCGAGGGCCTGGAGACCGTGATCACCGATAAGGTGGAGAAGCGGGCCATCGGCAGCTGCTACATCGCAAGCGACGTGCTGGAGGACGACATCGTCTCTGTGGACATCCGCGGCAAGCGCGTCAAGGCCGTGATCCCCGCCCGGCATCTGGACAACATGGCCCCGCCCTTTGCCCGGCCCATCCTCTACGGCGTGGAGGTCTCGAAGCTCTCCGACACCGGGGAGACGAGAGCCGTCAAGGCCCTGAACCTGCTGAAGAAAGCGGAGGACAACCATCTCTGGCGGCAGAAGCGCTGCGTGAACCTGATCCCCTCGGAGAACACCCCCAGCCGGGCTGTGCAGATGCTCTCCGCCTCCGACCCCAGCTGCCGCTACGCCGAGCACAAAAAGATCAAGTCCTTCTACGACAAGGATATTTTCTACTACCAGGGCACCGGCTTCATCGACGAGGTGGAGCAGATGGCGGTGGCAGAGCTGCGCAAGTACTTCGGCTGCACCGAGGTGGAGACGAGAGTCACCAGCGGCCAGATGGCCAACACCTGCACCTTCTCCGCCCTGATGGACTGGAAGAACCGGCTGGACCGCAAGCATACCCCCCAGCGCCTGGGCTACGTGCTGAATAACCACATCATCAAGGGCGGCCACCTCTCCGCCCAGCCCATGGGCGCCCTGCACGATTACATCGCCGTGGACCCGGTCACCGAGCGCAGCGCCGTGGTGAACTTCCCCGTCTGCAAGGACAACATTTTCAAGATCGACGTGGAGGAGACCAAGAAGGTCATCGACCAGTACCGGCCCGAGCTCATCATCTTCGGCAAGAGCATGGTGATCCACAAGGAGCCCGTGGCGGAGATCCGGCGCTACGTGGACGAGCAGAAGATCCCCACCACCATCATGTACGATATGGCCCACGTGCTGGGCATCGCGGGCGACTATTTCCAGAATCCCTTCCAGGAGGGCGCCGAGATCGTCACCGGCTCCACCCACAAGACCTTCTTCGGACCCCAGCGGGGCATCGTGGCCGTCAACTACAGGGAGGACGAGCTGAAATACGGCCTGTGGGAGACCATTGAGACCCGGGCCTTCCCCGGCAGCGTCTCCAACCACCACCTGGGCACCCAGCTGGGCCTGCTGATGGCGGCCTATGAGATGAACGAGTTCAAGGACGCTTACCAGTCCGCCGTCATCCGCAACGCCAAGAGCTTCGCCAGGTCCCTGAAGGCCGCCGGCCTGCAGGTCTGCGGCGATCCCGCCATCGACTATACCGAGACCCACCAGGTCCTGGTCTCCGTGGGCTACGGCGAGGGCGCCGAGATCGCGGGCCGCCTGGAGCGCAACAACATCATCGTCAACTACCAGGCCACCCCGGACGAGGAGGGCTTCACCGCCTCCGGCGCGCTGCGCATGGGCGTGAGCGAGATGACCCGCTTCGGCTTCGGGGAGAAGGAGTTCGACGCCCTGGCCCAGCTCATGGCCGCCTGCATCCTGCGCAACGAGGACGTGTCCGAGGACGTGAGCCGCCTGCGCGCGGATTACACCGCCATGCGCTACTGCTTCGACGACAAGGACTTCACCGAGGCCCTGGAGGCCTTCGCCGGCAAGATCGGCTTCTGAGACGAAGCCCCATGAAAACTAAAAACTAAAAACTAAAAACTTGAACCGGAGGTATTATCATGAACTATCCCGAAGAACTGCAGTATTCCCGCGATCACGAGTGGCTCCGCATGGAAAACGGCGTGGCCGTCATCGGCATCAGCGACTTTGCCCAGAGCGAGCTGGGCGACGTGGTGTTCGTGAACCTGCCCCAGGAGGGCGATGAGACCACCGCCGGCGAGCCCTTCGGCGACGTGGAGTCCGTCAAGGCCGTGAGCGACCTGGTCTGCCCCGTCACCGGCACCGTCTGCGCCGTGAATGAGGAGCTGCTGGACGCCCCCGAGAAGCTGAACGAGGACCCCTACGGCGCCTGGATCATCAAGGTGGAGAACGTCACCGAGACCGAGGAGATGCTCACCGCGGCCGAGTACGAAGCCACCTGCACCCACTGAGATCAGACAGACGGAGGACGAAACATGAGTTACGTGCCTTCCACCCCGGCCCAGCGGCAGGAAATGCTGCGGGCCGTGGGGGTACAGGACTACCGGGAGCTCTACCGGGACGTGCCGGCGGACATGCTGCTGGAGAGGGAGCTGGAGCTGCCCTCTGCCATGAGCGAGCTGGAGGTCAGCCGCGTCATGACCGCCATGGCGGAGAAGAACACCCGCTTTTCCACCATTCTGCGGGGCGCCGGCGCCTATGACCACTACATCCCCGCCCTGGTGAAGTCCATCCCCGCCAAGGAGGAATTCCTCACCGCCTACACCCCCTACCAGGCGGAGATGAGCCAGGGCGTGCTCCAGTCCATCTTTGAGTATCAGACCATGATCTGCGAGCTCACCGGCATGGAGGTGTCCAACGCCTCGGTCTATGACGGGGCCACCGCCGCCGCGGAGGCCGCCGCCATGTGCCGGGACCGGAAGCGCCGGGTCACCCTCATCTCCGGCGCCGCTCACCCGGACACCATCAACACCGTGCGCACCTATTGCTACGGCACCGGGGACGAGGTGCGCGTGGTCCCCGTGAAGGACGGCAAAACCGATCCGGAGGCCCTGAAGGAAATGCTCACAGGCGAGGTCGCCTCCTTCTACGTCCAGCAGCCCAACTTCTTCGGCCTGCTGGAGGACTGCGAGGAGCTGGGCGAGGCGGTCCATGGGGCGGGCGCCATGTTCGTCATGGGCTGCAACCCCATCTCCCTGGGCCTGCTGAAAACCCCGCGGGACTGCGGGGCCGACGTGGCCGTGGGCGAGGGCCAGCCCCTTGGCTTGCCCCTGGGCTTCGGCGGGCCCTACCTGGGCTTCATGGCCACCACCCAGAAGCACATGCGCAAGCTGCCCGGCCGCATCGTGGGCGAGACCATGGACGCCAAAGGCGAGCGGGCCTATGTCCTCTCCCTCCAGGCCCGGGAGCAGCACATCCGCCGGGAGAAGGCCAGCAGCAACATCTGCTCCAACGAGGCTCTCTGCGCTCTGACGGCGTCCGTCTACCTGGCCGTGATGGGCCCCGCGGGGCTCAGGGAAGCGGCGGAGCAGTGCGTGGCCAAGGCCCACTATCTGATGCGGGGCCTCACCGCCCTGCCCGGCGTGGCGCTTCGGTATGACGGGCCCTTCTTCCACGAATTCGTCACCAGCCTGCCGAAACAGGAGGAGGTCCTCTCCGCCCTGGAGCAGGCCGGCATCCTGGGCGGCCTGCCCGTGGAGGGCGGCGTCCTCTGGTGCGCCACCGAAAAGCAGAGCCGGGAAGAGCTGGACCGGGCCATTGCCGTGGTGAAGGAGGTGCTGGCGAAATGAAGCTGATTTTTGAGAAGAGTGTTCCCGGCCGGCACTGCGATCTGCTGCCGCAGTGCGACGTGGAGAAGGCGGAGCTGCCTGAGAGCTTCCTGCGCGAGACGGCCCCTGCCCTGCCGGAGCTGAGCGAGGTGGACCTGGCCCGGCACTACACGGAGCTGAACCATCGGGTCCACGGCGTGAACTGCGGCTTCTACCCCCTGGGCTCCTGCACCATGAAGTATAACCCCCGCATCGACGAGGACATGGCCGCGCTGCCGGGCTTCGCGGGCATCCACCCCCTGGCCCCGGAAAAGGACGTGCAGGGCTGCCGGGAGGTGCTGGACACCGCGGCCAAGTATCTCTGCGAGATCACCGGCATGGAGGGCATGACCTTCCAGCCCGCCGCCGGCGCCCACGGCGAGTTCACCGGCGTGCTGCTCATCAAGCAGTACCATGACGAGCGGGGCGATCGGAAGCGCCGCAAGATCATCGTGCCCGACTCCGCCCACGGCACCAACCCCGCCACCGCCGCCATGTGCGGCTTCGAGGTGGTGAACATCCCCTCCGCCCCCGACGGCTGCGTGGATCTGGAGGCGCTGAAGGCGGTCCTGGGCGAGGACACCGCCGGCCTCATGCTCACAAACCCCAACACCGTGGGCCTCTTTGACCGGAACATTCTGGAGATCACCCGCCTGGTGCATGAGGCCGGCGGCCTCTGCTACTACGACGGAGCCAACCTGAACGCCGTCATGGGCGTGGTGCGCCCCGGCGACATGGGCTTCGACTGCATCCACATGAACCTGCACAAGACCTTCGCCACGCCCCATGGCGGCGGCGGTCCCGGCGCCTGCGCCGTGGGCTGCAAGGACTTTCTGCGCAAGTTCCTGCCGGCCTCCGCGCTGATGGACGAGCCGGGCCATATCCAGGTCCGCGCCTTCGCCGGGAACTTCCTGGTGGTGGTGCGCGCCCTGGCCTACCTGCTCACCCTGGGCAGGGAGGGCATCCCCGAGGCGGCGCAGAACGCCGTTCTCAACGCAAACTACCTGATGCAGAAGATCAAGGGCAGCTTCACCCCCGCCTTCGACCGGATCTGCATGCACGAGTTCGTGCTGGATCTCAGCGCGTACAAGAAGGAGACCGGGGTCAGCGCCCTGGACGTGGCCAAGTCCCTCATCGACTACGGCATGCACCCGCCCACGATGTACTTCCCCATGATCGTCCACGAGGCCCTGATGCTGGAGCCCACCGAGACCGAGAGCATGGAGACCCTGGACTGGGCGGCGGCAATCTTCCGGGAGCTGTACGCTCTGGGCAAGACCGACCCCGACTTCATGCACAACGCGCCCCATCGCGCCCAGATCACCCGGCCGGACGAGGTCCGCGCCGCCCGCCAGCCCGTCCTGCGCTGGCAGAAGGGCTGAGGCAAGGCTATGTACGACTATGATCTGCTGGTGATCGGCGCCGGCCCCGGCGGCCAGACCGCAGCCCTGCGGGCGGCGAAGCTGGGGAAGAAGGTGGCCGTGGCGGAGGCCCGGGAGCCCGGCGGTACCTGCGTGAACCGGGGCTGCGTCTCCACCAAGACCCTGCTGCACAGCTCCTCCCTCTACCGCGCGGCGGCGGAGGGGGCGGCTGTGGGCGTCCACGCGGAGGGGCTGCGGGCGGACCTGGGCGAGATCTTCGCCAACAAGCGCCGGGTGGCCCAGACCCTGTCCCAGGGCGTGGAGAGCATGTTCAAGGCCGCGAAGATCGAGCTGCTGCGGGGCCGGGCCACGGTCCTGGCGCCTCACCGGGTCCGCCTCGCCGGGCCGGAAGGAGAGCGGGAGCTCAGCGCGGAGGCCATTTTGCTTGCCGCCGGGGCCGCGCCCATCCGCCTGCCCCTGCCGGGGATGGACCTGCCCGGCGTCCTCACCAGCGAGGAGCTGCTGGAGGGGCCGGATCACCTGTACCGCTCCCTGGTCGTCATCGGCGGCGGGGTCATCGGCATCGAGTTTGCCGGCTTCTTCTCCGACCTGGGCTGCGAGGTCACGGTGCTGGAGGGCCTGGACCGGCTGCTGCCCATGCTGGACCGGGAGCTGGGCCAGAATCTGGCGCTGATCCTGAAAAAGAAGAACGTCCGCGTCTGCACAAATGCGCTGGTAGAAGGGGTGGAGCAGGCGGAAAACGGTCTGCGGGTGCGCTTCAGCGTCAAGGGCAAGCCGGACTTCGCCGAGGGCGAGGCGGTGCTCTGCGCCGTGGGCCGCCGGGCCGCCTGGGAAGCGCTCTTTGCCCCCGGACTGGAGCCGGAGCTGGACGGGCGCATCCTGAAGGTGAACGAGCGCTATGAGACCAGCATCCCCGGCGTCTACGCCATCGGGGACCTGGCCTCCCGGAACCAGCTGGCCCACGTGGCCTCGGCCCAGGGGCAGGCCTTCGCGGAAATGCTCTGCGGGCGGGAGAGCCGGGTGGACATGGGCATCGTGCCGAGCTGCGTGTACTGCCGGCCGGAGATCGCCGTGGTGGGCCTCACCGACGCGGAGGCCAAGGCCGCCGGCATCCCGGTGAAGACCGGCAAGTGCGTGCTGGGCGGCAACGCCCGGACCCTGATCGAGGACCCGGGCCGCAGCTTCATGAAGGTTCTGGCCCACAGTGATACGGGGGAGATCCTTGGCGCCCAGCTCATGTGCATGGGCGCACCGGACATGATCTCCCAGATCAGCCAGGCCATCGCCAATCATCTGACGCCCCGGCAGCTGCTGCGGGCCATGCGGCCCCACCCCAGCTTTGAGGAAGCCCTCACCGACGCGCTGGAGGATCTGGCCGCCAAGCTGGAGAAGTAATACGAAGGAAAAGGAAAGACGCCCGCGAGCCAAGGCTCGCGGGCGTCAGTTGTCGGCAAAGTCGGTTTCCTTTTTCAGTTTTTCGCTTCCAGGGGACGGGAGATGCGGATTGCCACACCAGCGCTGCGGCGCTGGTTCGCAATGACAAGGACGGGGGACGGGGAGACAGGGCGCGCAGCGCACAGACCGCAGGTCTGTCATTGCGAGACAGTGCGCACACTGTCGTGGCAATCCGTTCCTCTTCGCTGGAGACGGGAGACGCGGCGGGCGGACAGATAGCCGCCCCCTACGGCGCACAACATAACGCGGGCCGCCGAGGGCGTCGGCCCCTACGGTGGGTGCGGCACGCGGCTCTCCTGAAAGGGGAGCTGTCGCCGCCATCTATGGCGGTGACTGAGGGGTTTCCCTCTCCGTCACCCCCCTCCGGCCTCGCCGCAAGCGGCTCAGCCACCTCCCCCAGAGGGGGGAGGCAAGGGGACGGGAGAGACGGATTGCCCCTGAAGGGACTAGGCGCAAAAGAGGACTCGGGCTTACGCCCTCGGCAATGCGCCGTCGCCACGACCGGTGTGCGCACTGGTTCGCAATGACAACGAGAACGGGAGGGGCGATCGCCCCTCCCGTCAATGTTTGGTTTTACCCGGCTCAGGGCGTGGGGCTGGCGGCGTTGGGATCGAGAACGGTGATCAGAGCGCTGCCGGTATCGGTGTAGCCCTTGGGGTTGGAGTAGCGGCAGTAGACACGCCAGCCGTTGAGCTCCAGCGGGATCTGCTTCAGGGTCAAGCGGCTGTACATGCCGTTGACGATCTCCAGGGTGGGGAAGCGCTCGGCCGCCTGCTCGTAGTCCAGATCGACCATCCCGTCGGGACTCACGAAGTGCCACACGGCCCACAGGGCGTTATCGTACTTGGCCACAAACACCGCGCTGCCGCCGACCTTCACGGTCTCGTCCGTGGGGCTCTTGCGGATGATGGGCAGATCCTTGGCGTTGGCCGCGGGGGTGGGAGAGGGCTGCTGGGCAGCGGGCTGATCCGCCGGCGCGGGGGTGGGATTGCTGGGGATGACCACAGGCGTCTGCCCCTGCTCCTGGGTCTGGGGCTGGGCCGAGGCCTGGGCGTCGCTGCCGCGATGGCGGAGATACTCCTCCAGGGACATGTCGAAGCTGAAGGTGCTGGGGTCGCCGGCGACGCCCAGCGCGTCGGTCCAGATGAGCTGGCCGTTGGTCAGCTTGATGGAGCCGGAGCCGTCGGTGTAGACCACCCGGTCGGCCTTGGTGCCGTCGGTGTTGAAGGTGGACTCGGTGTACACGGCGTCACTGTACAGGATGGACTGGGTCTCGGCGTCATACTTGCCGCTCATTTCCCAGTGCCCGCTGACAGCGGCGCTGTTCGGCCAGTCCACGGAGATGGAGGCGCTCTCATTTCCGGTTGCCAGCAGGATCAGCACGCCGCGGTGGGCGGTCTCCTCGCTGTACACGCCCTGCCAGGCGTTCAGATCCATTGCATAGTTGGTATCGGCCTCGGAAGTTTTGCCGCAGGCGCCCAGCAGCAGCGTCAGGCAGAGCAGGCACGCGGTCAAAACAAGGACGGATTTCCTTTTCATCATACAGTACCTCCTTCGTTGGATTCCAGCCGGTCAGCCGCGAAAGACGTCTTCCGGCTGACGACAGACTACTACATCTAAAGATTACCACAAGTCCGGGAAAAATACAAGAAATTTCGGAAGCGGCGCCCCACTGGCCCCGAAAAAAACGGGGACAGGCGGGAGAATCCGGCTCCCGCCTGTCCCGATGGACGGTATTCAGCTCTCCAGGAAGGCAAAGACCGTCTCCCAATAGCCCTGCAGCACCGGGCTGTCGCTCACATAGAGCTCGTGGCGCAGGCCGGGCATCCGCACCAGACGGCAGTTTTTGGCCTTGGCGGCAAAGCTGTCCTGGGCGGGATTGACCACATAGGTGTCGTGCTCCGCCTGGAACAGCAGCACGGGGATCTGAATCCTGGCGACCCGGTCCGCCTTTGTCACCAGGCGGCAGGCCCGGATGGCCTCCTTGCCCCAGCGGGTGGAGGCGGCGCAGACCTGCAGCTTGGGATCGGCCAGGCGCTTGGCATAGTAGGTCTCGAAGCGGACCTGGGAGTTGCCGGCGCTGTGGGCGAAATCCTCTTCCTTAAAGGCGTTCACCGGGCTGAGCGGCTCCTTGCCCTTCTCGCCCCGGCCCCTGATGCTGGCGTAGAGATAGGCCACGGGGAGGGGGATCTTCCCGAAGCTGAGCCCCAGCATGGGGGAGGAGAGGACGGCCTTCTGGAACAGATCGGGGTAGGCCTCGATGGTCCAGGCCCCCACGCAGCCGCCCATGGAGTGGCAGTAGAGATAGAGGGGCAGCTCCCCGGCGGCGGGCTTGACCCGGGTCTCCGTCAGATGGCGCAGATCCTCCACATAATCCTCGAAATGCTCCGTGTGGACCACGAAGGGGTTGTCCGTGGGGCGGTAGGAGCGGCCGTGGCCCCGGTGATCCACCCCCCAGACCTCGTACCCGGCCTGGAGCAGGTAGTAAATGGACTCGGCGTATTTCTTGATGGACTCGGTAAAGCCGTGGCTGATGACCACGACGCCCTTGGGCGCGTCCGCCCGATAGTGCTCGAAATAGATGGGCTGTCCGGCGATCCGCTCGTCAAAGCCGGTCTCCCGGCGGGCGGCCAGATAGGGCTCCACCTGGTTCTGCATGGTTTCGGCAAAATGCTCCTCCGTGATCCAGCGCATGCTGCTCCCTCCCGATTCCCGGATTTGCGGCAAAGGCCGCGATTTTCTGCCTTTACTATAGCAGATTTTGCCCGCCGGGGCAACAGGAAATCGGAAATAATCCCAGACGGCGCTGCGCGCCGCCGTAATGTGTAGACAAAGCCAGGAAGCAAAAAAGCCTCGCAGAGTTTTTCGCCTCGGAAGGCGAAAAAGAAAGTTTCAATCCGTTTTTTCCGGGGACATGCGCCTCGGAAAAAACACATCTCAGCCCGCAAACGTGCAAATTGGCCTCCCACGCGGCCA
>ODAJ012033121.1_pt1 | contig 11580 bp, 7 predicted proteins | sample 1539241 | NCBI WGS metagenome assembly ODAJ01 (sample SAMN02144231, study PRJEB22623) | gut metagenome | biome: sheep rumen | host: Ovis aries | place: New Zealand | reverse complement strand
TAAGTATGATTAAGATCTACTTTCTCCTGATTGAATATATATGCATTTATATCGTTGAAAATATCCTCGATTGATAAGGTTAACTCGTTACGAATAAAGTTGCCGAATGTGGCAAAGGTAGGAGCTTTCATTTCATCCAGCAGATACAAGAATCTTATGTCATTATTGCAGAGTTTTTCGATTTCTCTTAAGGAACAATAACCGTTCTCCATGAAAGCAAACAGAATAACTTTTAGTAACTTTTCTGCATCACATCTTGGGCGACCTGTTTTGTAGCCTTTCCCTTCTACAAAGTATAGTGTTAGGTCAATGTGATCCATTACATCACAGAAAGTATAGACTGGATCAGAAATATCAATTAATTTTTCGATAACCAATGGTAATTTTAGCTGACGTGCTGTATAATTATCATTGATATTTTTATTTGGTAGCATAATTAATTATATCAAAAAACGGCTATGAGCGCGAGCTCATAGCCGTTTTTCTGTTAGGGGAGTTTTTTTACAGCCCCTTTTGTTTTTTTATCCATTTTTATGTATGATTTTTTCTATTGCCAGTAATTGATAAAAATTAAGGTAACATAAGATTATTGTATATCACTTTGGTTTACATAACTGAAAAAGTTATCCACAAGTAAAAAGGGCATATTTTAGCCAAAAAGGGACTTATATACCGAGTTATCCACATTGTCCACCGAAAAAAAGTCTTGAAAACGTGTTTAGGTTATGTAAATAAGGCATTTTTTATGAAAATTCAAATAATAAGAAAATGCATAAAAAAAGCTATTGACTCTTGATGTTTTTTAATATTTCGGACGTTTATATAATGACTTTTTATTAGCAAAAAAATTTAGTTATTTTGTTTGTAAAAAATAACTAAAAGTCTATGGATAAAAATGGGTTTATATGGTATAATATACAAAAGAAGTTAATAGTGATTAGAAATCAAGAGATTATTGGAATTCTAATCTAAAAAACCTTCTTTTAATACTGACATGAGGAGGTGTATTTATATGAAATACATTATTACAGGAAAGAACATTGATGTTACAGAGGGTTTAAAACGTGCAATCGAGGATAAACTTGATAAACTCGATCGTTACTTTAACAAGGAAACAGAGGTTATTGTTACTTTAAACGTAGAGAAAGGTAGACAGAAGATTGAAGTAACAATTCCAGTCAAGGGAAGCATGATAAGGGCTGAACAGACAAGCGAAGATATGTATGCTTCAATTGATTTAGTATTAGATACTATTGAAAGACAGATTAAGAAACATAAGAATAAAATTAAGGATAGACATCAGCAGGGTGGAGTGTTTACTAGTGAGTTCTTAGAGACAACATATGAAGAAGAAGAAGATATCAAGATTGTAAAAACAAAAAGATTTGGAATTAAACCTATGGATCCAATCGAAGCTTGCTATCAGATGGAATTACTTGGACATGACTTCTTCGTATTCCTTAACAGTGAAACAGATGAGGTAAGTGTTGTTTATAAACGTAAAGGAAATACATATGGTCTCATTGAACCAGAGCTTGATTAATTATTTAGCAAATTTTTATTAATATCAAAAAGATATTAATGTTTATAGTTGAATAGTAAAAAGGAAGAGTATTATTTCTAGAATATTAGAGATAATACTCTTTTCTTTATGTGTATTTAGACTTGAACTTATGCGATTGTTGTGGTACAATACGAACGTTAATGTGCATTATTATGGATATCTATAATTTAACGAAAATAACATGAAAAAATAAAGAGTAAGAAAGTAAAAGAATAATAAGCGTAGATATCTAGAAAGTAGGAGATTAGACATGGATATTGTAAAGACACTTTTTGGTTCAAGTAGTGCCAAGGAGATAAAGAGGTTAAAGAAACAACTTAATAAGATTGAAAGTTTAAGAGATTCTATGATGGCTCTTTCTGATGATGATTTAAAGGCTAAAACAGAAGAGTTTAAAAAGAGATATAAAGATGGAGAAACACTTGATCAATTATTACCAGAAGCATTTGCTGTAGTAAGAGAGGCTTCAAGACGTGTATTGGGTACAGAACATTATCATGTACAGCTTATTGGTGGTATTATTCTTCATCAGGGTCGTATCGCTGAAATGAAAACTGGTGAAGGTAAGACACAGACATGTCTTTTACCAGCTTATCTTAACGCACTTACAGGTGAAGGTGTACATGTAGTTACAGTTAATGATTACCTTGCAAAGCGTGATAGTGAGTGGGTAGGTCAGGTTCATAGATTCTTAGGCCTTACATGTGGTTGTGTATTAAACCAGATGGACAACGATGAAAGAAGAGAAGCATATAATTGCGATATTACATATATTACAAATAATGAGTTAGGTTTTGATTACCTTAGAGATAACATGGTAATTTATAAAGATCAGTTAGTACAGAGAGATCTTAATTATGCCATCGTCGATGAGGTTGACTCAGTTCTTATTGATGAAGCTAGAACACCACTTATTATTTCAGGTCAGAGTGGTAAGTCAACTAAGCTTTATGAAGCATGTGATATTTTAGCTCGTCAGCTTGAAAAAGGCGAAGCAGAAGAACTTACAAAGATGAACGCTATGATGGGTGAAGCTGTTAAGGAAACAGGTGACTTTGTAGTTAATGAAAAAGATAAAGTTGTAAACCTTACTGAAGAAGGTGTTGCTAAGGTTGAAAAATTCTTCCATATAGACAACCTTGCTGATCCTGAAAACTTAGAAATTCAGCATAACATCATCTTAGCACTTCGTGCTCATAACCTTATGTTTAAGGATCAGGATTATGTAGTTAAGGATGATGAAGTACTTATCGTAGATGAATTTACTGGACGTATTATGCCAGGTAGAAGATATTCAGATGGTCTTCATCAGGCTATTGAAGCTAAGGAACATGTTAAGGTTAAGAGAGAAAGTAAAACTCTTGCAACTATTACATTCCAGAACTTCTTTAACAAGTATAAGAAAAAATGTGGTATGACAGGTACAGCTATGACAGAGGAACAGGAATTCCAGAATATCTATGGTATGGACGTTGTTGAAATTCCAACTAACAAGCCTGTTATTAGAGTTGATCATGAAGATGCTGTATTTAAGACAAGAAAAGAAAAACTTCATGCAGTTGTAGATAATATTGAAGAATCATATAAGAAGGGTCAGCCAGTACTTGTAGGTACTATTACAATTGAAGCTTCTGAAGAAATTAGTGGATTACTTAAGAAAAGAGGAATTCCTCACCACGTTCTTAATGCTAAGTTCCATGAACTTGAAGCTGAAATCGTAGCGCAGGCAGGTGTACATGGTGCAGTTACAATTGCAACTAATATGGCAGGTCGTGGTACTGATATTAAACTTGATGATGAAGCTAAGGCAGCTGGTGGTCTTAAGATTATTGGTACAGAAAGACATGAAAGTAGACGTATTGATAACCAGCTCCGTGGTCGTTCAGGACGTCAGGGAGATCCAGGTGAATCAAAATTCTATCTTTCACTTGAAGATGATATCATGAGACTCTTCGGTTCAGACAGACTTATGGGAATCTTTAATAGTCTCGGTGTTGCTGAGAATGAAGAACTTCATCACAAGATGTTAACTAAGGCCATTGAAAGAGCTCAGAAGAAGATTGAAAATAATAACTTTGGTATCAGAAAGAACTTACTTGAATATGATCAGGTTAATAACGATCAGAGAGAAATTATCTATGAAGAACGTAGAAAGGTTCTTGATGGTGAAAACATGAGAAGTTCAGTTATTAAGATGATTGATGATACTATTGATAAGAATATTGATACAGTAATTTCATCAGACATTAATCCAAATGATTGGGATGTCGGAGAACTTAATCATCTTCTTATTCCAATCTTCCCATTCGATAAGGATGAGATTCTTAAGATTGAAGAAGATGCATCAAGTGTAGATGAACTTAAGAAAAACGTTAAGGAAGCTGCTCATAAGCTTTATGAAGCTAAGGAAGCAGAGTTCCCAGAAGATGTTACTCCTGATATTAGAGAACTTGAACGTATTGTAATTCTTAAGACAATTGATAGAAAGTGGATGGATCATATTGATGATATGGATCAGCTCCGTCAGGGTATTGGTCTTCAGGCTATGGGCCAGAGAGATCCAGTTGTTGAATATAAATTCGCTGGTTTTGACATGTTCAATGATATGATTTCAAGTATTCAGGAAGATACAGTTAAGGTACTTAACCACGTTAAGATTGAGGAAAGGGTTGAAAGAGAAGAGGTTGCTAAGGTTACAGGAACTAACAAAGATGATTCTGTTGCTAAGGGACCAAAGAAGAGGGATGAAGCTAAGGTTTATCCTAATGACCCATGTCCATGTGGAAGTGGTAAAAAGTATAAAAACTGTTGCGGAAGAAAGTAGACTTTTAATAAAAGATTATCCTAGTTTTTACATGGATAATCTTTTATTATTGGATAATGGTTTAAGTATAAATTGAAAGGTTAGTTATGTTAGAGTTAGAACAGATTAGTTATGATTTGGAACAATTGAGAGAGCCTTTAGAAGAAATAGGTAAATCATTGGATTTGGAAAATAAAGAAAAGAGAATTTCTGAATTAGAAAAAATCATGGAAGCACCTGATTTCTGGGATGATATGAATAAAGCCAAAGAGTACATGAAAGAGGTTAATTCATTAAAAGCATCAAGGGATAAATATAAAGCATTGGTTGATTTGTTTGAAGAAGCAGAGACATTAATTGAAATTGCTAATGAAGAAGATGATGCTTCTTTAATTGAAGAAATAGAAGATAAATGCAAAGAGTTTAGTAATTCTCTTGATAATATGAAGATTGCAGTACTTCTATCAGATGAGTATGATGGTAGCAATGCAATACTTAGACTTAATGCTGGTGCGGGTGGAACAGAAGCTTGCGACTGGGTAAGCATGCTTTATAGAATGTATGTAAGATGGGCAGAATCAAAAGGCTTTAAGGTTAAGGTTTTAGATAGCCTTGATGGTGATGAAGCTGGTTTCAAGTCTGTTACTATTCAGATAGATGGAGAGAATGCATTTGGTTATTTGAAATCTGAACGAGGAGTTCATAGATTGGTAAGAATATCTCCTTTTAATGCAGCTGGTAAAAGACAAACTTCATTTGCTTCATTAGATGTTATGCCTGATATTGAAGAAGATATTGATATTGAAATAAATGATGATGATATTAGAATTGACACATATAGATCAAGTGGTGCTGGTGGACAGCATATTAATAAAACTTCATCTGCCATTAGAATTACACACTTCCCAACAGGAATAGTAGTTCAGTGTCAGAATGAAAGATCTCAGGTTCAGAATAAGGATAAAGCCATGAAGATGCTTAAGGCTAAACTTCTTTTAGTTAAAAAGGAAGAAGAGGAAGCTAAAAGAGCAGGAATCAGAGGTGAAGTAAAAGAAATAGGCTGGGGTAGTCAGATTAGATCATATGTAATGCAACCATATACTTTGGTTAAAGATCATAGAACTAATGAAGAGGTTGGTAATGCTCAGTCAGTTCTTGATGGTAATCTTGATCCTTTTATTAGTGCATATCTTAGATGGAACAGCATTAATAAGAGTGGATTAGAGTAATGGTTAAAATAAAATAGTTGCAATGATTTTCTAACTATGGTAAAATTTTGTGCGAATATATAAATCTATAAATGGTTGTTTAAGAGATTTATATATAGAGGATATTAATTAATTTTATAATTAAAGGAGCAGAAGATGATAAACGTAGCAGTACTTGGATATGGTACAGTAGGCAGTGGCGTTGTTGAAGTTATTAATACTAACAACGAACTTATTAACAAAAGAGTAGGCGATACAGTTAAAATTAAATATGTATTAGACCTAAGAGATTTTCCTGGGGATGTAGTTGAAAACATTTTGGTTAAAGATTACGATGTGATTGTAAATGATCCAGAGGTTTCAATTATTGCTGAAGCTATGGGTGGAATTGACTTCCCATATGAATGTGCTAAGAAGGCAATTGCTGCAGGGAAAAGTTATTGTACATCTAATAAGGAACTTGTTGCAAAACATGGTCCAGAGCTTATTAAACTTGCTAAAGAAAATAATGTAAACTTCTTATTTGAAGCAAGTGTAGGCGGTGGTATTCCTGTTATTAGACCAATTAACGAATCACTTACACCTGATGATATTGTTGAAGTTGTAGGTATTCTTAATGGTACAACTAACTACATTTTATCCAAGATGGCTAAGGAAGGATCAGATTTCGATACAGTGCTTAAGAGAGCACAAGATTTAGGATATGCAGAAAGAAATCCTGAAGCAGACGTTGAAGGATATGATGCATGTAGAAAGATTGCAATTTTATCTTCACTTGCAACAGGCAAGTATGTTAATTTTGAAGATATTAAAACAGAGGGTATCACAAAAATTACAGATGTTGACTTTAAATATGCTAACTTACTTGGATTATCAGTTAAGTTATTTGGTAGATTTAAGAAAGTTGACGGTAAGTACTTTGCAATGGTATCACCTGTTATGATAGATAAGACACATCCTTTATATAGTGTTGAAGATGTAAAGAATGGTATCTTGGTTAGAGGTAACATGGTTGGTGATGTTATGTTCTATGGTAGTGGAGCTGGTAAGCTTCCTACAGCTAGTGCAGTTGTTTCTGATATTGTTGAAGCTGCAAGAGCAATTGGTAGAAACATCAATATCATTATGAGTGATGAGAAATTAGAACTTAGTGATATTTCAGAATTTGAAAGTAGATTCTTTGTAAGAGTTAAGAATGCGGATAAGGATGCTATTGAATCAGTATTTGGTGATGTAGAAATTATTAATCTTGGTGAGATTGATGATGAGGTAGGTTTCATTACAAGATCAATGACTGAAAAGGCATTTGCTGAAGCTGAGAGCAAATTTGATAATGTCATTACAAGAATTAGAATAATGTAAATCTTGTTATTTATAGAAATAGAAATTACGTTTAAGGTAGATGGGGCACACGAAGTTGGAAAAAGCCCTGTGGAAGGAATATAAAATGAAGAATGTTAAGGTTGTAAAATTTGGTGGTAGCTCACTTGCTGATGCAAATCAGTTTAAGAAAGTTGCTGATATTATAAAGGCAGATCCTGCGAGAAGATTCGTTGTAGCATCAGCTCCAGGTAAAAGATATGTTGAAGATGTTAAAGTAACAGATATGTTATATGCTTGCTATAAGGCAGCAGCATCAGGACAGGATTTTGAGTCATTATTTGCTGATATTAAGAAGAGATTTGAAGATATTATTAAGGATCTTAATCTTGATTTCTCTCTTGATGAAGATTTTGATATTATTAGAAGTTCATTTAAGCACATGGCAGGTCGTGATTATGCAGCAAGCCGTGGTGAATTCTTAAATAGTAAGATTCTTGCTAAGTATTTAGGTTATGAATTCATCGACCCAGCTGGAGATATCTTCTTTGATGAAGAAGGTAAGTTTGACTGGGAACATACAAAGGAAGTTTTAGGACCAAAGCTTGCATCAATTGAAAATGCAGTTATTCCTGGTTTCTATGGTTCAATGCCTAACGATACAATTAAGACTTTCTCAAGAGGTGGTTCTGACGTAACGGGTTCAATTGTTGCTCGTGCGGCAGGTGCTGATGTATACGAAAACTGGACAGATGTATCAGGATGTCTTGTTTGTGATCCAAGAATTGTTAATAATCCAGAAACAATTTCAGTTATTACATATAGAGAACTTAGAGAACTTGCATACATGGGTGCTACAGTTCTTCATGAAGATGCTATCTTCCCAGTTAGAGCTGCAGGTATTCCAATTAATATTAGAAATACAAATGAACCAGATAATCCAGGTACAATGATCGTATCTGAATCAGCTGAGGTTAGTCCATTTACAATTACAGGTATTGCTGGTAAGAAGGGTCTTTCAGCAATTAATATTGAAAAGGATAAGATGAACTCAACTATCGGATTTGGTAGAAATGTTCTTCGTGCACTTGAAAAGAATGACATCAGTTTTGAGCATATGCCATCAGGTGTTGATACAATGTCAGTAGTTATCGCAAGTGAAGCACTTCGTGGTAAGGAAAGATATGTTCTTGATGAAATTAACTTCAGAGTTCATCCAGATCATATGGATATTGAAAACAATCTTGCACTTATTGCAGTTGTAGGCCGTGGCATGAAGAGTGTTCGTGGTACAGCTTGTGCATTATTTGAAGCTCTTGCAAAAGCCAGAGTTAACGTTAAGATGATTGACCAGGGTTCAAGTGAGCTTAACATCATCATTGGTGTAGAAGAAGAAGACTTCGAAGTTGCAATTCAGGCAATTTACGATAGATTTGTAACAAGCAAAAAAAATAAATAATTTATATCATATTTCAAAAAACATCACAGTTTAGGCTGTGATGTTTTTTTGAATTTGCCCCCCGGTCAGTTCCATAAAAATATACGGTCAGGTATTTACATATATACTCCGGAGCAGTTGATTGTTTTCTATTCGATTCACGCGCCTATTAACCGGCAGTCGCACTTTGTACTTCGTAAAAGCTGACTTTGTGCCGGTAGCTAGCGTGAATCTCATAACGAAAAAATCAAATGACTCCATCGCATATAATGTAAATTCCCTGACCGTATATTTTTATGAGATTTTGTAAGGGGCAAATTCATATATATAAACATACCTAAACAGTGATTTAAGTTTTTTATGAAATATGATATAATTATGAAGGACTGTCGAAACATATTTGCTAGAGAAAAAAGATGTATTAGACAGTCTGGAAAAATGTAAATTAAGCGAGGAATAATATGACTATTAATGAACAGATAGCTGCTGACCTTGGTATTAAGCTTAGTCAGGTTGAAGCTACAGTAAAACTTATTGATGAGGGAAATACAATACCTTTTATTGCAAGATATAGAAAGGAAGTTACAGGCTCTCTTGACGATGAAATTTTAAGAAAGTTTGATGAGAGACTTAAGTATTTAAGAAACCTTGAAGAAAAGAAAGAACAGGTATTAAAATCAATTGAAGAGCAAGGTAAGTTAACAGAAGAATTAAAAACTGAAATTCTTGCTGCACAGACACTTGTATTAGTTGATGATTTATATAGACCATATAGACCTAAGAGAAGAACAAGAGCAACAATAGCTAAGGAAAAAGGTTTAGAACCATTAGCTTTATATATTAGACTTCAGAAGGCTGATAAGGAATTAGAAGAAGAAGCTAAAAAGTATATTGATGAAGAAAAAGAAGTTTCGTCTGAAAAAGATGCTATTGCTGGCGCAATGGATATTATTGCTGAACAGATTTCTGATGAAGCGGATTATAGAACATGGATTAGAAATAGGACATTTAAGAATGGTTTAATTAAGAGTGAAGCGAAGGATAAAGAAGCAGAATCAGTTTATGAGATGTATTATGACTTTGAAGAGAAGATTTCAAAGTTGGCAGGGTATAGTATACTTGCTCTTAACAGAGGTGAAAAGGAAAAAATACTAACTGTAAAGATTGTTTCACCAGAAGAAGATATTTTAAAGTATCTTGAAAAACAGATTATAGCATCTGATAATCCTTATACTACACCAGTTCTTAAAGATACTATTTTAGATGCTTATGAAAGATTAATAGAACCTGCAATTGAAAGAGAAATCAGAAATGATTTAACAGAGAAGGCAGAAGATGGTGCCATAGATGTATTTGGTAAGAATTTAAAACAGTTATTAATGCAGGCTCCACTTGCAGGTAAGACTGTACTTGGATGGGATCCTGCTTTTAGAACAGGTTGTAAATTAGCAGTTGTAGATAGTACAGGTAAGGTACTTGCAACTGATGTTATATTCCCAACTGCACCACAGAATAAGGTTGAGGAAAGTAAGAAGACAGTTAGAGCACTTATTAAGAAATACGGCATTGATGTTATCTCTGTAGGTAATGGTACAGCTAGTCGTGAATCAGAACTTATTATTGCTGATATGATTAAGGAAATGGGTGGCGGAGTTTCATATGTTATTGTTAATGAAGCAGGTGCTTCAGTATATTCAGCATCAGCTCTTGCAACTAAGGAATTCCCTAAACTTAATGTAGGAGAGAGAAGTGCAACTTCAATTGCAAGAAGACTTCAAGATCCACTTGCAGAACTTGTAAAGATTGATCCTAAGGCAATTGGTGTTGGTCAGTATCAGCATGACATGAATCAGGGCAAGTTATCAGATGCCCTAGATGGTGTTGTTGAAGATTGTGTTAATAAGGTTGGTGTTGATTTAAATACTGCTTCAGGAAGTTTATTAGAACATATTGCAGGTATAAGCAAAGCTGTTGCTGGTAACATCGTAGAGTATAGAGAAGCAAATGGAAAGTTTACAAATAGAAAAGAACTTTTAAAAGTTCCTAAGTTAGGACCTAAAGCTTTCGAACAGTGCGCAGGTTTCATTAGAGTTAATGATGGTGATAATCCTCTTGATTCAACAGGTGTACATCCAGAAAGCTATGATAGTACTTATAAGCTACTAACTATGTTAAATGTAAATTTAGATGATGTTAAAGGTGGTCTTATGGGTGTATCACTCATGGCCAAGGATACAAAGAAGATTTCAAAAGAATTAGAAATTGGTGAAGAAACATTAAAGGATATCATTAAGGAATTAGAAAAGCCAGGAAGAGACCCTAGAGAGGATGCACCTGCACCAATTCTTAGAAGTGATGTTCTTGAGATGGAAGATCTTAAAGAAGGTATGGTACTTAAAGGTACAGTAAGAAATGTTATTGATTTCGGAGCATTTGTTGATATAGGTGTACATCAGGATGGTCTTGTACATATTTCAGAAATGTCAGATAAGTACATTAAGCATCCACTTGAGGTCGTAAGTGTTGGCGATATCGTTGATGTTATGGTTATGAGTGTTGATCTTAAGAAGAAAAGAATTCAGTTAACAATGAAAGGGGTAAAGTAGTATGGCAAAGGTATTGGCATTTTTAGCAGATGGTTTAGAAGATGTAGAAGCATTAGCTGTTATTGATTTACTTAGAAGAGCAAGAGTAGAGACAACAACAGTTTCAATAAAGGATGATAATTTAGTTACAACATCACATGGAGTTATGCTTCATGCAGATAAGAAGTTTGATGAAATAAACTTTGATGAATACGATGTTTTATTCTTGCCAGGTGGTGGAGTAGGAACAGAGAATTTATTTAACTGTGAAAAGTTAAAAGAAAAGATCTTAGAATTTGATAAAGCTGGAAAGAGGCTTGCAGCTATTTGTGCAGCTCCAAGTGTATTTGGCCGTATGGGACTTCTTGAAGGTAAGAAGGCTACTTGCTACCCAGGTTTTGAAGAACAGTTACTTGGTGCAACACCAACTGGTGAAAGAGTTGTTACAGATGGTAACTACACAACATCAAAAGGTATGGGTACAGCTATTGATTTAGGTCTTGAACTTATTAAGGTTTTAGTAAGCGAAGAAAAGTCAGAAGAAATTGCTAAGCAGGTGCAATACAAATAGCAAATAGGAGGGGCCCAAGAAGTGGGAAGAACCTGTTTGCATTGTGCATGCCCATTGCCGAAGGCAATTTAAAATGCATGCACATCCCGTA
>ODAJ012154500.1_pt1 | contig 11581 bp, 12 predicted proteins | sample 1539241 | NCBI WGS metagenome assembly ODAJ01 (sample SAMN02144231, study PRJEB22623) | gut metagenome | biome: sheep rumen | host: Ovis aries | place: New Zealand | reverse complement strand
TATCTGTGTAAGCAAAACTGCCGTAGCAATATATTTGGCTACATCCATAAACCATTTGCCTATTTCCCTTTTATGGTGCAAATATACAACCTTTTCCTTAGTAATCCAAAATTTTAAGGTACAAATTTGTTTTGTTGGCCTTTATTATTCTTCAAGACGAAGTGTTTGTTGCTGTAAGTCGCCTTCGTACTTTTCCCCTGAAAATGTTTGGCAGATTCGGGAATAGTTCGTAACTTTGCGGCATCGAAAAAATGGTTGGTAAGAGAACTAAAAACATAAATGGCGATGACTAATGAAAACAGTGCTGTACTTAATCAAATTAAGCAGGTTGTAAAAGCCGCAGCCCCAAAGGGCAGCAAGATTATGCTTTTCGGTTCGAGAGCGAGAGGTGAGGCCCGAGAAAAGTCTGACTGGGACATTCTCATCGTACTACCCAGAGAACGGCTGCGTCAGGAAGACTATGATCGTGTTAGCTTTCCTCTTATTGAATTAGGCTGGACTATCGGAGAACAGATTAACCCCGTTGTATATACATTAAAAGAATGGGAGGCAAGCAAGATTACTCCTTTCTATGATAACGTTGAGCGTGATGCTATCAGTTTGATTTAGGTTTATGGATGCTCATTTATTAATAAAGTTGCAGACAGAGAAGTCGGAACGTTTTTTGCGTGAAGGTGACGAAATGTTGCAGATGAAGCATTGGGACATGGCGGCAAACAGATACTACTATGCCTGCTATCACATGGTACATGCCATTTTCATAACAAAGGGTATTACGACGAAGACCCACGATGGAACTCTTACAGAATTAGGCAAGAACTTTATTGTCACAGGATTGTTAGATAAGAGATTTGGTCGATTTTATGCTCGAATGATTCAACTCCGAATAAAGGCGGACTATAACAGCATAGCAGAAGTGACTGAAGATGAAGTTCTTGAAATGGCACCACTTTCGCATGAATTTGTTGATAGCTTGAAACCATTGCTTGCAGTTCAACTATAGTGTGGGCAGTAGCCGTTCTAAATTTTTTCACCGTTCTGCCGAGCGACAAATTCGCGTGAACGATATGACGAAAAAGCTATGCGACACAACGAGATATACAACAGCGTACAGCTCATGGAGCTGATTCAGGAGGTAGGTTTTCTGCCTCTGCTTGAGAGTGGCATCAACGGCTATTCGGCCGAGGCCATGGTGAGCGACGACTGCCGCTACCAGGTGTTTCCTGATGGCGGCTGGGACTGGCCGTTATGGAAGTGGAAAGGCCCGATAGTGACCGAGGGCGGCTGCGTCTATGGCAAGTTTTTTGACAAGAAGGCCGGCTTCATCAGCCGCGACTGGTGGCCCGACTTCTTCAACCTGAGGCGCCAGGAGCACCCCGTGCCTGAAGAGGGCTCCATCGAGGAGGCCATTCTGCTGACGCTGCAGGAAGAAGGCAGCCTGATAACGCGCGAGCTGCGCGCCGCCTGCGGCTTTACGGGGCCGAAGATGCGGAGCCGCTTTGACAGCTACGTCACGCGGCTGCAAATGGGCTGCTACATCGTGACCGAGGATTTTGTCTATCCGCAGGACAAGCACGGCCGTGAGTATGGCTGGGGCTGGTCGCTGCTTACCACGCCCGAACAGCTGCTGGGCCGCGAGGCTTGCCGCTGTGAGCGTACGCCCAAGGAGTCGTTCCGTCGCATATACGACCACCTTCAGCAGCTGTTGCCTGAAGCTACGGAGCGCCAGCTGCTGAAGTTGATTCGATAGCACCTACTGCCTATATTTACCAGTCTTCACCATCGCTGCCGGATGAGCCGGGGGCGAGGGCGTTGCTGTATTCATTACTATTGCTGTTGGTCGAGGCATTGGTGCTCTTGAGCGAAAAACTCGTTTTAGAGCCAGCCAAAACGGCCATGCGCTTCACCTTCACAGTATGCAACTGCGGCATCAAATATGTTTTCTTCATCATCTTCTATTTCTTTTTTACTAAGCCCCCTAAGTTAGGGGATTAAGACCTTCTTACCATTCACAATATAAATACCCTTCGTAGGCTTCTCTACCCGGCGGCCCGAGAAGTCGTAACAGGCAGGAGCGGTAGCAAATTGTTCACTATTCACTCTTAACTCTTCACTTATAGAAGCGGTTTCTACTTCTTCGAAGGCCAAGAACGGAGCCCCGCTCTCTGCCGTAGCCTTAGTGCTCAGGTAGGCACGGTTAGCACCAAGGTAGGCACCATCGTCCGCTGCGGCTAAGTAGAACCCGACGCCACTATCCTCTTTTGACAGGATGTAGTTGGTCCTGCCGTCAGCACCCGTTGCTGACACGAGCGTACGCTCGATAATGCCCACGAGTTCATTGTCTGTCCAGTTGGTAGAGCTCGTTTTTGCCGTCAGGGGAACGTTTACGCTCGTTGCGTTCTCACAGTACAGCACCACGCCTTGACGTGCGGGTACGATGCCGTCGGTAATCGGAGTCAGCACGACCGTTTGTCCGTTACCTTTGGCTTTATACACCGTAATGCCAGTACTGCTGAAGTCCAGCGGACACGTGCTGCAGAACGAAGCGTACTTCGCCCCACCGATGGTGACGGGGACGGTTGTTACTTTTCGGTAGAGGACGACTTCAGCACCTTCGAAATCTCCATAATATGAAGATCCATAACAGCGCCAGTTTGTATTACTTTCTGTATAGTAGAGAGCAAATTCCCGATTACCTCCAACATTATATAAGCCTGTAACTGTTTTACCATTATAGTTCGTACCTTGATAATGTATCCTCCATTGTCTATATTTGTCGTCTTTAGTTGATGTGGGGGCACTTTTTATCGTACTTTTTGGATCATTTGCATTTTGTAGATACCAGTCCCCCTTGGTTGATTTGATGTAATAGACTCCCGAAGTGCTTGTTGTTTCTAACTTCCAAGTTTCATTTTCATCGAAGGTGTCAAGAATATAGTCATCAAAAGAATAAACATTTTCTTTGCTTGTAGAAATAATCCTGCCTATAGGAAGATAATTTGCTGTACTCACCTGATTGTTCTTTAACGAACACCAAATGGTTCCGTTTCCCTGACTGGATATCCCATTTCCCACTATCACATACGTATCGCTGGTACTCAGCTGAGAATAGTCGGTGACCTTCTCCCAGACCACCGTCGTTGCCTGTGCCCATGCAGCAGTCCATCCTGTCGCTATGGCGCATAGCAGCAGGAGCAATTGTCGTTGTAAATGTTGTTTCATCGTTTTTATGTCTATTTGATATCAAATTATCTTAACGTAACCCTAAGGTCACGCAAAATTAGGAAATACTGACTTGTGCTTTCGTCGTGAAGCGAAGGATAATGGCCATTATCTCATTTTTTTTGACTTATATCATCCGCTATAATATAAGTGCAGTGACAATTTACTATTATACTTATGAGGCATTAACTATATGTTTATGCCTCACAAAGTGGTTCGTCACCAGTCTGCACAGTTGGAATTGGACTACAAAAGTTCGATTTCTTCGATAGTGAGGCCTGTGTACTTTGCTATCAACTCATTAGCCATGCCATCGGCCTTCATCCTTCGCGCATTCTCATTGATTGCATCAGCACGACCTATAGCCTCACCTTCAGCGCGCCCCTTGGCCACACCTTCAGCCAAGCCTTTCTCGTGAGCAGTCTTCATTGTGCTGTAGTAGTCCCAATAGTCCTTCACGCTTTCTGCGTATTCACGACGCTCCTCAACAGTAAACTGGGCTATCTCTGCCTGATCGAACAGACGCTTGAAGATGCGTTCCTGCAAGGATTGCGGACGTTCCAACAGACGCGAGAGGTTGCGAAGCGCAAACATCCACTTATCAAACATCGTCACTAGTTCGTCCTCGCGCTTGTTGAACTTAGGCATCTCCAAATAAACGAAGGTCAGCTTATCATAGAAAACATGGTTGTCGCCCGTGTCCTTCAGCTTCACCTCATGGATGTAGCTGTCGGTAGGATATTCGTTATTCGGGAAAGTGAAGTTCAGTATGCCAATAGTATAGACGGCATCCAAACGATAATTCCACTTACCCTTAGGAGCTTGTTCACGAATAGGAGCCGTAGCATAATAGACGCTGCGGTCTTTGAAATATTCCTGCTCGGCCTTCTGCATCTCTACGATGAAGCGGCTTCCGTCCTTCGTCATGCAGTAAACATCGAACACAGCCCGGCGGTCGCCGTATCCGTCGCCAAGCTGCTCGGCATTCAGATACTGAACATCCTCGATTTCACGATTCTTATCGTCAAAAAGTGCATTCAGGAAGCTAATAAGCAAGTCCTTGTTCAGCTCGGTGCCAAACAATTTCTTGAACCCGAAATCGGTGTAAGGATTGATGTATCGCTCGCTTCCTTCTATTCCCATTGTCTCTTGACATTTATGTTACCGACTGCAAAGTTACGAACTATTCTTGAAACTACCAAACTTTTCAACTGAAAGAGATATATTTGCGAGGCGTAAACGATAGGTTTACATGGGGTAAGTGATAGGTTTACATGGGGTAAGTGATAGGTTTACGCCCCGCAACTCTATAACTTAGCGTTACTCGGCGGCTTTGTCGTGGCAAGAGAGGTGCCCGCTCTCTTATAGAGAAGTACCGTTTCTCCATGAGAGAGCGGGCACTTCGCTTCCAAGACCTGCCACTTCTCACCTAATACTTGCCACTCACCCCCCCCAACACCTCACCCCATCGGCCTGAAAGCCTGATGGGCAGGACGTTTCAGCCATGGGAGGTGTTCAGCCAACACCTCCCATACACCTTCTATACACCTCCCATACACCTCACCCGCTTTTTAATTGATAAGCATTAAGTGATAAGTGATAAGAAAAAGTAGCAAAATTTTTCACAAATATATGCCGAAAAGTTTGGAAAACGCAAAAATTTTTTGTACCTTTGCAGTTGGTATGCATGCAGTGAAAAACACGTTAGCCACTCTTACCCTCGTAACCCTTTAAATCAACATTATTATGCCAGAAAACTTACTTGTTAGTGGTGCAGCCATCAATGCTGCGCAGAAATCGATGCTCGCTGCCGAGCTGTTTCTTCACGAGAACTACTACTTCCGCCGTAACGTGCTGAGCGGAAAGTTGGAGTTTGCCGAACGCCCCGTCTCTCCTGAGCTGGAGCCGTTATGGCGCGTGCTGACGCAAGAAGCCCTGAACAGCATCATTATCAGGGCCAAACGCCAGGACATCTGCGAGGGCTCGAACCCCAAGACGGACATCGTTGAGGTGCTGCACTCTGACGAGGTGCCCACGTTCAACCCCGTCAACGACTTCCTGGAGCACCTGCCACGCTGGGACGGTCAGAACCACGCGGCCCGGCTTTTCTCACGCCTGCCTGGACTTAGTACCGAGCAGCACCAGTTCCTCAATGTCTGGCTCCGTTCAATGGTGGCCCATTGGCTGCAGGTGGATACGCTTCACGGTAACGAGTGCGTGCCCACGCTCATTGGTCCTCAGGGGTGCGGCAAGACGACGTTCGTCATTCGGCTGCTGCCTCCGCAGCTGCGTACGTACTTCCTGGATCACCTGAACCTCTCGAACAAGTTTGACAAGGAGATGGCGCTGACCAACAACCTGCTCGTCAATCTGGACGAGCTGGAGGCCATACGTCCCAGCCAGCATGCGTCCCTGAAGCAGACGCTCTCTAAGAGCAAGGTGAACGGACGCCCCATCTATGGCTGCTCACAGGAGGACAAGCCCCGCTATGCCTCGTTCGTAGCCACCACGAACAATCCGCACCCGCTGACTGACGCCACGGGCTCGCGCCGCTACATCTGTCTGACCATTCCCGAAGGACAGTTTATTGACAACACGGGCGACATACCGTACGAACAGCTCTACGCCCAGATAGTGCATGAACTGCGTGAAGTGAAGGCTCCCTACTGGTTCAACAATGCTGAGGTGGCACGTATTCAGGAGCTGAACCAAAACTACGTAGAGCAGAAGGACCTGAGCCAGATGATCAGCACCTGCTTCCGCAAACCAGTCAATAACGAGCCGGCTGCCACCATGAACAGCACGCAGATGCTGGAACTCATCAGGAGAGAGTACCCCTCGCTGAAGACCACCCACAGCGTGAAGGTTCATTTCGGCTTGGCCATGAAGGAACTTGGCTACGAGCGAGTGGAGCATGGGCACGTAGCCTTCTACAAAGTCGTTCAGAAGAAAGTAGCATGAGGAGTCGGGGAGGTCTATGGGAGGTGTTCAAGCAGCACCTCCCATGCCTGAAACGCCCTGCACAGCGATGTTTCCAGCCATTCAAGGGAGGTGTTGAGGTGTTCACCCGTCAAACTTATGCTTCCAGTCGTGCCACAATACAGAGAGGAAAAACAAAAGTCTCTCGTCATAATATTATAATATCTCCCACTAATTTCTTGAAGTTATCGACTGTAAATTTAAACACTATTTCTGAAACGCCAAAGGAATTGAAGAAAAAATGAATCCCTTTTGTGGTTTCTACTACACATTTATCGCATCTGGAGATGCTTATGCTCTATGCTGCCGAATTCTTGGCAAGCCAAGTGTCCTCCTACGGGATGCAGAGTGGCAAGTTCGGCAGAACAGGGGAAGGATGACAAAAAACAACTGCACCCGCCAGACGCTTAGAGCGTGGCGGGTGCGGAAGGTTTGTTTCATCAAGTTTGAGACTTAATTAATAAGTCTCTTCCTCGCTGATTGATTCAGAACTGTCACCGAACATACTTACACTTAAACTTCCATCAGAATTCCTTTCTACACCACCAGAACCAGCAAGAATCTGGCTTGAGATATTCAGCTTTACTACTTCGAATTTTGGTTCAATATATGTTTTCTTCATTGTCTTGTCCTCCTTATTCTTTATTTAACAATATACTTTTTACCATTCATAATATAAAGGCCCTTTGTCGGTTGGTCTATACGACGGCCCTGCAAGTCGTATGCCTGACCATTTACAGTATTTTCCGTATCAAGATTGATTACTTGAATACCCGTTGTCTCACCTTCAATGTCAATTGAGAGGTTCGGAGCCTGACTTTGAACAGAGAGATAGGCCTTACCTTGTTGATTGTTTAATGCATTGGCCGTCTTGTAGAAGCCAACACCAGCAGATTTGTTAGCAAAAACATAAGCTCCTGCTGGTGTAACACCATTAGCAGGCTTCATTAACATGTTGCCAACAGTAACAGAAGGAGTCGTTGACGCCGGAGTAAATGTAAACTCACTACCTGATGAACTAAGCTGTAAGAAAGCAGCATCTCCTGAAGCAATACCATTGCCTTCGCCAAATTTTTCCATTTCTATCACATCATCACTCTTCTGTTTTGCATAATAAGCCGTTATTCCTGTAGGAACAGCAACATCATAGTCAGAACTGAAGGTAGCGTAATACTTACCATTAGATTCTGCACCCTTGATGGTGCGGGTGAAATAGGGAGTAATAGCGAGGGTAGAAGAATTATATGAAATGCTTACATATTCGTCATCATTAACTGATAATGGCATTTTCCAAACGCTACCGCTACTACTTTGAACTGGTGTAATAGAATATGCAGCAAAATCTGGAGAAAAAGTAACCTCTACGTCATTATTGCCTGTAGATGTAGGACGAAAAACATTACTCCAAAAACTATCCTTTTTTGAACCATCTGCCCAGAATTGATCTCCACATGCTATAGAAAAAAACTTACCTTGATAATCTGAACCCTTAAAAGTATACTCATGGGAACCAGTGGTTTCTTTCATTTCTGCCTCAATTGCCCAATTTGCATTTGTTACATCACTAACAAAATAATACCTCCAAGGAACTAAAGAGTTATTATAATAATTACTTGTCCATTCCGACCCTTCTAATTGATTTTCATAATAAGCATCTCTTGCTTGAACAGTTATACGGTTATTGCCGTTTGGACATTGATTCCACACATTACCATCCCATACTCCTGTATTTTTCATCGTTTCAAGATCAGTAGCTTTGTTCATACGGCAAAGAACAAACTTCGTCCATGTTGTAGGTATTGAAACACTATAAATTCCTTCGTGATCACTTACTGATTCAAATTGTTTCCAATCGTGATTGTTGCTGTCATCTTCTAAATAAATTGCAAACCATGCTTCAGAAGATTTCCATACATCAAGGGGTTTGAAAAAAATAGTCACATTATCTGCCTGCACCGTCATCACTCCCCCGACTAACACGAGGAGCATCAAAATTAATTTTTTTATCATAATGGCCGTTATTTTTTTATTTCGGATTTCCCTCCAAGTGTCTCCCCCCCCGCGAAGGGGGAGAGCTTTTCGAAGGGTGTAATCCATTGGTTATAAATTATGTTATTTTCTCACGTTTTATAATATTACTCACTTTACCACAAACTTTTTACCGTTCTGGATAACCACGCCACGATAGCCTTCATTGACCATGCGGCCAGAGAGGTCGTAACGCGGAGCGTTCTGGTTAACAGTTGCGTTGATAGTCTGAATGCCAGTACCACCAGCTTCCTCAACCTTCAGAGTCCAGTTCTCACCAGCTTGTTTGCCACCATCCCATGTAGCGGTGAAGGTAAATTTACGTACTGTCGTAGCCTCCAGGTCTAACTCAAAGTTATCATCTGTAGGAGCCTGTGCTAAATAGCTGGGAGCATCGAGGACCACCTTTGAATAGCCAAACCAAGTGCCGCCATTGGCAATGAGCTTGAATCTCCAGAGATTATCTTCAATCGTAACATCTGCAACATCTACAGTAATCGTGTAAGACTTTCCATCAACGACAGGCGAAAAGCTTTGTGCACCTTCACCCCATGCTGGTGTTGTATGGTTACCAGCGAGCTGCAGGGTTGAAATTACTGCATCAGGAATTTCGCCACCATACTGTGTAGTAACGTCAGTATAACCAGTATTTCCATCATACGTGAAGTAACGGTCGCTAATAATACCTGTGATATCTTGAGTCTGACCGCCAGCTCCATTATTGAAGATGATGTTGAAACCTGTTCCATCGAAAGTCTTCTTCCAGAAAGTTGTACCCTGTACAACAGCAGTCTCAGTCATCTGTGTTCCAGGCCAGACACCATTGTCAGCACCATTCCACACATAGAGGTAGGGAGCCTCGTCGGCCTGTACATACACCGTAATAGCTGCCTGCATGCTTAGCGTAGCAGCAAGCAGCGCCATTAGAGTAAAGATTTTTTTCATAATCATACTAGTTTTTATTGTTAATACTAATTATTTTACTACCATTTTGCGGCCATTCTTAATGACGAGGCCACGATAGTTAGCATCCACGCGACGGCCGTCGAGCGTGTAGCATGCCCCCTCTCCTTGGGAGAGCGTTGGGGTGAGGCTCTGGATTCCCGTCGTCGTATTAGCATTGCCCAACAAGCCATATACGTCGTAGTAGCCACCATTCTCGAAGTCGAAGTCGCTGGTCTTCAGTGTCTCTGAGCCATTGTTGCTAAAGAGGATGCCCGTAGGCAGTGCGTCGCCGTCGCTGATGGCTCCGAAGTCCCAACGCCATACTGCCTTGTCGCCATCGTAACCGGCAATGGTCAGCTTGTCACCAGGATAGTCGGCCTTGCAAAAGTTCTTCGTGTCGTTCCATACCCAGGCATACGGCGTGTCGTAGTCCTTATTACCACGGAAGTAAGCGTAAAGGTGTCCCTCGATGGGTTTCACGCATGCAGGAAGAGCAACAGGCTCCGGCGTGTAGTACTGTGCAGTGATGTTGGTCCAGTTGGTCTCCTTGTCGCTGTTCGTATCGTCGAAGGTGAAGTAGCTGTCGTGGCCAATACCCTTAATGTCGGAAGTTTGCGTGCCTGCACCGTTATGAATAACAATGTTCACGGGAGCCACGCTGAACGTATATTTCCAGAAGTTCTTGGTCACTGAGCCGTCCTTGCTCGTCTTGCTCTCCTGTTCGGTGAGTGTGGAGCCAGGCCATTCGCCGAGGGGCTGAGCACCGCCGTTAGTCCAAGCGTAGAGCGTCGGTGTCACTTCTGAGTCGATATAGACGGTGACATTCTTCTGCTCGGTATCATCCTCGTCGTTACCCTCGCGCAGTCCCTCGACGGTGATGTTGTCGGAGACGAAGTAAGCGAAGTTGGTGCCGCTTGCAATGAGCTTGAAGCCCGTGGTGTCATACTGCGGGAAACCGCAGATGTAGAGCACGGTACCCTTCGAGCCCTGCGTCTTGATGATGTAGCCGCCATCGACAGCCTGCTGTTCTACCATGGGGCTTTGGTTAGTCACGCCACAGGCCTTACGGGCCAGAATCATGTTGCCAATGGCAATGGGATAGCGTTGCCAGTGCTTCAGGAATATGCACGGCGTACCGGGCATGGCCAGAATGAGTCCGTTAGCTGCCAGCACGTTGTTGGTCAGGCGGTCCTGGTTCTCGTAAGTATCGTGGTTATCGACGAAGGTCACTGCATAGCGGTTCCAGTCAGGACTACCAGCGAGTCCCTTTGAAGACAGGGCACTCCAGTTGCCACCGCCAAAAGCGTCGCGTATGACATACTTCAGGGCGAAGTCGAAGGCTGCCGAGGTCATGCCCGTACGGCTAATCCAACCCGTAAGGGCGTCGAAACTGCCGTCCCAGTACTCGCCCACGCAGAACTCGGGGTTCGTGGCTTGGTTGTACATCTTCGTATATTGTCCATCATAGCCTTTTACCATGTCAAGACGAAAGCCGCTATAGTGCAACTCGTTCAGGAGGAAGTTCAGATAGGTGATGCAGTTCTTCTGCACATTTTCAGATGTATGGTCAAGGTCACGACCGCCAGAGAAGTCGGTGCCCGTGTCGTTAGCGCCGGTTACAGGCCAACCTTGCTCTGCCACCCAGCCATTATCATCATTCTGACAGATGTCGGCACCGCTCCACTCCAGCTTATACACCGTACCGTCAGAACCAGTACGTTCCTCATTGGCAAAGTCAATCCACGAACCACCAGCACCGACGGGCGACTTATGGTTAAGCACCACGTCCATGATGAGCTTCGTACCACGCTCGTTGAAGGCACTGATCATCTCTGTAAGATAACGCTCACGGCTACCAAAGGAAGAACGGTGGTCGAGCCAATAAACGGGAAGATAACCCATCGAACTCGTTGACACGCAGTTGCCTGAGTTAGGCACCCAAAGAATATCGAAGTAGGTTGACAGCTCGTCAGCCTGCTCGGTAAGCTTTGTCCACTTGGTATCTTCAAAAGAGTTCCAGTAGAACGCCTGAAGCATGACACCATCATAGTTGGCAGGCCATTGCGCAAAAGAGTATTGAGCCAGCAGTAGGGTCAGAATAAAAGTGTAAAACTTCTTCATATGCTATTCCTTATTTATATTATTAGGTCAATTATCGGTCAGTCAATACATAACACATTGCAAAAGTAAGAAAAAAGACAATAGGTTGTACCGATGGTTAACATAAAAAGTGTTAAACTTCTTGCGCAATCGTTTACAAAGCGACAAAAAGAAAACGCCCCGACTCAGATAAGACTCTGAATCGGGGCGTCTTGAGAAAAAGGAGGCGGCTTCCTACTCTCCCGCATTGCATTGCAGTACCATCGGCGCAGGCGGGCTTAACTTCTCTGTTCGGAATGGGAAGAGG
>ODAJ012150825.1_pt1 | contig 11583 bp, 4 predicted proteins | sample 1539241 | NCBI WGS metagenome assembly ODAJ01 (sample SAMN02144231, study PRJEB22623) | gut metagenome | biome: sheep rumen | host: Ovis aries | place: New Zealand | reverse complement strand
GTGTCTGGTAGGAAAAGATATATACGAGAAACTCATCAAGGAATACACGGAGAAGCAATGGGGCCGCGACTGCAAAGAGTTACCGGCATTCATCATCAAACGACTTCCGGTACGATTCATTTTCGACAACAACTACTTCAACGACCTCTACCAAGGTATTCCTATCGGCGGCTACAACAAGCTGATAGAGAAATTGCTGGAGGGTATAGAGACCAAGACCGATTGCGATTTCTTTGCTGAATACAAAGACAGTTGGCGTGAGGTAGCAGACAAGTTAGTCTATACCGGTCCGATAGACGAGTATTTCGGGTACCAATTGGGCAGACTGGACTGGCGGACGGTATCGTTCAAGACGCGTATAGAGGACACCCCCAATTATCAGGGCAATGCCGTGATCAACTATACCTCGCATGAGAAGCCCTATACCCGCGTGATCGAGCACAAGCATTTCGAACTGTTCGGAGAAGAAGTGTACAAATGTCCGAAGACGGTAGTCAGCGAGGAATACAGCACGGAGTACAAGCCGGGCATGGAGCCGTACTATCCGGTGAACGACGAGCGCAACAACGCGCTCGCGGAACAATACCGGGAAATGGCGGAGAAGGAGCAGGGCGTAATCTTCGGCGGACGATTAGCCGAATACAAGTATTACGACATGGCTCCGGTGATTGAGAAGGCAATCAATGCGCAATGCAAAGACAGCCAATCATAATCAACACCACACCCACCCAGTGCATGGGAGTGACCATCTCGTGAAAGACCACCATTCCTGAAAAGACAGAGAATATGAACCCGAGGCTCGTAAGCGGATAGACGAGCGAAAAGGCATATTTATTCAGGATCCAGAGCCAGAAGACGTTCGCAGCAATAAGGAGCCAAAGTCCGAGTTGCAGCCACAGATTGAGGAAGACGTGTCTTCCCCAGAATTCAGCAGTCCAGGCAAAGGATCCGGCTTGCGCCATACCCATTTTGAGTAATAGCTGTCCGGCAACCGCAGCTGCCTGCTGGATTAACATAAAGAGTAATAAACGCCACATAAGTTATTTAGATTTATTTCCAGCGATACGCCACGCCTAAACACAGGCGCTCGGGATAGAACGCTTTATCTCCGGCCAGTGTACCTTTGTTGGTTTTATAATAGCCGAACATATCGCTCAGGCTGACAAGATAGTGAAAGTTAATCTGGATACCTATCGGGAATTCGTATCCCGCATGCACGATAACACCGGCGTGATTGTCGTGCAGGGACACATAAGACTCCGGCTCCTGCGAAGGCACGATGCCGGATTCATTATTCTTGTAGATTCCCTTGTTACTGGCGAAAGTGAAGTGGGCATAAATACCTGCGCCTACATTCCAGTACCCTTTCTGCAGGTTTCCTAACCGATAGAGGAAAAGGATAGGTATATCGGCTCCGAAGGACCATAGATGGTTGACCTTGTTCTCTACGCCGAACTGGTTCTGCTCCGCGGTAAAGACCACTTGCGCCTGAATGGCGAAATGCCGTGTGACAAGGAAATCCATGAACCCGCCTATTTCAGCACCGGCACGGAGATAAGTAGAGGTTGTCTTCAGTTTACCTGCGTTTCTCTCGGTAATGAGAAAGTGGCTCATGTTGGCATTTGCCAAAAGTCCCATCGTGACAATCTTAGGAATCTTCTCCTGATCGAGCGAGTCAAGCCCTTGTTCCGAGATCCATTTTTTCGTTTTCGGTGAGAGGATGGAGTCCATATATACACCCGCCCTGGGCATCGGTGCATCCACAATTTGATCTATCTGTTTTACCGTCGTCTGTCCAATCACGGAAAACGGTAATAAAAGCAATGCGCAAATGATAAAAGAAATCTTCCGTTTCATAGCATCTCCTTTCTTTTATAGTGCGAACCGCACCGTTAGTTTCACGCCGTTCCTACCCCATGCGCCCAGACGGCGTCGTGCCTGGACCATGACAGGTTGTCCGTTTTCGTCAAACATCGGATTACCTGCTCCATCGAGTTGCTGCACCTTAAAGGGCAATTCATAGTCATTATAGGTGAGACGTCGTACATAGTCGATACGAATGAATTTGAGGATATTCTCAAATCCTGCGGTGATCTCCATGTAAGGCAGATTACCAATCGGAGAAAGGGTTCGCCCCGCAGTCACAACATTAGGTTCGTTCTTATCGAAGGTAAGCAGCGCAGGATCATTGGGGAAAGCATACATTCCTTCGTTACCCTGGATATAGGGGTTGTTTTTCTTTGTCAGACCTCCATATATACCCAGGAAAGACACCACTCCGCGCAGTTTGAGGCGGTTGATGCCCGGAATGCGGTTGAGGATCCATCCCTTGAAGAAATAGGTCATATAGAGACTTACGTAGGCATCAAACATGAATTCGGAGGGCTGCATCTGGTTAAAAGCGTTCTTACCGAGAAGGATAGAGGTACTTGTCTGCGGGCTATATAGCTTCGTGAAAGGAACTTTATTCCAGATATATCCCGCCATCAAACGGGTATCAAGGTGTCCGAAAGAGGAGAACCAGAACCGTTTCTCCGCAATAATCTGGGTATGATTATAGAAAAATCCCTTTCCTCCGACTCCGGCTTTGTCCCGTAGGAACCGGTCGTCAAGAAAGCCTATCTGGTGCTGTATGGAGATGACGGGCGCATCCTGCTCAAGGGTGAACGGGGACTCCACTCCATAGCGGTTGATGGGGAAATGCGATCCCGGTGTATAACGGAGTTCGAGCGTAGCCTGATAGTCATGATACGCATTTTTCCCCAGCCTGTCATAACAGGTCTGTTGCGAAGTAATGAAGCCGAGAGAGTCAACGGCCATGACACGGTTGTAGCGCATAGCTCCCGCCGCCTCATTATATTCATAGTCGAAACGCGCTTTGAAGGTAAGCTGGTTCGGGAAATCCTTATAGTACTGCAGCCTGCCGCGGAGGATATATTGCTCGTAACGGTCCGTGATGGTACCAATCGGGATAGACATAATAAGGTTATCGCGGGAGAAGAGCCCGACCTGCTGTCCGGGTTCCTCTACATCGTACATGGCCGAGATGGATATATAATCGCGCAGCGCCTCGTACTGGTGATAGTATTTCTTATTGAAGGACCACATGAGTTCAGCCTGTCCCTTCGGTCTGAGATCGCGAGTACCGAATGCCACATAACCGGAGAAGAAGAGCTGTTTATGCACATTCGCCGTTGTCGTACCGCCTATACGGAGACGCACACCCTCGAGTTTGTTCCAGGATATGAAGTTAAGGACCGGTCCGAAGTCCCATTTAGACTCTCCCCACCGGTTAGCAGGAACGGTTGTAATAAACTCGGTCAAGAGCGCATCGCCCGTTTTGATGAGCGCGTTGAACTTAGGCGTCGTCTTCAGTTCCTCCAATAGGTCCATGACCGAATTCTCGTAGAATGTGAGAGGCTCCGGACGGTGATTATCCCACCATTTGAGATCCTCGCGGAAGGTGGTGGAGTCATTGTACAATACCGTATCAGACCGCAGATTGGGAGAAAAGGCATTGTCGGGCAGATCGGAATCGACATCAAAGCCCGTGTATAGCTTTGTTTGCCGCGCCAGAAGCGTTTTCTTCCGGTTCACGAGATAGAACTTACAGAATGTATTCGTCCTGTCAGGCGCCCATAATCCATTCGGCAGCTTCTTGTACTCGTGCTCCACCGAATAGTCGGATACGAAATTCAAGTTAATATGTACAGGAATATTGAGGGAGTACTTCTTGATTTTGAACGTGCTGTCATTCATTATATAGAGGTGCCCGGTGAAGGAGTAGGACTCCGAGTTGACGGGCACGAAAGCGAGGTCGATCACCGAATCTCCGTCCAGCTGGATTGTATCCATGATATAATACTGGTAGTACGAGACAGCGAGTGTGGAAGATACCGGCGAGACGAAACGGTTAAAGAGGAGCTTCATGTTATCATCGTATATATCGATGTCGTTGAAGACCGCTTTCATGTTATTCTCAATCGACTGAGTGGAGAAAACCGACTCAACTCCGAAAATACGTTGCCGCTCGATCTCTTTCTTTTCACGGCGGGGGCGGCGTTGATAATACTCGTGCCCCATATTCTCACGTATAGAGATTGTCAGCGCAGGATAAACACCCGTTGTGTCGATATATTTCTCCATGAGCTGCAAACTCTTCCAGAAGCCCTTTTGGAAATTAGGGGTGAAGTTATCCAGTGCGAACGACATACGATGGTATGTATCTGCGCGGTAATGGTCCGCCGATTTTACGGAGAAAGAATCCTTATGAGCAATGACATTCTTGATCAGTTCGACGGCGGGATTACCCTTACGGCGGTATTTCTGCTTTTGATTCTTAGGAGTGACGACGATATCCTGCAGGCCATAGACGTCGGGTTTCATCTTTATTTTGACGTTCTTACGCTGCGCACCGGACTTAACGGTGAACATCTCCGTCTTGTACCCCATCATCTGGAAATTGATCGTCGTATATCCGGAGGGGTTGGAGATTGAGAAATTGCCGTCGATATCCGAAGTCGTTCCGTATTGGCTGGCAAGTTTGCCCTCGCTGGCGGGTTTGATGAAATAAACCTGCACGAAGGGTAACTTCTCTCCTGTCTCGGCATCTATGACGACACCGGAGACACTCGTTTGCGCATACAGACAAGTACCTACAGCTAATAGTAAGAAAAGTATTAATCCAATCTTTTTGTACATTCTTAATGTCTAGCTTGATATGAACGAATGATCTCGATATAACGCCCTCTCACCTCATCGATTACATCCTCCCAAGAGCGCGTGAGGGTAGCAGCCGCGTTTTGAGCAACCGGTTCAATCAGTTCTGGCTCCTCTATCAGTTTTCGCAACATAGCCGCGTAGGCTTCCGGCGTATTCTCGGAAAGGAATCCGTTCGTGCCACCGGTGATTACTTCCGCCGTAGTCGATCCCTCGATCATCACAGAGGGAGTATGCAGCGCAGCCGCCTCGCGGATAGTCAGCGGGGAGGTGTCATAGAGCGACGGGAACAGGAACAGATCGGCCGCAGCCTGAATGCGTTTGAGTCTCTCTCTGTCTTTAACGACGCCGAGGAAGCGCACTTTGTCCTGCAATCCATATTCCGCTATTTTCGCCTCGATATCTTTCTGGGCGTATCCGGATCCGCAGGTGAAGAAGCGGAAAGGAAGATCCTTGACAAGCGCCAGAGCATCAACCATCAAAGCCCAGTTTTTCTCCCATATATGCTGACCTACATAAAGGAACATCAGTTCGTTATCCTTCACCCCGAGCTCCTTGCGCATCTCCTTGCGCATTACCTCTATTTGCTCCTTTGGCGTCACAAAGTCATTGCCGTTATCCACGACGGTTATGCGCCCTTTATAGCCATACTCACGCAGCGTTTCCTCCACGGCTGCCTGCGGGATCCATACCTCGTCCGCGTTCTCATAGAGCCGGATAATCCGCTTAACCATCAGATCCGCAATCTTCTCGCTATGCGTAGCACGGAGAAAATCCTCGCGGTATTTGGTATGGAAAGACGCCACGAACGGGATATGCTGCCTTCTCGCAACCTCCAGAGCCATCTGCGCCGACGAGAAGGGGCAATGGGTGTGTACGATATCGAACCGCTGCTGCTTGAAAGCTCTTAGGAACTTAAAATCAAGGTGAGGCATACCTGCGCGATAGGGCTTACGCACTACCACTGGGATGGAACTATACTGCATGACAGGAAAAGCCAGTTTGCTCACTACGGCTTCGGACTCCGGCACATAAGGGGTAATAACTCGCACATCCTCTCCTCTCTCTTTCAGCCACTGCGCGTAGTTCAATGTCACCATAGCCACTCCATCCATGATAGGAGGGAAACTGTCATTAAAAATTCCGATACTCAATTTGTCGCTCATAACTACATAAATTCATTTGGGCTGCAAAGGTACAAAAAAAATCCCACATACGCAAATGTAAGTGGGATTTTTTCTAAATTAAGTACTCTTTTCAATCAATAGCACATGATTTTGCCGGAATCGAGTTTCTCTTTCTCCTCATAGAAGAAGGTGTAGAAATACGGTTGTCCGGGAAGTACGTCGATGAGCAGACCGGAGCCTGTATTCGTTACATCATTGAGGAACTCCTTCTTCTCCGAGTCGGTCATCACCTCCGCATCGTTGGGGTTCGCCACGGGTACACGCTCCATGAGAAGGAGGTGTCCGTTCTGGTCAAAGAGCGCGAATGAAACACCTTGACGTACGGCGTATGCGACATACTGACGTGAGCCGGGTACGCGCTTGAGCAGTACATCCGATTTCGTTGCCTTGACTCCCGGATCGACGGTTGTGAGGGCAAAATGAACGTAATAGTTACGCTCCGCGCCATCGGCAGCGGTACAAACGATGGTACAGGTGTCACCCGCCTTGATACGTCCCTTATCAACCGACGCATTCTCCGACCGCGCTTCTACATCCAGCGTCGGGACGTCGGTAGAGAAGACATAATAGGTATAGAAGGTAGTCTCCGGATCGAAGCCCTTGATCGTATCTCCGTTCACCTTGATGAATGCCAGAGCATTGTCGCCATCTTTGGCAGTTGTTTGCGAGATGAGGTAGGTCATGGAGGTACGGCCGTCCTGCGCCGTGACAACGATGTTGATCAAACCTTGTTCATCCGTGTAGATCGTATCGGTTGCCAGGGAGTCGCTCAGGATATAAGCTATGGCATCCTGAGTGAAATAGTCAGCCGGGTCAGTACCATACGGATGTGCGTAGATATACTCTGTCTTCGACGGACGGAAATCCGCGAACTCCTCCCCATTGAAGGAGATGGAGACGAGCGTAGCGTCTGTCGGTCGGAGGAGATGGAAGGTAATGGAATAGATTGCCTGATCTTCCCCGTTAGGCGCGGTGACTATGACATCCGACTGGATATCTCCGTTGGGCAGGTCGTGGTTCTGGATATCCGCCGTCTGCTCCTCGTCGTAGAATTCCAGAGTGATAGAAGGCAGGAGTTCCGCGAGCGGCTTATTCGCAACATACGGGATATTCACGATATAGCTATATACCTCCGGACGGTAGGGGAACTCCGAAGACGGGAGCTGCTCTCCGCTCTGATCCTTCAGGATAATATCGCGCAGGGTAGTCTGAGCCGATTTGAGGCGCTCGAAGTACAGCGAGTAGGTTACGCTATCCTTGAGCGACTCCGCCCATACTACTATCTCGACCGTATCACCGAGAACGCGGATCTCGTATTTCTGAGCCTCCTCCTTCTTGATAACGGAGACTACAGGCACGGCTGCTTCCTTCTCGATTTCGAGGCGGTAGTTGAAGCGCTCCGAGTCGTAGTTGGAGATCGGTTTGCCCGATACGTTAATCATGTTGAGGGTAGCGTCCGTAGAGAGCTCAACCGGGTAGTGGATCGTGTACGTACGGGTTGTACCGGTAGCGGCTTTGACCGTGATGATCGACTTATAATCCAGCGACTTATTGCTCAACTCATCCTCTGGTTGCTGGAAGACGGTCACGGTCTGGTACTCATCGCCCACGGTGTATTCCACAAGCGGGAGCTGACCGTTCAGCTCGTTAGCGTACGCAGCGGTGAGGGTGTCCATGTACGTGATAGTCGAACCTGCAAAGGCGTTGAGTTGCTTATGGTCAATGAAGATCATCTGGAGCGTATCCACATCGGATTTCTCGATTGCGTAGGAAACCGTGTAGGTACGTGTACGGCGGCTCTCGGAAGTAACGGTAATCTGCCGCACGAGGGTATTGGCGGTACTCTCCACCGTATCCATCTTGATTGTCTGCCACTCGTCGCCTTCCTCCCAAGAGAGATCGGGGAACGCAGCCGTACCGACAGGCAGAGAGAGTTGATAATACTTCTCCAGCGGTTTGAAGTCCGGCATGCTCTGTCCGTCCTCATAGATCATCTTGAGCGTATCCGCATCGGATTGCGTGAACTGGAAGACTACGACGTACGTTCTGGAGTACGAGGACTCTTCGGCGCGTACGTTGATGGTAGCCTGGTTCTTCTCGGCATCCATGATGACCTCATCGAGCTGTTGTCCGGCATCGCCCTTCTGAGCGGCTACCTCCGGCAGGGTATGAATACCTACAGGGAGAGTAACCTGATATACGTAATCCTCCGGTGCAAATCCCTGCAATGAGTCTCCGTTCAGGAAGATCATGGAGAGGTTGGCGTTCTTGGATTTCGGTACAAGGAATCGGAGTACATACTTATTCGGCGTACCGTCAACAGCCTTTACATCGAGTACGATGGAGTCGTTATGATGCGAGATCTCCACGCTCTGACCCTCCATCTTGAGTTGCGCACTTACCTCGGGCCAAACCGTCGTACCCGACGGGAGGTTGATTTCGTAGTTATTGTCACCCGGGTCAAATTTCTTACCCTCGTTGAGCAGACGCTCGAAGTCCTCGATGTTCTTGCCGTCCAGCGTGATGTTCGCCAGTTGGGCATCGTTCGAGAGGTTCTCAACATAGATCATCACCTCGTAATTAGCCTCATCGCCGTTCTCTGCTTTGACGTTGAGCGTGTAGCGGTACTGGTGATCAGCCGTAACCGTTTCTACGGATGTTGTCACCGTCTGGAAGCGGTCGTCGGAGAGGTAATCCACGTTGATGGTATTGGTAGCGAGGGAGACGGAGTAGTAGTGTCTTCCCGGCTCGAACTGATCTACCATCTTGCCGTTGACGGTAATACCGGTGAGATCCACGCAGGCACTCTTCTGTGCAGCTACGGAAACATAATAGGTGTTCGTCAGGTTGCCATCCTCGCTCGTCACACGGATCTCGGCAGCGCTGCCGTTCAGTTCACCCGGCGTGTATTCGATGGTCTGTGCCTTATTACCGGCTACATAGGTGATGGACGGCATCTGCGGCTGTGCAACCTTAATAGCCGGCGTCGGCAGCGTAATGTCATACATCAGCGTATCCGGATGGAAGTTGGTCAGAAGCACACCATCCATATATATGCCGGCCAGAGTACCGATTGAATCCTTCGGGTGCAAGATCTTGAACGTATAATACGCTGCCGTGTCGCCGGACTCAGCCGTTACCTCTGTGGTGAAGACTAAGTTGCCATCCTCATGGGTACAAGTGGTATGGAGTCTCTGCTTACGGTTAGCTGCTTTCGGTACAAGCACAATCGTTGTATCGGAAGGAATATCGTAGTCCGTTAGGCTCGCCACGTAGTCGCTAAACTCCACTCCATCAATCAGGACTTTCTCCAATGCGGTGTTGGTAGAAGGCGTGGTGGGGTAAGCCCATTTGTAGTTCTTGGTAATATCATTCGTGCCATCCCAGCCATAAGCAGCCCAGAGCATAGCCGTGTCGCACTGCGTAAAGATTACAGAGTCGGAATCAAATGTGCGAGCGAAGGATACATATTCCGCCGGTTTCTCCGCCACCTTAGTCAGGTTATCGTTTCCTAAATCCGACAAGGGGTTAGTACCCAGATAGAAATCCTTGAGGTTAGCGGTAGTAACCGGTTTCGGGTCTTTGCGGGTAACGGTATAAGTACCGGTGGTACCATCCTCTGCAGTTACCGTCAGTACGCCATTGATGAGTTCTACGGTTTGGAGATCGGATTTCTTGACGAAAGTAACGATCGGCCAGTTCTCGGCGGTAATCTCATAGTCTTTGGTAGCCGCATCGAATGCCGCCGGTGTCAGTCCGGTTGCAGAGATCATATCCAGCGTAACATCATTGCTGCGCGGGAAGGTGAACTTAACGGTATAAACGGTGTTCTCACCCTCCTCCGGTTTAACCGTGATAGTCATGGTCGAGTCCGCAGCGTTGAAAGCAGTCGTGATCGTCTGGAGAGACGAAGCGGCAACCGGCATAACGTCGGGCAGCAACTGCTTGTAAGCCATCGTCACCTCATAGTTCAGTTTATCAGCGGCAAAGCCGGTAATGGTAGTACCATTGAGTTTGAGGTCTGCGAGTTGGTTGCGCTTGTCCAGCGGACGGCGAACAGCGAGCGTGTAGTCGGTATAATCCACACCGTTCTCCGCGAAGTTGCGGATCTTGGCGTTACGTACGCCGTAGTCGCCATTGACCACTTCAGCCGACCATGTAACGAGCGGAGATTGGTCTTTCACTTCACCGGTGAAGGTCAGAATCGGTTTCTCAATACGCTCCGGGTCAGTAAGGGTCGCCGTGAAGGCGTTTCCATCTTTCGTTGCAAGGAAGGTATCCACCATCAAGCTTGTCAGAGTGTGGTTGTAAATAAAGGCAATCCTGTCAAAATAGGTCTCTGCTACGGGATTATTCTTCGTTGCACTTACATATCCAAAACCGTTAAAACCTCCTGTCTGGGGCGCTGAATTGAGAACAATATTCAATAATATCGGGTTACCGGCTACGGCATTCGCCTCCGAGAGGTCAAATTCACGAGTTTCGTAACCGGACATCGTTGAGGCATCATTCCACTCCAAGGTTTTGACTCCCTCATCACCTGTCAATATATACTGTATCTGGTTGGTATGAGGTGCCTCGTCTTTCTCATAAAGTGATTTGACATAATAGGTCAGTAACATCTTATCCGGACTGTTATGGAACGATACACCACCCGTTATATCCAATGAGTTGGATCCCCAAGATCCCCATGAGCCATGAGGCGTACCCAGGGTAATAAATGCAGGGATAATACCACCGTTCGGTCGGCTGTAGAGCGTAATCAAATGTACTTTATCACCTTCATGTCTTACCAACTCTGACGGATAGAAATCCATAAACCAATCAGTGTACTTATTTAATGTATCACCCAACGCATTCCAACCTGTAGGTTTCTCACCCGTTTGGTCCACACGCATTGTGCTCCATTCCGTAAAATCAGGGTTGGGTACACTATCGTTAATGTAGTAATACCAGACATCATAAATATTCGTGCGGCTACCATATGTTACTTCAGCCTGCCAATGTTTTGAAGTTTGCTCGACAATATTAATCTCTGCACCCTTGTTTAGCGTGTATCGAACAATCGGTTTGGAAGTGACATTTACAACATATGAGAATTTCTCTCGCTCAAATCCCGCAATAGGTGTACCGTTAACTTTGATCTCCGTCAGGACAGCCGGGTCGGCGGTCGGCATATTCGGGGTGATGGTATATACCTCGTCAGCCTCGCCCGGGCGGTTGGGCTTCACGGTGATGATCGTAGGATGATGTACACCGCCGGGCTGTACAAAGACAGTCTGCTCGGGATACATCTTCTCGTAGGTTACATCCAGTCTTCTTGTTCCGAACGGCACTGCAAGAACTGTATCACGATTTACCTTCGGCTTCTTAAACTCGATTTCTGTCTCGGGATCGTTGTCAAAGGTGATGCGGATAGCCGACAAGTAGTTTGCCTCTGTCGGATATGTCTCTTTGAAGTGAATCTTGTAGATGCGTTGGTCGCCGTTCTCGGCGGTAACGATGATCTTTGTGGTATCGCCGACAGGACGGGAGATCAGATTGATGCGTTGCTCGGAGATTTCTTTGGAGTTCTCTTTGCCTTTCTCAAAGTCAATCGTCGGACACTCGGTTGCACCCACCGGCATCTCTACTACGTAATCCAGTACATCCGGATTGAAGGCAGGTGCCAAATCCA
>ODAJ012112051.1_pt1 | contig 11592 bp, 9 predicted proteins | sample 1539241 | NCBI WGS metagenome assembly ODAJ01 (sample SAMN02144231, study PRJEB22623) | gut metagenome | biome: sheep rumen | host: Ovis aries | place: New Zealand | reverse complement strand
TAACTTCCGCTGTCATTTTTTAATTCATGTTCTGGATTCATTTACTGATGTGTTTTCAGCATTGACAGATGTCCTGTTGTGTCATTATAATCAGTAACAAATGGCGCTGATGGACACAAAGCGGTTTTTTCATCAGAACCAGGCAGGTTTTCAGGAAGAGGACACAGATTATTTCTTTTTACCTGGTAATGATTCAGGCTCCGCCGCCGGTTTTATTGCAATCAGGAAAACCGGGGACCGGCCGGCTCAAGACATGGAGGGCAGACATGACTAACAGAGACCAGGAGATTTTGGACTCTATTGCAGAGCTCATTCCTCGTCTGACACATATTCAAAAAGAAAAGCTGCTTTCTTTCGGTGAGGGGATGGCATTCGCAAACGATGAGAAGAATTATCCCTTCACTGAAGACGAAAAAAAGCAGCAAATAGGGTAGAGGCTGTCACGCCGCCCTCTACCCCCGACCGGCCAGTGTCCGCCGCAGGACGGAATAATTCATTACACGGGCAGTGTCATAAGAAAAAGCCGGGATTATGTCAGCATAGTCCCGGCTTTTTACTCGCATATACTTTCTGATCCTCGGATCAATTCCGTTCTTTTTTCCACAAATGTACTTCCTTTTGTATTTCCTGTTGACATCTGTTCTGTCGGCTCCGTCCTCTTTGTATGATACATTTTTGTACGATACATCCTCGTATGATACATACCTTCGCGGTTTCCGGCTGCCCGGTCAATCTGTCCCCTTCTGTTCGGATGAATCAGATTTCTTTTCCGTATCTGTTTCTACACCCGCAAGTCTGTTGGCCATTTTTTCCATTACAGCCCACTGTTCCTGAGTAAGTTCTGTCATCATCATGGCAAAACGCCTCTGGAACGACGCGCTCTCATCCGTGAATACCGCGCGGGCCCATTTCAGGAGCCGTGTTTCTTCATCATAGGGGACAAACATCTCTCCCTCTCCTGTGCGCAGCCATGTCTCCGAAACGCGGTACTCCCTGCATATTGAAAAAACAACAGCATCTATAGGGTTATTTCGTCCAATCTCATAGTTGGCATAGGAATTTCTCTTGATCCCGATTCTGGCCGCAAATTCTTCCTGCGTAAGCTTCAGCGACTTTCGCAGGAGTTTTAATCTGTCTTTCATAATGACAATCTCCTGTCTTCTTTCTGCCCTTGTCCACCGCAAGGCCATCTATTCAGTCCGTCATTCCGCAGAATTGTAGCTCAAATAGTTATATATATTATATCGTCACTGAAAACCTCATGTCAACAGATTGTGCGTTTATCAACAAATCAAGAATCTTGCCGGTTACAGTGCAGACCCACCTGAAACGCGAGGTGTTTTTCGCGGCTTCCTCGCGAAAAACCCGAGTACAACGGCGAAAATCTCATCGCGAAGCGATTTGGAATGGGATTTTCGCAAGTTACAGTACACGCCCTCGATAGGGCGTGTACTGTAACTCTTGCCGTTACTTTTCAGACCCGCACGAAACTCGGGATAACAAGTGTTTTCGAGCGGTTCTCACTGCAGATGCCCGGGGCAGCCGTTACTCCTCCGGCAGCGCGTGTACAGACCCGTCATCTCCGCGCGGTTATTCAACAGCGGGGTATCCGTAAGCAGGCACCGCGCTGCGCACTCCCCTCAGGATGGCTTCGGAAGAAGCCCAGGCCGCGAGAGAGCCGACGGTATCTATTCCCGCAGTCAATCCGGCAGCTTCCCTTTTCCCGGACTGTCCGGATCTTTCCTTTTCTCTGGTCCTGTGCCCGTATTCGGTATTGACAGAGAGGGCGATGATACTGTCTCCGTCTCCGGAAGTATGGACTGGTGCTATAGAACGTGCCAGACCATCATGTGCCATGGCAGCGATCTTGCAAAGTTGCGGTTTTTGAAAGGGAGCATTGGTGAAAACGATCCCGATTGTCGTATTGAAAGCAGCCTCCTGTATCCTTGCAGCTTCCATTTTCCGCAGATATGTGATCATCTCCTGATATTGATAGAACCTTCCGTCATCGTCATGGGCACCGGCAATCTTTTTGCCGGTCTTCCAGTCATAAATATCGCCGAAAGCATTGACAGCAATGATCGCTCCGACCAGAAGATCTCCCTGGCGCAGAACACAGCAGCCGATTCCCGATTTCATGGCGTGTTCTCCGCCGGCATATTTGCCGATGGTTGCTCCGCAGCCGGCGCCGTAATTACCGCATCGGAAATTTCCCCGGGTCCCCTCCTCCGAATGAAGGCAGGCTGTATATGCCATCTTCTGGTCGGGCCATACATGAGGGTCTCCGACAGGCAGATCAAAAATGTCGACCTGGGTGACCAGAGGCACACGGATGTCCCGGACACTGACTCCGATCCCCTTCTCCTCCAGATAACGCATCACTCCCCCGGCTGCATCCAGGCCAAAGGCGCTGCCTCCTCCCAGGACCGCGGCGTGAATACACTGCGCTGTGGTAACGGGATCCAGAATGCCTGTCTCGCGGGTGGCAGGGCCGCCTCCTCCGATATGGAGGCCGGCCGCCATCCCGTTCGGATCTTCACTCAGAAAAACAGTGATGCCGGTTCCGCTCACGGCGTCCTCTGTCTGTCCGACACGGATCCCCGGAAAATCCTCCAGGCTTACCTCTGTGATCTTTTCCTCTTCTTCGCTCTTGTTTGCAAATGCTTTCTCTAAATCAATCATCGTTCTTTCCAGTCGTGTCTTCAGTCAGTCTGTGAAATGATCCCGTTTCTTTTTTACAGTCGGATCCTCGGAAAATCTTCCGCTTTCTGCCCTCTCCTCATTTACGCGGGAAGGCCTGAACCCCGGTCAGTCTGTGCGCTGCCCGGTTGGCCCGCTTCACATTTACGCGGAAGGTCCGGCGTCCGGCCGCTGGTCCCTCTTCTGGTCTCTCAGGGCGATCAGCGCGGAGCCCTTCGCGGCGAGGCCGGGCTCATAGACAAAGCTGTGCCGGATCCATTCGGACACGGCAGGCGCGTTTCCCCCCGTCAGAATAAGAGTCAGGGGACTGCCGATCTGTTCCTCTACATGCGCCGCAAGTCCGTCGATCATGGAGGCTGTCCCCACAACCGCAGCGGACAGCATGCAGCCTGATGTATCGGTTCCGATCAGTTTCTCAGGGGGCACAGAGTCCGGCATAAGCTCCGGCAGCTGCGCCGTCCCGGTGCGCAGAGAGTGCAGGGCTGTCCGCACGCCCGCACCGATCATTCCTCCCAGAAACCTGCGGTCCGCGCTGACAATGTTGATGGTGGTCGCCGTTCCCATGTCCACGGTCATGGCGGGCAGGGGATACCGGGACGCCGCCCAGGCCGCATCCGCGATCCGGTCGGCCCCCACCTTGTCAGGGAAGGGAATCTTTTCAAAGGAAAGTCCCGTGTCACATCTCCAGCTGATGACCACCGGCTCCCGGCCGCAAATGATTCCGGCCAGGGTCTCTGCAGCAGGTGTGCACTGGGGCACCACACTGGAAACAGCGACAGCGGTGACCCTGGTTTTCCGTGTCCGGGCCTTTTCGGGGAAATCTTCCCGGGACCCGGTCGAAAGCGGTTCTTTCCCTGCGGCAGCATCGATGCCATGGCGGGACAGGATCCGGCCTGCCTCTCTCAAAAAGACATCCAAGTCTTTCCCGGTCTGAGTGGGTATCTTCTCTGAAAAGACGATTTCAAAATCCGCATAAGCAGACTGATCCCCGCAATCCCGGACTATTTCTTCCAGCCCTGTAAAGGCAATCGTTGTGTTTCCAATGTCAATCGCTAAAACCACGCCTCAGTTCTCCTCTTTCATCGATTCGATCTTGTCCAGAATCCTTGCGGCGACTTCGTCTTTGCTCATGATCGGCAGCTCCTGGGCGCCGTCCTTTGTAATGATGGTGACAACATTGGTGTCAGTCCCGAATCCGGCTCCCGCCGTGCGGAGGCTGTTGGCGACGATCATATCGAGTTTTTTCTTCGCGAGTTTTTTGGAGGAATTGGCGAGAAGGTTCTCTGTCTCCATGGAAAAACCGCAGACAAAGAGGCCGGGATGGTGGTTTTCGGCCACCCAGCCGAGAATATCCTGTGTGCGGGCCAGGGGAATGGACATAGCATTATCCCCGGACACGGCGATCGGGCTGCTGTCGTCCGCTATTCCCTTTTTGATCTTGTGATCGGCCACTGAAGCAGGGCGATAATCCGCCACAGCGGCTGACTTGATGAGGATGTCTGTATCGGAAATCTCCTGGCGGATGGCGTCAAACATATCCGCCGCGGAGGTGATATAGCGCATCTTCACAAAGGGGACAGGCTCCAGGGAAACTTTGCCGGAGACCAGGGTGACATCCGCCCCGCGCAGCATAGCTTCACGGGCGATCGCGTAGCCCATTTTGCCGGTGCTGTGATTGGTGAGGTAGCGGACCGGATCAAGAGCCTCCTGCGTGGGACCGGCTGTGACAAGGACCTTTTTCCCCTTCATGGGTTTGTCCGGGTAAGCGATCTCACGCTCGATCCAGCGGCAGAGAACTTCAGGTTCAGGGAGCTTGCCGCTTCCGGTATCTCCGCAGGCCAGATAACCGCTGGCAGAGTCGATGATCTCAAAACCGTATTTTCTGAGCAGGGCAATATTGTCCTGAGTGATGGGGTTTTCCAGCATCGCTGTATTCATGGAGGGGGAGACCAGCTTTTTGCATTTGGCTGCCAGAACGACAGTGGTCAGCATATCATCCGCAATTCCATGTGCCATCTTCGCGATGATGTCTGCCGTGGCGGGGGCGATCAGTATGAGATCGGCTTCTTTGGCAACAGAGATGTGCCGCACGTCAAACTGAAAGTCCCGGTCAAATGTATCCACCATACACTTGCTGCCTGTCAGGGTCTCAAAGGTCAGCGGAGTGATAAACTTTGTGGCGTTCTCTGTCATAATGACATGTACTTTGGCGCCGGCTTTGTGCAGGGCGCTGGCAACATTCGCCATCTTGTAGGCCGCGATTCCGCCTGTGATGCCCAGCAGGACACATCTCCCGTTCAGATTTTTCATATCAACCTCTTTTCAGCTTGTGAAATCTTTATTATATCAGTATTTATCCTGTCACTGTCCGGATGCAGTCCGGCAATCAATAATGGCGGACGACCTCGAACCGCTCCAGCTGGTAGTCTTCCTCGTCGGTGTCAAGGCCCGCCTTCTGCAGGGCGATGGAAATCTGTTCCTCCACGGTATCGACTCCGTCCAGATTGGGAAGCAGCAGTCCTCTCCTGCGCCCCTTGGAGACGATCACACCATAGCGCCTGACATCGAGCTGGTCCGGGGAACTGATTTTTTCGGTATCTCCGAGGACATCGACAGTAATCTCCAGTGAATCCAGCTCTGAGGGCCGGATGGCGGGAAAGCGGGGATCGCGGGTGGACGCGCTGAGGGCGTTCTGGGCAATTTCCTTTGCTATGCAGCTGCAGGTCGGTCCGATCGTGCCTATGCATCCGCGAAGCCTCCCGTCCTTATGGATCGAGACAAAGGCTCCCGCCTGCCGGTGGAGAAGCTCCTCCTGCGGCTCTCCGCAAGCATTGAGAAATTCAAAAACCTCCGCATCGGGCAGGGTCCTGTGTTTTTTGACGGCGTATTCGACACCTTTGCGGGCAAGCCGGACATAAATGTCTTCCTCCGACCGCCTGAGCATGAGTTCTTTCTCTTTTTTCTCTTTCCAGAGATCCAGAAAACGCCGCATCTGATCCTCTCCTGTCACCTGATATGTGCAGACCCCGTAGCCGACTCCGAAAGTTCCTTCGTGGGAGAGCCTGTGAGGGCGGACCGCCATGCCGTCAAGGGCGCCTGCCATCATGACAAAGCTGCGGTGGCCGCACTCAGCGGCGCGTTCGCAGAAGGTCTCGTCAAAATCGAGGAGCTCGTCAAAATCCGCCCGCCCCATGACATCCATGATTTTCTCGTCATAGACGGGACCGTTTTCATCCAGACCATAAGGCCCGTCCTTTTTCAGCTTGTGGGAGAGGTCTCCGCTGGCGATAAATACAACCCTCCTGCCGAGCTTTTCCACAGCTTCGCTGATTTTCTGTCCCAGCCGGTAATGATCCGTCAGGGGAAGGCCGGACAGACCGATCCTCACCACCTGATAGGACCCGGGATCAAGGTGCTGATTCAGAAAATAAAGGGGGATCATGGTCCCGTGGTCCAGTTCCGGGTCTCTCTCTCCCATGGTTCCGCAGGGAAAGTCGTCCCGGTCACAGATTCCGCAGAGAGTGTGGACCAGTTCATAATCGTACCTGGCCTCAATGCGCACATTCCGGGCACGGAAACGGCGAAAATCCCCCTTCGCGTCCACGCCGGGGGATACATGAAAATAGTCGCTGTACATCACACTGTGCGGCGACGCGATGATCACTGTCTCCGGCCGCAGGGAAGCCGCAAAAGCCATGGCCTTTTGATAGGCGTCCCTTGTCGCCTGAATCTTCTTTTCTTCGCCGCGTCCGATTTCCGGAAGGATAATCGGCGGATGAGGTACCATCACTGCGCCTGAGATCGACATCTTTTCCTCCTTCCTCAAGACCCGCCCGCAGGTCTTTTCAAGACTCGCGCGCAAGTCTTTTCAACAATCAGCAGTTGCCCGTATAGACGTAATCAAGTGTCTCGCGGGCAATCTGAGCCAGACGATACACGGTCTCCACTTTTGTCGCGGGAGCCTTCCATTTATATCTGGGAAAATAGCGGGATACATGAAGGGGAATCCGGCTTCCGCGGCCGCCGCAGAGCGAAGCGATCCATGCGGTCATCTCGCGCATCTCCTCTTCGCTGTCGTTTTTGCCGGGGATGATGAGCTTTGTCAGTTCCACATGGCAGCCCTGTGCCGCCTCCGCTATAAAATCCTTTACCATATTGAGATCTCCGCCCAGAAAATCTCTGTAAAATTCCTCAGTAAAGCCCTTCAGATCAATGTTCATGGCATCGATATAGGGGAGGATCTCCCCGAGAACCTCCTTCGACGCCATTCCATTGGTAACCATGACCGTCTTCATTCCGTTTTCATGAAACAGCCTGGACGTGTCCCGCACAAACTCCCACCCGATCAGCGGCTCGTTGTAGGTGAAGGCAATCCCTATGTTGCCCCGGCCCCGCAGTTCCAGGGCCAGATCACAGAGTTCCTCCGGACTGTAGTCGGCGGAGTCCAGTCTGCGCTCCGACCTTCCATCGGGATATACAAGAGGTCCCGGCCTGTCTGACGGCAGGCCAGTCTTTTTTTCCCTGGCCGCGGCAATTTCGTAATTCTGGCAGAAAGGACATCGGAGGCTGCAGCCGTAGCTGCCCACAGAGAGGATGCTGGTCCCCGGATGGAATCTGGCCAGCGGTTTCTTTTCGATCGGATCGAGAGCCAGGGCAGTCAGCCTGCCATAGTTGGAGGCGGTCACCCTGCCCCTGACATTTTTTCTTGCCCCGCAGGCACCGGTCTGCCCCTCTTCCAGAGCACACTGATGGCAGCAGACATTACATCTTATTTTCATCTCTTTCTGAATCCTGTTTTATCCTGTTTTGAAAAAAGCCGGTCTGCGCCGGATTCCGGGCTGGTCAGGTACAAGAAAATTATAACAAAGGGGATAAAATTTGTACATGCCGCGCGCAAGCGTTACATGTCCACGAGTTACATGCCGCGCGCAAACGTTACATGTCCACGAGTTACATGTCCACGCCCTTCTAAGAGGTGTGGACAGCCTTATATTTCCTCCGCAATAATGATAAAATAAGATTCAGACATCCCCGGTGAGGAATGGATCCTGCCGATGTCTCATTTGTCAGGCATCCCCGGAGCGGAACTCTCTCTCCGGTGAGGGACGGGTCCAGCCGATGTTCCGCCTGCCGGACATCCCCTTCCTGTTCGTTTTTTTCACGCTTTTGCGCGTTTTTCAGACGAGTCTTACACATCAGAGGTGAAAGCAGAAATGAGTTCCTTAAATACTTCAGAAAGAAGAAGCATAGCCCTCTTCGAATCGGCGCCGATACCGGAAGCCGTTCTCTCTCTGGCTGTGCCCACGATCATCACGCAGCTGATCAATATCATCTACAATTTTGCTGACACCTGGTTTGTCGGAAGAACAGGAAACGCGGCAATGGTTGCTGCCCTCTCTGTCTGTATGCCGGTCTATATCCTGCTGACAGCAGTCGCCAATCTCTTCGGAATCGGCGGAGCCAGTGTAATCTCCCGCGCGCTTGGAAGAAAGGACCCCCGGTATGCCCGCAAGGCTTTTGCCTTCTGTTTTTACGGGGGGCTTGCGGCAGCTGTTCTGTACTCAGTGATCATTGCCCTGCTCCGCAGCCGTCTTATTTTATCGATCGGCGGGGATCAGTTCTCCTATCCCTATATCTATGACTACATGTTCTGGACCATGATCGTCGGAGCGGTCCCGACTGTGGGCAACGTCCTCTGCGGTCACCTTGTGCGCTCAGTGGGTGCTGCCAGGGAGGCGGGTTTCGGTATGTCCATGGGCGGCGTCCTCAATATTATTCTGGATCCCCTCTTTATGTTTGTCATTCTTCCTCCCGGCCATGAAGTGACCGGAGCCGCCGTGGCGACCTGTCTCTCCAATACTGCCGCCTTCGTCTATTTTCTCATTTATATTTACAGGCACAGAGACCACCAGGTACTCACCCTGTCCCCATCCGATTTTACGCTGGGAGAAGGCATCCCTTCCGGAGTGGTCTCGATCGGCGTTCCCGCCGCGCTGGCCACATCCATGGCTATGCTCTCCAACATTGTGGCAAACTCCCTTGTCAGTGAATACGGCAGCGCGGCTGTGGCTGGTATGGGCGTCGCCAAAAAGATCAATATGCTGGCCTTTAATACCACTATGGGCCTGACACAGGGCGTGCTCCCCCTGCTGGGATATAATTTCGGAGCCGGGAACTTCCGCAGGCTGAAAGAATCGATTGCTTTCACAGGAGCGGTCGGTCTGCTCTTTAACCTTGTCTGCACTTTGATGTTCCGTTCCTTCGCTCCCGGACTGGTGAGTTTTTTCATCGCCGAGGAGGCCTCTGTCAGCTTCGGCAGCGCGTTTTTGCGTGTCATCGCCCTGGCGACTCCTCTCGCGTCCATATGCTACCTGACCAATACCGTCTTTCAGGCATCCGGCAGGAGGATCAGCTCCTTCCTGCTCTCCATTCTCCGCAAGGGATGCATGGATATTCCCCTGATGCTCCTGTTCAAAACCCTCATGGGCATGTACGGGATCGTGTGGGCGACCCCCTGCGCGGAGATCGGCTCCCTGCTGGTGGCGGCGGTCCTCATCCGCCTGATGATCCGGGATATACGGGAAAACCGGATCTGATAGGAAACTCTACTGCAGCAGATAGTCCGCCAGCACATAGTTGCTCACATCCACTCCCCTGTCGGTGAGCCTGTATCCGCCCTCCGTTCTCTCCAGGACTCCCTGTGAAATATGCCTGTCAAGGACAGGGCCGTAAATGTCCGAAATCTTTTCCCCGAATCTTTCAAAAAATACCTGGTCCTTCACTCCCGCAGTCATGCGCAGTCCCAGGAACATGAATTCCTCCATCTGTTCTTCCCCGGAAAGACGGTGCTGTTCTGCGCGCGCTGTGCCTGCCGGACCGCCATGGCTCCGGTCACCCGGAAAGGCTTTCAAATACTCGCTCAGATCAGAATCGTTGGAGAACCGGATCCCGTTCACATAGGACGCGGCACCGATTCCGAAACCCAGATAGGGATGCCCTGTCCAATAGCCGCTGTTGTGGCGGCACTCTCTTCCGGCAAGCGCGTAGTTGGAAATCTCGTAGCGCAGATAGCCATGTTCCGCCAGAAAGTCCTTTGTAAAATGGTACATTTCCCTGTCCGTGTCCTCATCGGGAAGGGGGGGAAGTGTGCCGTTTTCGTACATGGAGGAGAAGGGAGTCCCCGGCTCGATGATCAGGCTGTAGGCGGAGATATGCTCCGGAGCCCAGCGGACCGCCTCTCCCAGCGTATACTGCCAGCTCTCAAAACTCTGTCCCGGCAGGGCGCTCATAAGGTCCACATTGATGTTGTCAAATCCTGTTTTTCTTGCCAGCTCAAAACTGCTGCGGGCTTCCTGCGCGGTATGGATCCTGCCCAGGGTTTTGAGCTCATCGTCCCTCATGGACTGAATGCCCATGGACAGGCGGTTGATCCCCGCGCTCATAAAGGCCAGCAGCTTTTCGGCATCTGCCGTCCCGGGGTTCATTTCCATAGAGATCTCGGCATCTTCCCGGATTGAAAAAAAGCCGTATAATGCCTCCATGATCCCTGCGATCTGTCCTCCCGTCAGAACCGACGGAGTCCCTCCTCCGAAAAAAACTGTGTCGACGCAAGTGCCCCGGGGACACACAGACTGCTCTTCGATCTCCCGGATCAGGGACCGCACATAGGCCTCTCTGGTCTCTTCGTCCTGCGGCCCCGAGAGGAAATCGCAGTAGCGGCATTTTCTGACGCAGAAGGGTATGTGCAGGTAAAGCGACAGAGGACCGGTCATCTGACCGCCTGTATGATACAAGGGGACAGACACTGCGTCACTGCATTCCTGCACAATGTCTGTCCCCTGATTCCACTTCTTTTCTTCAAAAAAATACACAACTTACACCTGTGAAGTTCCCGGGCCGGCGGCCCGGGAACCCCTTCTCACCGTGTCACTGAGTGTCGAGCTTGAGGACATTCATAAATGCCTCTTTGGGTATCTCGACATTGCCCACGGTCTGCATGCGCTTCTTGCCCTCTTTCTGTTTCTCAAGCAGCTTCTTCTTTCGGGAAATATCGCCGCCGTAGCACTTGGCCAGGACATCCTTGCGCACCTGGCGCACAGTCTCGCGGGCGATCACACGGCCGCCGACAGCTGCCTGGATCGGCACATCGAAGAGCTGGCGCGGGATCTCTTCCTTGAGCTTCTCGCACATCTTGCGTCCCCGCTCGTAGGCACCGTCCGCGTGTACAATAAAGGAGAGCGCGTCGACAGGCTCCTTGTTGACCAGGATGTCCATCTTGACCAGCCTGGATTCTTCATATCCCTTGAGTTCATAGTCAAAGGAAGCATAGCCCCTGGACCTGGACTTGAGGGCATCGAAAAAGTCGTAGATGATCTCGTTGAGCGGCAGCTCGTATTTGAGCACAGCACGGGTCGTCTCGATATAGTCTGTGCTGATATAACGGCCGCGGCGCTCCTGGCACAGCTGCATGATGGGACCGATAAACTCGGTCGTGACCATGATCTCGGCATTGACGATGGGTTCTTCCATACGGTCGATGGAAGTGGGTTCGGGCAGATTGGAGGGATTGGTCAGCTCCATCATGGTCCCGTCTGTCTTAAAGACCTTGTAGACAACGCCGGGAGCCGTGGAGATCAGGTCCAGGTCGTATTCGCGCTCGAGACGCTCCAGAATGACCTCCATGTGCAGAAGGCCCAGGAAACCGCAGCGGAATCCAAATCCCAGAGCCAGTGACGTCTCAGGTTCGAAAAAGAGCGAGGCATCATTGAGCTGAAGCTTTTCAAGCGCGTCCCTCAGGTCGGGATATTTGGGTGTCTCGGAAGGGTAGAGCCCGCAGTAAACCATGGGCTGGGCCTTCTTATAGCCGGGCAGGGCCTCATCGCAGGGTCGCTC
>ODAJ012159680.1_pt1 | contig 11597 bp, 10 predicted proteins | sample 1539241 | NCBI WGS metagenome assembly ODAJ01 (sample SAMN02144231, study PRJEB22623) | gut metagenome | biome: sheep rumen | host: Ovis aries | place: New Zealand | reverse complement strand
AAATAAATGGTACATGGTAAATGACTAAATGGTAAATAACTTGATGGAATTCAGTGCACAGCAGATAGCAGCCCTCCTGGGCGGAGAGTTATACGGCAACGCGAACGCGAAGGTATCCGACGTGGCACCTATCGAGCAGGCGGAGGCACGGCATCTGTCGTTCGTGACGGAAGAGAAGTACCTGCCATCCATAGAAACAAGCAACGCCGGAGTCGTGCTTGTTTCTGACCGCTTCGCTGAAAGAGCAAAGACCGCTTATGCTGAAAGAGCAAAGGCCGGTCAAGCACTAATTTTTGTGGAGAACGCCCGCGGCGCGATGGGCGAACTGCTCAAGATTGTGAGCAAAGCCATGAACCCGCCCAAGAAAGGGATTGAGCAGCCCTCGTTCGTAAGCGAAGGGGTGGCAGTCCCCGGGGATGCGTACATCGGCGCGTTCGCCTATATCGGCAGGAACGTCCGGCTTGGCGCAGGCGTGCAGATATACCCGAACGTCTATATCGGTGAGAACGTCACGATAGGCGAGGGAACGATCCTCTATGCCGGCGTGAAGGTCTATCCGAACTGCCGCATCGGCAAGGGCTGTATCCTGCATGCCGGCGTGGTCATCGGCAGCGACGGCTTCGGCTTCGAACCCGACGCACAGGGTGTGAACCAAAAGATCCCGCAGATAGGCAACGTGATTGTGGAGGACGACGTGGAGATAGGCGCCAACACGACTGTCGACCGCGCAATGATGGGATCGACGATCATCCGCCGGAACGCGAAGATAGACAACCTCGTCCAGATAGCCCATAACGTGGAGGTAGGCGAGAGCACGTTCCTCTGCGCACAGGTGGGCATAGCCGGTAGCACGAAAGTGGGCAAACACTGTATCCTTGCCGGCCAGGTTGGTGTAGCGGGACACATGGAGATAGCCGACAACTGCGTCTTCGGCGCACAGAGCGGTGTGCCGAACAGCGTGAAGAAAGCCGGTGTCTATATGGGTTCTCCGGCGATTGACGCAGGGCTCTGGCGCAGAGCTGTCATCCGCTTTAAACAAAGCGGTCAGCACTAATAAAAGATATTCATTAATCATTAATCATTATTCATTGATTTTGAAGCAACATACCATAAAAGAGAGTTTTACGCTGAGTTCGGTAGGCCTGCATACGGGTCTGCACGTGACCGCGACCTTCAATCCTGCGCCGCCTGATACGGGTGTGTGCCTGAGGCGCGTGGATCTGCCAAACCAACCCTGCCACAGGGCGCTGGCGGACTATGTCTCCGCCACCGAACGCGGTACGGTACTGGAGTACGGCAAATGGAAAATAAGCACCGTGGAGCATGCGCTGAGTGCGCTCTACGCCATGGGCGTGGATAACTGTATCATCGATGTCGATGCACCGGAGATGCCTATCCTTGACGGTTCTGCGAAACTGTTCGTGCAGGCAATCCAGCGCGTGGGGATAGAGGAACAGGACGCGGAGCAGGAGATATACATCGTCAAAGAACCGGTCGAGTATATCTCCGAGCACGGACACCGGATGCGTATCGAGCCCTGCGACCACTACGAGGTGGATGTGACCATTGCCTTCAACTCCAACCTCCTGCGGGAGCAGCACGCCACTCTGGCTGACCTCAAACAGTACCCCCGGGAGATAGCTGCCGCCCGTACGTTCTGCTTCGTCCGGGAGATAGAACCGCTGCTGCGGGTCGGGCTCATCAAAGGCGGCGACCTCAAGAACGCACTCGTCATCTACGAGACCGAGATGAGTCAGGAAGGCATGGATTATTTCTGCGACAAGATGGGTCAGGAGCACCTCGACGCCAAGAAACTCGGTTACCTCTCGCCCCTGAACTACCTCAACGAACCGGCGCGGCACAAGCTGCTGGACGTGATAGGCGATTTCTCCCTCCTCGGCATGCGCATACAGGGACGCATCACCGCCTACAAACCCGGACACACCTTCAACACCCAGTGCGTACGACGATTAAGAAACCAGATACTTTCGGAGTGATTACGAATTACGAATTACGAATTACAAATTACGAATTACAAATGATTTCCCCTCTCGCATATGTGAGCCCGAAGGCTCAGATCGGCAAGAACGTCACGATAGACGCTTTTGCCTATATAGACGATAACGTGATCCTCGGTGATAACTGCCATGTGTTCCCCTCCGCCGTCATCGGCGCCGTGCCGCAGGACCTGAAATACAAAGGTGAGGAGACATGGACCGTCATCGGCGACAACTGCGTGCTGCGCGAGTTCGTCACCGTCCACCGCGGTACGGCATCCAAAGGCAAGACCGTCATCGGGTCTAATAACCTGATCATGGCGTACTGCCACGTGGCGCACGACTGTGTCCTGCATGATCACATCATCATGTCCAATGCCACGCAGTTAGCCGGCGAGGTGGAGGTGGACGACTACGCCATCATCGGCGGCGGAACGCTCGTGCACCAGTTCACGCATATCGGTGCGCATTGCATGATACAGGGCGGTTCGAAGGTCAACAAAGATATTCCGCCATACGCCATCGTGGCGCGCGAACCGATTGCTTTCTGCGGCATCAACTCCGTGGGACTCAACCGCCGCGGATACACACCGGAGCAGATCCACACCATCCAGGAGGTGTACCGCCTGCTCTATAACAGCGGCCTGAACACCACCCAGGCACTCGAACAGATAGAGGCTGCCATCCCTGCCTCGCCGGAAAGGGACCTGATCCTCGGTTTCGTCAAGGGTTCGAGCCGGGGGGTAGTGAGAGCGTAAGAACAAAAGAAAACCAACATATATGGAGAACGAAAAAATCCAAACAGAAGAACGTAGCCTCAATTTTATTGAGCAAATTGTAGAGAAAGACCTCGCAGAGGGAGTGAACAACGGACGTATCCAGACCCGTTTCCCGCCGGAGCCGAACGGCTACCTGCATATCGGTCACGTCAAAGCCATCTGCATGGATTTCGGCATTGCCGAGAAATACAACGGCGTGTGCAACCTCCGTTTCGACGACACCAACCCTGCCAAAGAGGACACGGAGTACGTAGAGACCATCGAGCGCGACATCGCGTGGCTCGGTTTCAAATGGGGCAAGATCTTCTATGCCTCCGACTATTTCGAGCAGCTCTACGAGCTCGCCATCCGCTTTATCAAAGAGGGCAAAGCCTACGTGGACGAACAGACGGCAGAACAGATCGCCGAGCAGAAAGGTACGCCTACCGAACCCGGTGTGGCGTCACCCTACCGCGACCGTCCGATAGAAGAAAACCTGCGTCTCTTCGAAGCCATGCAAGCCGGTGAGATAGAGGAAGGCAAGATGGTGCTGCGCGCGAAGATAGACATGGCGAACCCCAACATGCACTTCCGCGACCCGATCATGTACCGTATCATCACTTCGCACCCGCACCACCGTACGGGTCGCCGCTGGAACGTCTATCCGATGTACGACTTCGCGCACGGACAGAGCGACTATTTCGAGGGCGTGACCCACTCTATCTGTACCCTGGAGTTCGAGGTGCACCGTCCGCTCTATGACTATTTCCTCGACCAGATAACAGGACCGAACTTCGCGGGCCTCTCGCCCTACGGACCGGACTACAGGCCGAAGCAGCGCGAGTTCAACCGCCTCAATATCACCTATACCGTCATGTCCAAGCGCAAGATGCTGCAGCTCGTCAAGGAAGGGCTCGTTGCCGGCTGGGACGACCCGCGTATGCCGACCGTCTGCGGTCTGCGCCGCCGCGGTTACACGCCGCAGGCAATCCGTACGTTCATGGACAAGATCGGTTATACCAAGGTGGAGGGAATGATTGACCAAGGGCTCTTGGAACATACCATCCGCGAGGACCTCAAAGAGACCGCTCCGCGCGTATGTGCCATCTTCGATCCCGTCAAACTGGTCATCACCAACTATCCGGAAAATCCGGAGAAACCGGAGATTCTAGTAGCCGAGAATATTGACGGACATCCCGAACTCGGCACCCGCGAGATGCCGTTCGGCAAGGAACTGTGGATCGAGCGCGGCGACTTCCTCGAGGAAGCGGACAACAAGTTCTACCGCCTCTCCCCGGGCGGCCGCGAGGTACGGCTCAAAGCTTCGTATATCATCCAGGCTACCGGGTGCGAGAAAGATGCAGACGGCAATATCACTACCGTCTATGCCACCTACGATCCCGACTCCAAGTCCGGCACTGAAGGCGGTAACCGCAAGACGAAGGCTACCATCAACTGGGTGGAATGTAACTCTGCGCTGGACGCCGAGGTACGTCTCTATGACCGCCTCTTCGCTGTAGAGAACCCGAGTGCAGAGGAAGGTGATTTCCGTGACCTGCTCAACCCCGACAGCCTCAAAGTAGTGACCGCCAAAGTGGAGAGTTCCCTGCGCAGCGAACTTCATGCGCCGGTGCTCAAAGACGGTATCGAGCAAGAGAACCATTACCAGTTGCTCAAACAGGGCTACTTCGTAGTCGATCCCGACACTACGGCAGAGAAACTGGTCCTCAACCGCACCTGCTCCCTCAAGGACAACTATCTAAAATAGTCTAACAGCGAAGCGGTCTAACAGTGCAACGGTCTAACAGCGATAGCGGTCTAACAGCGAAGCGGTCTGTTTTGAAGACCCGTCTTCAAAACAACAAGGAGCAGATCTTCTGCGATTGGCGCAAACGATGGGTGCGTCTGACGCCGGAGGAATGGGTGCGCCAGCAGTTGCTGCACCGGCTGGTGGAGCAGCTGGACTATCCCGCCTCCCTTATCGCGGTAGAAGTGCCGCTGGAGAAATTGTCAATTGTCAATTCTCAATTCTCAATTAAGCAGCGGTGCGACGCCGTGGTCTATGACCGCCGGATGCAGCCGCTGATGCTCATCGAGTGCAAGGCGGAGACGGTGCCCTTGACGCAAAAGACACTCGACCAGGCGGTGACCTACAACCGGAAGTTAGGCGTGCCCTGGCTGGTGCTCCATAACGGCATACAAACGATAACAATCAACTGTACAAGTGGAAACAATACTTACATTACAGGACTCCCTCGATACACCGACCTTCTACGGGGTGAATAACAGCAATATCCTGTGCCTCAAGAACCAGCACCCGGATGTGCGGATCGTGGCGCGCGGATACCAGGTGAAGGTAACGGGATCGGAGAACGCCATAGACAAGTTCGAGCGCTCGCTGAGGCTCTGCGAGTCTTTCTGCATCCGCAATAACAGACTGGCCGAGCAGGACATCCTCATGCTCCTGCACGGCGACAAACCGCAAGAGCGGGCAACGGACAACCTGATACTCCACGGCGTGAACGGCAAGTCTATCTATGCCCGTTCGGCGAACCAGAAAGCGCTGGTGGATGCGTACGAGGAGAACGACCTCCTTTTTGCCGTCGGACCTGCCGGAAGCGGTAAGACCTATACGGCTATCGCGTTGGCGGTGAGAGCACTCAAGAACAAAGAGGTGCGCCGTATCATTCTCTCCCGTCCTGCCGTCGAAGCCGGCGAGAAATTAGGCTTCCTGCCGGGGGACATGAAGGAGAAGATCGACCCGTATCTGCAGCCGCTCTATGACGCACTGCAGGACATGATCCCGGCTGCCAAACTGACCGAATACATGGAGAAAGGGACGATCCAGATTGCGCCGCTCGCTTTCATGCGCGGCCGGACGCTGAGCGAGGCGGTAGTCATCCTCGACGAGGCGCAGAACACCACGGCGCTGCAACTCAAGATGTTCCTGACCCGCCTCGGCATGGGCGGAAAGATGATCGTCACGGGCGACATGACCCAGATAGACCTGCCGCCGACCCAGAAATCGGGTCTGAGGGACGCCATGGAGCGGTTCAAAGGCATCAAAGGCATCCGAATCATCGAGTTCAACGAGAAAGATATAGTCCGCCACCCGCTGGTCAAGAAGATCGTAGCGGCGTATGGGAGTTGAAAGGCTAAAGGTTAAAGGCTAAAGGTTATAGGTTATAGGCTAAAGAGGTAATCTAGCGCCTCCCCGGCTTCGGCGGGAGTGATTACCTGATTGACGACGGGCGAACCGACAGAACGAAGGAGTGTGCAGTTGATTTCAGCGGCACGCTCGTTCTTTTTATCCTGCTGCATGAGGGCGATGAGCGCTGCGCGGTCGGAGCACTTGCATGCCGGTCTGCCGTAACAGGTGAGCATGAGCCGGGTCAGCTGCTGCAGCGGTTCTTTCGGGCACCCGAGTTTGACGACCGACAGGTATAGTTCGGCTATCATGCCGTAGAGGACGGCATAACCATGAGGCATAATTGATAATTGATAATTGTGAATTGTAAATTGTAAATTGTAAATTGTGAATTGTTCCAACGCGTGGCCGAAGGTGTGTCCGAAATTGAGAACCTTGCGGAGTCCGTCCTCGTGCGGATCGTCGGCAACGACACGCTCCTTGGCAGCCACGCAGGCTTCTATCAGCGGGGCGAGGGTGTCAAGCGGCATGGTGTCCAGGTCGTAGCGCAGCAGTGCCTCCCATAATCCGTCACCCTTCGTACATCGTACATCGTCCCTTCGTACATCTACCAGTCCCGTCTTGAGCATCTCGGCATAGCCGGAGAGGAACTGTTGCGGCGGGAGCGTCCGGAGCCACCCTGGCCAGACAAGGGTCTCTACGGGAGGCGCAAAGAGCCCGATGCTGTTCTTCAGTCCGTGGTAGTTGAAACCCGTCTTGCCGCCCGTGGAGGCATCGATCATCGCCAGCAGGGTAGTAGGGACATTGAGACAGTCCACACCGCGCTTGTACGTGGCGGCGGCAAAACCCACGAGGTCGGTCAGCACGCCTCCGCCGACAGCGACGACCAGCCCGCGGCGAGTGAGACCGCAATCAAAGAAAAAATCCCAGATACGCTGCACCGTCCCGAGCGACTTCTGCGATTCGGGAACAGGTAATAATACCGACTTAATACCGATGAAATACCGACTTAATACCGATTGGGTGTCGAGATTGGCATCCACTACGAAGACGACCTGGTCTTGGTCGTAACGTGCCAGAATGGGGTCTAAAGCACTATGTAAATCGGTACAAAGCATAAAATCGGCTGCAAAGGTAGTAAAAAATTTGCATATATGCAAAAAAAAGTGTAACTTTGCAGCCGATTTACTTTGGAGTAGTATGCGTAAAAAAGTTTTGATTATATTAGCGGGTTTGTTTTCCGTCCTGAGTGTGTGTGCGGATGACGTGGTGTATATCACTACGGAGCAGTTCAAGGCCCGGATTTTCGACTACAAGAACGAGAAAGAATGGAAGTATCAGGGCGACAAACCCTGTGTGATTGATTTCTATACGACCTGGTGCGGTCCGTGCAAGCGGTTGGCGCCGATCATGGAGGAGCTGAGTCAGAAATACTGCGATCAGGTGCGGTTCTACAAGGCGGACACGGAGCGCGAGCGCGAACTGGCATACGTGTTCGGTATCAACTCCATCCCGCAGGTGCTGTATATACCCGTGGAAGGCAATCCGATGCTGCTCAAAGGGCTGTACCCCAAGGAGAATATAGAGAAGATTATAGAGGAGTTTCTCTTGAAAAGTGAAAAATGAAAAGTGAAAAGTAAAAAGTGAAAGAGAAAGTAGGAGGTTGAGATGCAAGTAGAGTTGTGGCTGTTGATTTTATCACTGCTGTTTTTCGTAAGTATTTTTGCAGACAAGATCGGGTACAAGTACGGTGTACCGGCATTGCTGCTGTTTCTGGCGGTCGGAATGCTTTTCGGCTCCCGGAGCATGGGCGCGCTGTTCGGCACCAACGGTATTTCGATTGATATCGGCACGGCGCAGGGACTGAGTACCCTGGCGATGTGTATCATTCTTTTCACGGGCGGCATGGAGACCAAGCTCAGTGACATCAAGTCGGTGCTTGCGCCGGGTGTGACCCTGGCGACCTTGGGCGTGCTGCTGACCTGTGTCATCACCGGTGTGATAATCTATTATCTCTTCGGTTGGATCAGTGCCATCACGACGATGTCAATCTGGCTGGCGTTGCTGATGGCGGCGACCATGAGCAGTACGGACTCGGCGAGCGTCTTCTCCGTTCTCCGTACGAACGGGATCGGGCTGAAGCATAACCTGCGGCCGTTGCTGGAGCTGGAGTCCGGCGCGAACGACCCGATGGCGTACGTGCTGACGACCACGCTCATCGGCATCGTCGTGAGTGCCAATACGGCAGGCGGTGTCTCCGCCCTGACCATCGTGCAGACCATCGTGGTGCAGCTGGTGATGGGTACAGTCCTGGGACTTGCTTTCGGAGAAGGGTTGGTGCAACTCATGAGGAAAGTGAAACTCGGCAACGAGGCGCTGTACCCGATCATGATCCTGACCGCCTGTATCTTCATTTTCAGCGTCACCTATTACCTGCAGGGCAATACTTATCTGGCAGTCTATGTGGGTGGTCTGATCATCGGAAATAACAAGTTCACCCGCAAGCGTCAGACGCGGTCGTTCTTCAACGGTCTGACCTGGCTGAGCCAGCTGGTGATGTTCCTGATGTTGGGTCTGATGGTGGAGCCTACGGAGTTGTTTGATTATCACGTGTGGCTGCCGTGCCTGATCATCAGTATAGTGATGGTCTTTATCTCGCGGCCGTTAGCCGTATGGCTCTGTATGCTGCCGTTCAAGCAGTACCACCAGCGGGACAAGTTGATGCTGAGCTGGGTGGGACTGAAAGGCGCGGTGCCTATCATCTTCGCTATCTTATGCAAGTCGCAGGGTGTGCCGTACGCCGATATGATCTTCAATGTAGTGTTCCTCTGCACGATCGTCTCCCTGCTGACACAGGGCACTACGCTGACGCTGGTTGCCAAGAAACTGAATCTGGACACCAAGCCGGAGGAGGAGCGCTCGTTGGAGCATTTCGACATGGACCTGCCGGAGGAGATCCAGTCCTCGGCGCGTGAGGTGGAGGTGACCGAACCCATGCTTTCGAAGGGTAACACCCTGCGCGAGATTTCTATTCCGCCGCACACCTTAGTAATCATGGTGCGTCGGGCGGAGGATTTCTTTGTGCCGACCGGCACGAGCGAACTGCGGGTGGGTGACCAGCTGCTGGTGATCTCCGACAAGGATGCCCAGGCAACCTACCAGCACATGATCGACGATGCGGAGGAGGATGCACAGTGGCGCGAAGAGATGCGCCGCAATGCCCGCGAACGCTTTGACCGCGCAACGGCGTGGATGCACAAGAAGAAAAATAACCCAAAATAATACTATTATGGCTAAAACGATTGTTTTCCTGACCGGTGCCACAGGCACTATGGGTTACGCAGGCATGACTGAGATACTGCAACGCCCCGACCGGTACGAACTCCGTATTCTGGCTCGCCCGAGCAAGAAGAACAAAGAGCTGCTCGCTCCGCTGCAGGCAGCCCACGAGACGCTTCATGTGATCTGGGGCGACCTGACCAAATACGAGGATGTGAAGAAAGGCGTGGACGGCGCAGACATCGTCCTGCACGTAGGCGGCATGGTGTCACCGCAGGCGGACTACAAGCCCAAGGCAACGCTCCGCACGAACATCACCGCAGCGCAGAACATTACCAACGCCGTGCTGGCGCAGCCGGAGGACAAACAGCCGAAGGTAGTCTATATCGGTTCGGTAGCTCAGATGGGTGACCGTCGCGAGCCGCTCCACTGGGGCCGTGCCGGCGACCCGATATGCGTGTCGGCGTACGACCACTATGGTCTGACCAAGGTGCAGGCGGAGCGGATCATCACCAACTCGGGTATCAAGTGCTGGGTGTCCCTCCGTCAGTCGGGTATCCTCTATCCGGCTATCCTCAAGAACTACGACCCGATCATGTTCCACGTGCCTATCCGCGGCGTGCTGGAGTGGGCTACGGTAGAGGACAGCGGACGACTCCTGGAGCGCGTATGCCGCCCCGAGGTGCCGGCAGAGTTCTGGAAACGCTATTACAACATCGGCTCCGGTGCCGAGTACCGCCTCTCCAACTACGAGTTCGAGGTGCTGCTGCTTGACGCCATCGGCTGCCCCAGACCGCAGAAGATATTCAACGCCAACTGGTTCACCACCCGTAATTTCCACGGCATGTGGTACATCGACGGCGACAAACTGGAGGAGTACCTGCATTTCCGTGCCAACGTGCCGGTGAAGGAGTATTTCCAGCAGATGGCGAAAGCTCCGTCGCTGCCGTGGGGAATCAAGTTTGCCTCCAAGACACATATCGCCAAGCTCTTCCCGCACTGCGTGAAGGCGGCCATGTGGTTCATGGCGAACAGCAAGGAGCACGGCACCCAGTGGTGGATTAAGAACAACAAAGAGGCGCGTATCCATGCGTACTACGGTTCGCTGGAGGCATACAAGGCGATCCCTGACTGGGCGCATTTCGATATCAGCCATAACAGCGAGCAACAGGTGCTTCTGGACCACGGCTATGACGAGCAGAAACCGATGGAGGAGTTCACCATCGAGGATATGCAGAAAGCTGCGGCTTTCCGCGGCGGCAAGTGCCTGAGCAAGGAGATGAAGAAAGGCGACTGGGACACCCAACTGGAGTGGGAGGACGCCGAAGGCCGTACCTTCACGGCTACGCCGCGACTGATCCTGCTGGGCGGTCACTGGAGTCCGTTCGACATGCCGTACCCGTACGCTTCGGAACCGAAGGAGAAACAGGTGCCGTGGGCATGGGACCGAGTAGCGAGAAAGAACCCGTTCTTCGCGCAACTGTGGGCGCCGCTGCATGACAAGGATGAGGATAATGTGTACGGCCCGGAGGTCTTCAATGGTTGGGAGAAATAAAGGCGAAAGGGTAAATGTATTTTGACGAATTAGCACTATCTGACGAAGTCTTGGATGCATTATGGGACATGCATTTCGATGAGTGTACCCCGGTGCAGGAGAAGACCATTCCTATTATCTTGGAGGGGCACGACGTGATTTCGTGCGCCCAGACCGGAACCGGGAAGACAGCGGCATATATCCTGCCGCTGCTGACCAATCTGGCTTATGACGACCACGATCCCGACAAACTGAACGCGATCATCATGGCGCCTACGCGCGAGCTGGCGCAGCAGATAGACCAACAGATGGAGGGGTTCGGGTATTACGTGCCGTTCTCGTCCGTGGCTATCTACGGCGGTAAGGACAACGGCGCGTGGGGCACTCAGGTCACGGGTCTGCAGAAAGGCGCGGATATCGTCATCGCCACGCCGGGGCGGCTCCTGAGCCAGATGAATATCTATGATGTCGATTTCTCGGGCATCAAGTACTTCATCCTCGACGAGGCGGACAGGATGCTCGACATGGGTTTCTACGACGATATCATGACCATCGTCCGCAAGCTGCCCAAGGACCGCCAGACGATCATGTTCTCCGCTACCATGCCGCCTAAGATACGCCAGATGGCGAAGGCGATCATGCATAACCCGCAGGAGGTGCAGATAGCCGTCTCCCGTCCGCCCGAGAGCATCCACCAGCAGCACCTCTACCTCGAGGAGGGCGAGAAACCCGCCAAGGTGGCAGAGATGTTAGAGGGTAAGGATATGAAGAAAGTGATTGTTTTCGCCGGAAAGAAACAGAAAGTGAAGGACCTCACGCGCACGCTGCGTTCCTTACACATAGACGCGCGTGCGATGCACAGCGACCTGGAGCAGCATGAG
>ODAJ012183216.1_pt1 | contig 11600 bp, 9 predicted proteins | sample 1539241 | NCBI WGS metagenome assembly ODAJ01 (sample SAMN02144231, study PRJEB22623) | gut metagenome | biome: sheep rumen | host: Ovis aries | place: New Zealand | reverse complement strand
TATTTATTTTACGCTGAAGGATGCCTCCGGGACGTTGTCCTGCGTTATGTTCGCGGGCCGTCGAAGGGGGCTTTCTTTTCCTATGCAGAACGGCGACCAGGTGGTCGTGACCGGCTCGATCGAGGTCTATGAGCGGACCGGTATTTATCAGCTCTATGCCTCGCGGATCGTGCGGGACGGAGTCGGAGAACTGGCGGAGCGGTTTGAGATGCTCAAAAAAAAGCTCCTGGAACAGGGAATGTTCGACGCCTGCTACAAGCAGCCGATCCCCCGGTATGTCCGGACCCTGGGAGTTGTGACCGCGTCCACCGGGGCTGCGGTGCGAGACATCGTCCAGATCTCAAAGCGGAGAAATCCCTATATCTCGATCGTTCTGTATCCGGCGATCGTGCAGGGGGACGCCGCGCCGGACAGCATAGTGCGCGGGATCCGGACCCTGGACGCCCTGGGAGTGGATGTGATCATCATAGGGCGGGGCGGCGGATCCCTGGAGGATCTCTGGGCCTTTAACGAGGAAAAGGTGGCCGAGGCTGTCTTTGACTGCTCTACGCCCGTCATATCGGCAGTGGGCCATGAGACCGATGTCGTCATCACGGATTTTGTCGCGGATCTGAGGGCGCCGACGCCCTCCGCGGCGGCGGAGCTTGCGGTCTTTGACCTGCGGCAGTATTTCAGCGATCTGGACGGGTTTCGCAAGAGCCTGGACGACGCCATGCAGAGGTCCCTTCTGCTCAGGCAGAATGAACTGAAAAGGCTGGGGCGGGAGCTGCACCATCTCTCGCCGGATGCGGTCATCCGCGGCCAGAGAGTGACCCTGGACGGGGCATGGACCAGACTCGACCAGCTGATGCAGCGGAAACTGGAGACTTCCCGTGCCGGGGCGCGGCAATATGACAAAATGGATTATCTGATCCAGGAAGCCATCTCCAAGGCCAGAAGGCGGGCGGATGCCGGCGGTCATCTGGACCGTCTCATGGACAGGGCGCTGGCGGACAGCCGCCACAGGCTGGAGCTTTCCGCGGGGTCTCTCGCCCATCTCTCCCCCCTTGCCAGACTGTCGGGAGGATACGGATTTGTGGCGGATTCCGGCGGAAAGGCTGTGCGCTCGGTAAAAGATGTGCGGGAGGGAGACCTTCTCCGTGTCCGACTGAAGGACGGACTTGTAGAGACCACGGCACAGAAGGTCATACCTGACTGAGCGGGCAGCGGGCTGCTTACATCACAGGCCGCTTACATCACAGGCCGCTTACATCACAGGCTGCTTTCATTATAGGCCGCTTACATCACAAGCTGCTTATATCACAGGCTGCTTACATCACAGGCCGCTTACATCACAGGCAGTTTTCATCTTACATTATTTTCACCGTACATGGTTTTGTTCATTTGCAGTTTATTCATTTATGTCTGCCAATAGAAGGCCGCGACTACAAGTGTGACCGGAGGAAAAAATGAGGGATTCTGAAACCAATTTCAACAAGTCCTTTGAAGAACCAGATGTCTTTGACGAAGGGGACGGGATGTTTCCCGGGAACTTTGACGAAGAGAGCAGCACAGGTATTTCGGGTGAAACATTCCCTGACGAACGCCTTTTCGGCGGGCCGCCTGTCGAGGGACCTTTTACCGGCGACACTTTTTCAGACCGGTTCCCCGCTGAGGAAGCTGACGGCGGGCCGGGCAGCGGGGACAGAGCCGCGGATCCCCGGGAGGCCGGCGGTCCGGAATCCATAGACTTTGCGGAGCCGGATCCGGATCTGACTGTGGAGCAGGCTTTCGCGGAGCTGGAGCGCCTTGTCAAGAGGATGGAGACCGACGGGATCTCTCTGGAGGAGTCCTTTGCATGCTATGAAAAGGGGATCCGTCTGGTGAGATTCTGTAACGGAAAGATTGACGGCGTGGAGAAAAAGGTGCGCATTCTGCGGGGCGAAGGAGGTCTGTCCGGAGACAACCGGATCTGATCCCGGCCCGCATGTGTGAAATCCTGATGCAGATCATGTACCGGTCTTAATGCGGCAGGAAGCAGCGGGTCTTGAATTTGTAAGCCGCCAATGTATATGAGGAGGCTGCCACGCATCTACTCGCAGATACAGGACATCGCGGAAGCCGCCAATGTATATGCGGAGGCTGTGCAGCCCCGCTCCGGGAGGAAGAATCATGGAGAATGAAAAGTCGTTTGCCCAAATAATGGATGACCTCGTGTCGGACTGTGAATCTGTGCTCGGAAAGTATCTTCCGGATCCTCAGAATATGCCTGAGGGCGAACAATATACATCCACGATCGCGGAAGCGATGAGATACAGTGTGATGGCCGGAGGAAAGCGTCTCAGGCCCCTGCTGATCGGCCGAATCTGTCAAATGTACGGCGGAAGGCGGGAGCTGGCAGAGCCCTTCATGGCTGCCATCGAGATGATCCACACTTATTCCCTTGTGCATGATGATCTTCCCGCCATGGATGACGACGACTACAGAAGAGGGAGAAAGACGACACACATCGTCTTCGGAGAAGGAATGGCGGTCCTGGCAGGCGACGCTCTTCTCAATTACGCCTATGAGACAGCGGCGGCTGCGTTTTCAGCCGCGAAAACCCCGGAAGAGACAGCCCGTGTCGTGAGGGCTCTTGCCATCCTCATGCGGAATGCGGGAATCTTCGGAATGATCGGCGGCCAGTGCGCGGACCTGGAGGCGGAGAACAATCAGGAACAGGTCACCGGCGAGACGCTTGAATATATCCACAGCCACAAGACGGCCTGCCTGATCGACAGCGGATTTGTGATCGGAGCGGTTCTGGCGGGAGCACCGGAAGAGGATATACAGCGCCTTCACAGGATCGCCCATGATACCGGAGTCGCTTTCCAGATCCAGGACGACATTCTGGACGTGACCGGCGACAGCGCCGAACTGGGGAAACCTGTCGGAAGCGATGAAGAGGAGGGCAAGGTCACCTACGTTACTCTGTACGGACTGGAGAAGGCCTCTGCAGATGTGCTCGCCCTGAGCGAGAGAGCCCTGGAGGAATTTGACAGCCTGTCCGCCGGGGACGGGTTCCTGCGCCAGCTGATCCTGAAGCTGGTCTCCAGAAGAAAGTAATTAAAAGCAGCAGGAATCAGGATGCAGCAGAAGATATGATTTCGGAGCAGTGACAGATGAAAAAGAGGCTGGATGTCCTTTTGACGGAGCGGGGACTGGCTCCCTCGAGGGAGAAGGCAAAGGCCATCATCATGGCCGGCATAGTCTATGTAAATAATCAGAAAGAGGATAAGGCAGGGGCGGCATTTCCTGAGGAAGCAGTCGTGGAGGTGCGCGGCCAGGGACTCAGGTATGTCAGCCGCGGAGGGCTGAAGCTCGAAAAAGCCATGCAGTGCTTTCCCATCGACCTGAAGGGAAGGGTGTGTATGGATATCGGTGCCTCCACAGGCGGCTTTACCGACTGCATGCTGCAGAACGGTGCTTCCAGGGTCTATGCCATCGATGTCGGATACGGACAGCTGGACTGGAAACTGCGGGAGGACCCGCGGGTGGTCTGTATGGAAAAGACCAACTTCCGCTATGTGACGCCCGGGGATCTGGATCCGGAGGCCATGCCGGACTTCGCCAGCGTCGACGTCTCTTTTATTTCACTCTCAAAGATACTTCCCCCGGCAGCGGCGATCCTGCCCGAAGGCGGGGAGATGGTTTGTCTGATCAAGCCTCAGTTTGAGGCGGGAAGAGAAAAAGTCGGTAAGAAGGGCGTGGTCAGGGATCCCGCGGTACACGAGCAGGTCATTGAGTCCTGCCTGGAAATCGCGGGGAGGACGGGCTTTTCTGTGGAGGGACTTTCCTGGTCGCCGATCCGCGGCCCGGAGGGGAACATCGAGTATCTGATGTATCTGCGCCGGCTGGCGCAGGACGGAGAACAGACCGGAGAACAGACCGGAGAACAAGCCGGGTCTGCCCTGCCTTCCCCTGAAGAGATCAGGGAGATCGTGCGAAAATCCCACGAGACACTGTGAGATCCATTTTTTCGGCGCCACGCCATAGTTTTTAAATATGAGTATTAAACGATTTTTTATCATTGCCAACAGGGTTAAGGATCAGGACCAGGTTTTTTCCGGAAAAATCCGGGATTATCTGGATAATAAGGGAATGACCTGCCATATCGTCCACCTGGAGGAGGAGAGGATCCGGCTGCGAAAGGAACTGAACAGCACCACGGACTGTCTGCTCGTTCTCGGAGGGGACGGAACGGTTCTCGAAGCCGCTCATATAGGCGCGGATACGGGAACTCCGATACTGGGGATCAACCTTGGAAACCTGGGCTATCTCGCCGAGATCGACAGTCAGAACTGGGAACAGGCGCTGGTGAGGATCCTCAACGGAGATTACGAGGTTGAGAGCAGAATGATGCTGGACGGGAGCGTCAGCAACAGGACCGGACGTATCTATCCGGGTACCTGCGGCCACGCTCTCAACGATATTGTCGTCACCCGGGGCACCGGTCTTCAGATCCTTCAGTTCAATGTCTACGTCGACGGGAAGTTCCTCAACAGCTATAATGCCGACGGCGTGATCATTTCCACAGCGACCGGTTCAACAGCCTACAATATGTCCGCAGGCGGGCCTATTGTGGAACCCAAGGCCAGGCTGATCCTGCTGACTCCGATCAGCCCGCACACCCTGAACAACAGGAGTATCGTGCTTTCATCGAGCGACCGGGTCACGATCGAGATCCTTTCTCCCCGCAGCGGCAAAGCCCTCTCCGCGGAGTGCTATTTTGACGGGGCAGCAGGGGTATCCCTCCAGAGCGGAGACCGGATCAATATTTCCAGCTCCGTGAATACTACCCGTCTGATCAGGATCAGCAGGCAGAGTTTCCTGGAGACCCTGCACAGAAAATTTACTTCCGTGTAAATCTTACGAAAAAACGACAACTTGCAGACTGGTTTATTCTTTCAGATGTTCACAGGTTATATGGGATACTATGAAAAATAAAAGGCATGAGGCGATCATAGACATCGTTCAGAACAATGAAATATTTACCCAGGAGGAGCTGCAGAGCGAACTGCGCAAAAGAGGATTTGAGATCACGCAGGCGACTGTATCGCGGGATATCCGCAAGCTCAGACTTATGAAACGTCAGACGGCTGACGGCAAAAATATTTACGCGGTTCCGACGCCCCAGGGTAATCTCGAACAGGACAGGCTGCTGCGTGTCCTGCGCGATTCTGTGCGCTCGCTTGACAATGCCCAGAATATTCTTGTGATCAAGACGGACGCGGGCATGGCCATGGCGGCAGCCGCCGCGATCGACAGCCTCTCTGTAGCGGGTATTGTCGGCTGTATCGCAGGTGATGACACGATCATGGCTGTCCTCAAGACCAATGAGGCAGCCGAGGAGGCCATGAAGAGGCTGCACGCAGATTTGTGGGGAGGCTGAAGCCATTGAATCTGCCCGTTTTTCTGATGGGCAGCAGCAGGACCAGCGGCAGCGGCCGCCTCTACCCTGTTGATGGTGCCTGAGCGCCTGAATGCCCGGGCATTGTCAGCATGGGGAAGGAAGGGGAGACCGGTGCTCAGACAGGAATTTTTGCGGAGGTAATTATGTTACTGAGCCTTCATGTGAAAAATCTGGCTCTTATTGAAGAAGAAGAGGTTGTGTTTACGGACGGCCTGAATATCCTCACCGGAGAGACCGGCGCGGGAAAGTCGATCATTATCGGATCTGTCAACCTGGGACTGGGCGCGCGCGCCGACAAGAGCATCATCAGGACCGGATCAGACTATGCCCTGATCGAACTGACTTTCCGCGCGGACAACGAGGTACAGTTGAAAAAACTTGAGGAATCTGGCCTGTTTCCGGAGGAGGACAATATTATCCTCATCAAACGGAAAATCCTCCCTCAGCGCAGTATTTGTTCCATCTGCGGAGAGACTGTGACTTTGAAGCAGCTCAGGGAGGCCGGAGAACTTCTGATCGATATATACGGGCAGCGGGAAAATCAGCGGCTTCTTCGAAGGGAAGCCCAGAGAAAGACGCTGGATGAGTATGGCGGGGATGTGATCACCCCGCTTTTGTCACAGGCGGCAGACAGTTTCCGCGCCTGGAAAAAACTCACCGACGAGTGGGATAAGGATGACATGGATGAGTCCGCCCGGCTCAGGGAGATGGACCTTCTCACCTATGAGGCGGATGAGATCGAGGCGGCCTCTCTGAAAGAGGGGGAGGAAGAGGAACTGGAAAAAGAGCAGAGGATCCTCGGGAGCTTTCGCAAGATCAGCGAGTGCGCCGGAAGCGCCTATCAGCTGACCTCGGAGGGCGGGGCCGCCGGATCGGTGGGCCGCGCCTGCAGGGAACTGTCCCGGGTCGCCGGGATCGATGAGGACCTGGATTCCATCTACGGGCAGCTGACGGAAATCGATGACCTGCTGTCTGATTTCAACCGCAGTCTGGCCGACTATGTCGAAGGTATGTCTTATGATCCGGGACGTCTCAATGAGATTGAAGACCGTCTCGATGTGATCCGGCGCTGCCAGGACAAGTACGGCAGGACATACGGGGAAATCATGGACGCGCTCGAAAAGCGCAGGGACCGCATAGACTTCCTGCAGGCCTATGAAGCGAGAAGATCCGCCCTCTCTTCGGAGATCGCGTGCGAACGCTCGAAGCTGGAAGAGGCGTGTGAAAAACTGACCGCCGAGAGGCAGAAAGCCGCGGATGAGTTTGCCGCCGGGATGAAGGCGGCTCTCCTGGAGCTCAACTTCCTGCGCGTGGAATTCGCGATCAGAGTGGAGCCCGACAGAAATCACCCGGGACCGGAAGGCTGGGACCATGTGTCCATGCACATCTCCATGAATCCCGGAGAACCTCTGCGGCCGCTCGAGCAGATCGCCAGCGGAGGCGAGCTCTCCAGGATCATGCTGGCTCTCAAGACAGTCTTCGCCGGCAAGGATGATATTTACACCTTTATTTTTGATGAGATCGACACCGGTATAAGCGGACAGACCGCCTGGAAGGTCTCCGGCCGCATGGGAAGGCTGGCCAAGGATCATCAGATCCTCTGTATCACCCACCTGCCCCAGATCGCTGCCATGCAGGACAGCCATTATCTCATCGCCAAAGAGGCCGGAGATGACAGCACTGCGACCCATATCCGGAGACTGCAGCCCGAAGAGAGCGACCGGGAACTTGCCAGACTCCTGGGGGCGGGAGAAATTTCCCGCGCAGCCCTGGACAATGCCAGGGAGATGAAAAAGACTGCCGCGCTGGAGAAAGAAGCTGCGGGCAGATAACGTATCCAACACTGATCGACTTTGCTGTACAGGCGAGCGGGTCTTGAATGCCGGATGACCGGACGGGAGGAGAATTCCTATGAGTACCAGATCAGATGAAGCATATGCAATTCTGGAACAGATTTTTGAAAACTTCCCGAATGTCCGCGCGGCAGATATTCCCGGAATTGACCTCTACATGGACCAGGTGACGACTTTCCTTCAGGACAGCCTGCAATCCATATCCCGCGACCCGGAGGGAGACAAATTTCTGACCAAGACCATGATCAACAATTATGTCAAGAACAAGGTCCTTCCGCCTCCGGTAAAAAAGAAATACAGCCGGGATCAGATGATGATGCTGATCATCATCTACTATATGAAGAGTTTTCTCTCCATCAACGACATCAGATCCATCACTTCCCCTGTCATTGAGTACTGCTCTCCGGGCGCTTTTGCGGACAAAAAGCGCGAAGCGACGGAAAAGCGCCGGGAGAATGCGGACAGAAAACGCGATGCCGCCGACCGGAAACGCGGGCAGGACGAGCAGCACGCGGCGCAGAACACAAGAGCAGCAGCGCATGACAGGGACGGCACAGGTCCCGACGGAATGGATTTTTCCCGGCTCTACGACAGGATCATGACTGACATAGAAGAAATGCTCCCCAAGATCCATGAGGAGATCATGGAACAGATCAATCTGGCAGGGAAAGAATTTGAAGAAATTGACCGGGAGGACCGTGTGATCCTTCAGCATTTCTCTCTGATCTGCCGGCTCAGCGCGGAAGTATATGTGAGAAAGCTCCTGATCGAAAAGCTGCTGGATGAGTATCCGGTCTGAGCCTGTGCCAATTCATTCAAGACTCGCTCGCGAGTCTTGCGCGCCGAAGAAAAAACTGACACGGAGAAAGAAATTATATATGTCCATATATGAAACATTGAACAGGGAGCAGCAGAAAGCGTGTTTCCAGACCGAGGGCCCCGTCCTGATCCTGGCCGGCGCAGGCAGCGGCAAGACACGCGTGATCACCCACCGCATTGCCTATCTGATCGACGAATGCGAGGTCAATCCCTGGAATATACTGGCGATCACCTTCACCAACAAGGCTGCGGGTGAAATGCGCGACCGCGTAGACAAGATCCTCGGCGGCAGCTCACACGGAGTCTGGATCTCCACTTTCCACTCCATGTGTGTCCGGATCCTCCGCCGTCACATCGATCTGCTGGGGTATGAACCCTCCTTCGCGATCTATGATACCGACGACCAGAAGACACTGATGAAAGAAGCCTGCAAGACCCTGCGGATCAATACGAAAGACCTGCGGGAGAGGGAGATCCTCTCCTGTATTTCCTCCGCGAAAAACGAACTGCTGACGCCCCTCATGTTCCGCGAGGAGAATGACGGTGTCAGCTTCCGCAAAAAGCAGATCGGCATGGCATACGAGGAATATCAGCGCCTGCTGCGCAAAAACAATGCCCTTGACTTTGATGATCTGCTCATGCTGACGGTTGAGCTGTTCCACTCCCACGACGAAGTCCTGGAGATGTATCAGCAGCGCTTCCGCTATATCATGGTGGATGAGTATCAGGACACAAACGGAGCCCAGTTTGAGCTGGTCCGTCTCCTGGCGGGGGCGCACCACAACCTCTGCGTCGTCGGCGACGACGACCAGTCGATCTACAAATTCCGGGGAGCTGACATACGGAATATCCTTGATTTTGAAAAAATCTATCCGGAGGCCATGGTGGTCCGCCTGGAACAGAACTACCGGTCGACCCAGAATATTCTGGACGCCGCGAATTCTGTGATCCGCAATAACCGGACCAGAAAGGAAAAAAGCCTGTGGACAGATCACGGGGCAGGGGGCAAAGTGCACGTGAGAAGCTTCTCCACAGCCATGGAAGAGGCCTCTTTTGTCGTGGAGGATATCAGGTCGAAAATCAGGGAGGACAGTTCCCTTACCTACAGCAGCTTCGCGGTTTTATACAGAACAAATGCCCAGTCCCGTCTGCTGGAGGAACGGCTTGTTCTGGGATCTGTCCCCTACAACGTGGTCGGCGGCACCAATTTCTATGACAGACGGGAGATCAGGGACGTGATCGCCTACCTCAAGACGATCGATAACGGACGCGATGATCTGGCGGTGCGCCGCATTATCAACGTTCCCAGAAGGGGAATCGGGGCGACGACACTGAGCAGGGCTGCCGACTATGCCGCGCAGGAGGAGGCCAGCCTGTTTTCCGTGATGGAAAAAGGAGACCAGATTCCCGGTGTCAAAAGAGCGGGGCTCAAGCTCCGGGAGTTCACGGATATGATCCATGAGTGCAGGGACTATGCCCTCACGCATACCCTGGTGGAGCTCTCCCGTCACCTTCTGCAGGTCACGGGTTATATCGATGCTCTGCGCGCCTCGGGCGAAGAAGATGCCGAGGACCGCGAAAACAATATCGAGGAACTGATCGGGAAACTGGCTGATTATGAACAGCGCATGGAGGAAGAAGATACGCAGGCCACCCTCTCGGGATTTCTGGAGGATGTCGCCCTTGTCGCGGATATTGACAGCGTCGAGGAAGGCGACAACAGGGTCCTGCTCATGACCCTGCACAGCGCCAAAGGACTGGAGTTTCCCCATGTCTATATCACCGGCATGGAGGACAATGTCTTTCCCAGTTATCAGTCGATCCAGGACTACACCGGAGAATCGCTCGAAGAAGAGCGCCGCCTGGCCTATGTCGGGATCACCCGGGCTATGGAGGATCTCACTCTCACCAGTGCCCGCACCCGGATGCTGAGGGGAGAAGTGCAGTATAATCCTGTCAGCCGCTTTCTGGCGGAGATTCCGGAGGAACTGCTGGATGAGGAATCAGCGGGACGGCACAGGCGCAGCTATTCATTCCGGGAGTCTGACGAATACGATGATCCGGATGAATATGATTTCGGGGATTACAGAGGCGGACGACCTTCCTCCGGAGGTCTTCAGAACAGCAGTCTCTTCAATTTCGGAAAAAATCCGGGATTCGGCAAAGATATCTCCCAGCTTCCCGGCCTGAGAGGCTCCGCCCCCGGCAGACCCGGGAGCCTGTCCTCAGCTGAGGGAGCAGGCCGGGCGGGGAGGGACGCAAAAGCTCCATCCCCGGACAGATCCGCCTTACCGCCCGCATCCTCCTTTTCTTCACCGTCTGCCCTGTCTCCGTCTTCTGCCGGACGCAGCGACAAACGGCCCAGGGCCGTTTATGCCAAACCGCGCACGGATGATGCCCGGAAGCCCTACATAGCCAGGACCTCTGCCGGAAAAGCCGGAACGGCTGCCGGGACGAAAAAGGGGCAGACTATTTCCGCCGGGGTGGATTACGGTGTGGGAGACCGGGTGCGGCATGCCAGATATGGAGACGGCACCGTCAGCGCTCTCGAAAAGACTCCCAGAGATTATAAGGTCACTGTCCGGTTTGACGACTGCGGACAGAAAGTCATGTACGCGGGATTCGCAAAACTGCAGAAACTCTGATTGCCTGTGCCGCGCGCCCTTGTACCCGGGTTTTCACGATAAAAACAAAGCTTCGCATTACGGCGAAAAACGCCTCGGATTTCAGGCAGGCTGTGACTATGTGACCAATGACAAAAGTATTTCGTTTCATTTTTTAGTGGAAATACACAACGTCAAGTGTTATAGTAGTAATGATTAAACAGATGCTTTTGCAGATCTACTGCAGTGCGATTGCAAGAAAAGAAACAGGAGGAGCAAACGATGTATATTGATGTGACCAAAGCGAAATTTCAGGAACTGATCGATGCCGTCAAAGCTAAAAACAAGGAGTCTGATAACAAGCTGGTCTGGTGTCTGGCTTTGATCGGAGGCGTTGTCATCGTGGCTCTTATTGCCTATGGTGTCTATCGTTTCCTTACACCCGACTACTATGATGACTACGACGATGACGATTTCGACGATGACTTCGACGACGATTTCGACTATTTTGATGATGAGGACGACGAAGAAGCCGTAGAGGAGGAGAAGGCCGAGGAAGAGGAAGCTCCTGCTGAAGAAGAGACTGCTGAAGAAACTGCTGAGGATGAGGAGTCTGCAGAAGGCTGATCCAATTCCCTGAGAAGGACCCCGGATCCGGGACTGTGAATGCGGACCCTGCAGCAGCTGCCTTTATTTGAGAACCATATGGAAAGCGGTGAACCGGTAAACGTCGGTCCACCGCTTTTTTGCGGCGGGCGGCGGGCGTGTCTGCCTGATTTACAAATATTTTTTTTGATGATATAACATTATCGAAACGGCGCGTAAAACCCCAGTCGACCATAGTCGTCTGCGGGATACAAGCGCCCTTCAGCCGCGTCAGCGGTGCCTTTTTTT
>ODAJ012143876.1_pt1 | contig 11601 bp, 4 predicted proteins | sample 1539241 | NCBI WGS metagenome assembly ODAJ01 (sample SAMN02144231, study PRJEB22623) | gut metagenome | biome: sheep rumen | host: Ovis aries | place: New Zealand | reverse complement strand
GGTAATGCCTTCCGTAATGATAACGGACAGAGATACTTCCCTTACCTTACCATGCTAAAGCGCCAAGGGCTCAAGATCGCCATCCTGGGCTACGACAACGCTAATATTGCCGGATGGCTTCCCGAAAGATTGTGGAGCGGAATGACGTTTGAGAATCTTGTCCCTCTTGTGCGGCAGGATGTCGAGGCTGTCATCCAGAAGGAAAAACCGCACATCGTCATTGTGGCCGTCCATTCAGCGACTGGCTCGGGTGACGGATCCCAGCTCGAGAGCCAGGGACTGGACCTTATGAAATCTATCCCTGGGGTTGACTTTTTGGTCTGCTCCCATGACCATAGGCCGAAAGTGGTTACGAGCGATACTCTCTGCCTTATCAACTCTGGAAGTCACAGCCGTTATGTCGGGCACGGGAACATCACTTTTACCGTTAAAAAAGGCAAAGTGACGGACAAAAAACTTCAGGCTGACCTTATTCCGGTCGACGCCAGGAAGAAGGATCAGGAAATGGCCAAGGTTTTCCGTGATGATTATCTCGCCGTCAAGGCTTTCACCACAAAGAAAGTCGGTGAATTGAAGACAGATCTGGTCACAAGGGACGCTTACAAGGGCATGTGCCCGTACCTGAACCTTATCCACACCCTTTCGTTGTCTTGCTCCCCGGCTGAAATCTCACTTGCCGCTCCGCTGACTTTCAATGGGACTGTCAAGTCCGGAGACATAATCTACAATGATCTCTTCACGATCTATCCGTTTGAGAACCAGCTCTATGTCATTAATATGACCGGAAAGGAGATTAAGGACTATCTCGAGGCTTCCTATGACGGCTGGATCAACACTTACCCCGGTGCCGCCCATGTCTTGAAGATAGATTCGAGGGATGATCCCAGGAACGGCCAGAAATCTTGGTCGTTTGTAGGCAGGTCTTACAACTTCGACTCCGCTGGCGGGCTTGTCTACACTGTGGATGTCACTAAGCCGTATGGCTCCAGAATCAATATAGAGTCCATGGCAGGAGGCGATCCTTTCGATCTGGGACGCACGTACAAAGTCGCGGCCACATCCTATCGGGCAAGTGGTGGCGGAGGACTTATGGCCAAGGCCGGAGTGGACACCGGAAAGATCGAGGAACGAGTTGAGGCGACCTACCCTGAGATCCGGGAGATCCTTTATGAATACCTCAAAAAGAATAACGCGATCGATCCGGTCCTCATCTCAGACCCGGCTCGGATTGGATCTTGGAAATTTGTCCCGGAGGCTGTCGCTGAGCCTGCTTTGGAGAAAGACATGGACCTTCTCTTCGGGAGAAGATAACTACAGGGACGTTCCCTGGGTCATAGCCCTGTACTCAGCAGGCGTGCGGCCGGTGACATGGCGGAAGGCCGTGAAGAAATAGTCGTGGTTGTTGTACCCGACATGGAACGCGACTTCCTTGATGCTCATTGATGTGTTGGTCAAAAGCTCCTTGGCCTTGCTCATGCGGACCTCGTTGATGTAGCGGGCGGGGGAGAACCCTGTGTATTCCTTGAAGGTCTTTCTGAATGAGGAATAGCTCAGGCAAAGCCTTGAGGCAATCTCCTCCGGGGAGATGTCCATGTAACTCTCCTGGATCATCACCTTCGCCTGGCCGATCTTGTTGGCTGTGTCGGAATTCTGGTAAGGGTGGTTCTTGTCATAGAAATACGCCAGGCTGATAAGCCGGGCCACAATCCCCCCCAGAAGCTGTTGGAAGCCGGATTCCTGCTCAGTCGCGACAGTGATAGCCTCATCATATAGGGCGACTATGTCCTCGTGGATGTTGACCTTGAAAATGGGCTTGTCCTTGGAGATGAACTTTTTGTTGATAAGATTGCTGGCAAAATCCCCGTTGAATCCTATCCAATATTCCTTCCACCCGGTCTGGGGATCGGGATGATAAGAGTGCCACTCTCCGGGGAAAAGGAGAAACATCGTTCCGCTGGTAACTGGAATGGCTTTTTTCCTACCGAGGGTCTCGCAATAGAACTTGCCTCTTCCTTCTGTTATATATAGGAGTTGGTACTCGTGCAGGATTCTTCCGTTCTCAACGTTGAAGATGTACCTCGAGGGATGGTTGCGAGGTGGATAGTCAGTGCCAGGCGCGATCTGTTGGAGGCCTACGGAGTTCACCGCGGCGCCCCATTGCAGGTCAACCGGAGTCACGGCGAGGTATTTTAGATGAACAGAATCCATACTCAAAAAACAGTTCGTTTCCGCGAATATATTAAAAAAATCGTAATCAAAAATCTTAGTCGGAATGTCAAAAAACTCATATAAACCGTGGAAAATAATCGAGAAATTTGTGAATGGATTCCGATTGAGGATTCCAAAAACTACTACGCAATATGCGAATAATTGCTAACACAAATGCGAAAACTAAGCCAATATTGTTTATACCAATACTTTATAAAATCGAAGACTATTGTTTTTTTTAATCTATCTCTGTATGAAAATACACGATAAAAACCTGTCGGCGGCTCTGCTTTCTGGCTTGAGAGCGGTTGCCGCGGTTGTTTGCCTCCTGCTGTGCGCGGGACTCTGGACTCCATCCTGGGGCCAGCGCGGAGGGAGGGAGATTACCGGTACGGTAGTCGATGAGAACAACCTTCCTATGCCTGGCGTGACCGTCATGGTGGATGGTACAGTAAACGGCACGATGACAACCGATGCCGGTACCTTCGTCCTCGGTAACGTCCCTGCCAATGCGACTATCGTTGTTTCCTGCATCGGTTATACGACGCAGCGCATCGAGGTCGGAACTAGGAACAACTTCTCCATCAAGCTGGTTCCGGACACGGAGATGCTTGAGGAGACGGTTGTCGTCGCTTTCGGTCAGCAAAAGAAAGCCACGGTGACTGGAGCTATCGCCACAGTCTCCACGACCGACTTGCGCAAGACGACCACGACCCGTCTTGACAATGCTCTTGCCGGTCGTGTAACCGGTCTTACCTCAATGCAGAGCGGCGGTGGTCAGCCTGGTCGTGATGGAGCTACGATGTACCTTCGTGGTGCCGCGACCGTGAATGGCCAGAGCCCTCTTATCCTCGTTGATGGTGTGGAACGTTCTGATGGCATCAGGGCGCTTGACATGAATGAGGTTGAGAGCATCTCTGTCCTCAAGGACGCTTCCGCTACCGGTCTTTACGGTGTTCGTGGAGCTAACGGTGTCATCCTTATCACGACCCGCCGCGGTCAAAAAGGCAAGCCGAACCTGAACATCACTTTCGACCAGTCGATGTCTTCCTTCACTGTCCAGCCTGAGCGCCTTCACTCTTGGGATTACCTCGAGATGCGCAACCAGGCTTTCATCAATGACGGTAAGACTGTCCCTTATTCTGATGCGGTCATAGCCAAATTCAAGAACCCGCTTTTCGGCCTGACCGGAAACGAGCCCAACTACCAGGAACTCAAGACTATGCGTGAGTACCTGTACGCTGACAATGACTACTATCGTATGATGTTCAAACAGTTCACCCCCCAGTCCCGTTTCAACGCCAACATCTCCGGTGGTACGGACATGGTGAACTACTTCCTTAGCATCGGTTACATCCATCAGGACGGTAACCTCAAGACCCTTCCCAAGTCGGAACTCGGTTACAACCCTCAGGCCTACATGAACCGTTTCAGCCTCAGGTCCAACCTCGACTTCCATCTCTCGAAGGACTTGACCCTTTCACTGAACCTGGCTTCATATTCAGAGGACATCAACATGCCGACTTCCAGCCTTTATGGCGGTGACGAGAACTGGATGATGCGTGACCTTATTTATCAGGCCACCTGTATCGCCCCTATCTTCGTCGGACCGGTCACTATCGCCGAGTTCGCCGAGAAGGACGGAATTCCTGTCGGTGCCCCCGTCATGTACAACTGGATCGACCGTACGGCTTATGAGTGTATCAACTTCAAGGGTTTCCAGACCGACACGAAGAAGAACCTCAACTCCAACCTCGCCGTCAACTATGACCTCAGTTCCCTTATCACCAAGGGTCTGTCGATCAACGGCTCGGTCTCTTATGATACTTACAACATCGGAGTGCTTCAGGGTAACCGCCTTCTCCAGCTCTATCTCCCGTTCGTCGACTACGAGAACGACACCATGAGGTACGGTCTGCATTCACAGAACCCTTCACCTCTTTCACTTGCCCACTCTCGTAGTTCCAACTACGTGATCTACGGGCAGGCAGCGATCAACTATGCCCGTACATTCGGCAAGCATGATGTGACCGCGATGCTCACCGGCTACCGCCGTTACTGGGAGTCTTCCGGAGCCGGCATCCCTTACAACCTTATCGGTACCGCGGCCCGTTTCACTTATTCCTACGACGACCGCTACCTCTTGGAGGCCAACATGGGTTACAACGGTTCCGAGCAGTTCGCTCCGGCTAACCGTTTCGGTTTCTTCCCTTCAGCATCCATCGGTTGGATCGCTTCCAACGAGTCCTTCCTCAAGGATAGCAATGTTCTGACTTGGTTGAAGTTCCGCGCTTCCTACGGTATGGTCGGTAACGACTCCATGGGTGGCAACCGCTTCCTCTATCAGGATAACATCAGTGTCGGCGGCAATAATGACCGCGACATCGCCGGTCTTGGTGGCCGCACCATCTCCGAGGGTCTGCTTGGTAACAAGGAACTGAAGTGGGAGCTCGCGAAGAAAATGAATCTCGGAGTCGAGATCGGACTCTTCGAGGATTTCCGCGTCAACTTCGATTACTTCACTGAGAACCGTGACCAGATCCTTATCTCCCGCAAGACCATCCCTTCGTTCCAGGGACTTCCTCTTGGTAACATTCCCAAGGTCAACATGGGTGTTGTCGAGAACCACGGTTTCGAAGTTGAGCTCAAGTACAGCCATGATTTCAAGAACGGCTTCGCTTTCAACATCGGCGCCAACTTAGGCTTCAACGACAACAAGGTCATCGAATATGACGAGGTCAACCGCGGTGATGAGTACGCCTATCCTTTCCGTACTGAAGGCCATCGCCTTGGACAGGCTTGGGGTTACCTGATTGACTGGGATTCTCCCGGCAAGGGTTACTTCACCTCCCAGGAGGAGATTGACGCCTTCTTGGCTCACACCAAGTACGGATCTGGTGTTCCCCGTCCTGGAGACTTTGTCTACAAGGATGTCACCGGTGACGGTGTGATCGACGACAAGGATGTCTCCCCGATCGGTTTCTCGACCTCTATCCCTGGTTTGACTTATGGTATCAACCTCGGAATGCAGCTCAAGAACTTCGACTTCAACATCCTCTTCTCAGGTCTCGGACGTTACTCCAGGAACTATGACGGCGTTGATCAGAACGTCAAGGAGTACATCTACCAGGGTAACTTCTATGATTACCACAGAGGTGCCTGGACTGAGGAGCGTTGGAAGTCAGGTCAGAAGATCACTTATCCCGCTCTTGCCACAGAGGCTTCCACCAGCCACAGGTCTAATGACTTCTTTATCCAGAGCAGGTCTATGATCCGTCTGAAGAATGTCGAGCTGGGTTACAACCTGCCCGCCAAGGTATTTGGAAACGCCGGCGTCAAGGGCCTCCGCGTTTATATCTCTGGCCAGAACCTCTTCTATCTCTGCAACAACACGTTCTCCAAGCATCTCGATCCCGAGATGAACGACCCGATCGGCTATCCGATCACCAAGAATGTGATGCTTGGCTTCAATATCAACTTCTAAAATGGAGATGAATATGAAAAAATTGATATACATTTTGGTCGCCGCTGCCGCGCTCACTTTCAGCGTGTCTTCCTGCAGCAAGTACCTTGACCAAGCACCTGACGGCAAGATCTCGCTTGAGGATGTCTGGGTCGACTACGACAAGACCATGGCCTACATTAACACTTGCTACGGCAACATGCCGACCAAGTCCCTCCAGTATTTCTTCTGGACTCGCGGCCCGGTCAACTGGTGTGACGATTCCTGGGACGGAGATGACCTGGATGTGAACTGGGCCGGATCCGCACTTCTTTACAACGGTAACGCTTCCGCTTCCAGCCACCCGGTTTGGAATGTCGGTGGTACTGTTGAGAACTCTTATTGGACGAAGTACTTCTCAAGCATCCGCCAGTGCGCGATGTTCATCAAGTACGCTGATCCGGCTGTTATCGGCAACACCGCTGAGTACAACCGTTGGATCGCTGAGGCAAGGCTTCTCCGCGCGTACTACTATTCTGAGCTCCTCCTCTGGTTCGGTTGCGGTCTGCCGATTATCGACGAGCCGTACACCTACACTGATGACTTCTCAGCTGTCACCAGGGCCAGCTATTACGAGGTCGTCCAGTTCATCATGAAGGAATGTGACGCCGCGATCGCTTGCAATGAGCTTCCTTGGAGAATCACTAACTCTGGTGAGAAGCGCAGGATGTGCAAGGCCCTGGCTTGGGCTATCAAGTCAAGGATGATCCTCTTCGCCGCCAGCCCTCTTTACAATGACGGCAACAACTACTGGACCGAGGCCTACAATGTCACCAAGCAGGCTATGAACGAGCTCGAGGCCCATGGTTACAAGCTCTACAACACCCTGAATATCCCTAACACATGGGGTGCTCCTGAGGCTCATCTCCCTAACGAGTATGCCCAGATCTACAATGAGTACTTCAACAACTCACAGGCCTACAGCGAGACTCCTGTTGACATGGAGACCATCTTCCAGCTCACCAACGGTGCTTGGGATGTCGCCAACGTCGACTGCATAGGTGCTATCTGCGGTTACAAGACCGGAACTTGCCCTTCGCAGGAGCTTGTCGACGCTTATGAGACCATCGACGGACAGCCTGTCCTCGACCTCTCCAAGCCTTACAACGATGAGTACCATCTGGATCCTAACTACAATAAGGCCAATACCCTGTACGATCCTCAGAATCCTTATGCCAACCGCGACCCTCGCTTCTACGCGACCATCTACTACAATGGCTCACAGCGTTATTGCACATGGGGTAGCGCCTCTGCGGCCAACTCATTCGAGAACGCTGGTCAGGACGCTGGATGGCGTGGTTCACGTACAGTCGCCACTTGGGCCCGTTGGGAGAAAGGCGGCACTGTCACTGAGCAGCCTGAAGGCCTTATGGGTTGGTCTCTTACCGGCCGTACAGCGACCCGTACAGGTTATTTCGAGCGCAAGTTCGCCCATCCGAACTCCGACCATGCTTCCCTTACCCTCTCCGGTGCCGATCATAAGGATTACCGTTTCGCCGAGATCTTGTTGAACTTCGCCGAGGCTGCTCTTGAGAGTGGTCATGAGGATGAGGCAAGGCAGGCCACGAACAGGGTCCGCGCCCGTGTCGGCATGCCCGAGATTCCCGCCAGCGTTACCGGTGAGAACCTTCGTCTGAGGATTCGTAATGAGCGCCGTGTCGAGTTCGCCCTCGAGGGCAACCGCTACTTCGATGTCCGTCGCTGGACCAAGCCTGACGGTGACCTTTCCGCCACCGACCACTGGGTGACCGCGGCCTACATCACCTGCCACGTTGACGCCAACAACAAAGTCACGGGCTACACCTATGACCGTCACCTTATCAAGGAACGCCAGTGCTACACTAACAAGTACTTGAAGGTCCCGATTCCGCTTTCCGAGGTCAACAATATGCTCGCCGTCACCGGTGAGGATTGGCAGAATCCCGGTTGGTAGTAGTTCCTCTAACCTTATTAATTGTATCTGATATGATGAACAAGCATATAATCTCAGCCGCGGCGCTTTTGCTTCTTGGCAGTGCCTTTGTCGCCAACGCGCAGAATGATATCGCCGTCTCGGGTACCGTGAAGGATGTTTACGGGAACCCTCTGCCTGGCGTGATCGTCTCTGCGAACAACAAAGACATCTACATGACTGACAAGAACGGCCAGTACACCGCCATGGCTAACAGTTCAGATGAGTTGACCTTCTCGCTTGTCGGTTTCAAGAGGCAGACTATGAAGGCTGGCTCCGAAATGGAGGTTGTCCTGGAGGATGACGGCCATGCTCTCGCGGAACTCGTTAATCTCGGATATTCCAAGGTCTATCGCGAGGATCTCCCTGACGCTGTCTCCACAGTCTCCGGAACAACTCTCGGAAAGTCTCTAAACACCCGTCTGCAGCAGACCCTTTCAGGTCGTCTGTCTGGTCTGACGACAATCGAAAGCACTTTCGAGCCCACTTATGAGGAGCTCTCGATGTTTGTCCGCGGAGTCCACTCCATCCGTGACGGATCCGCCGGTATCGTCATCGACGGTGTCCTTTACGACAACTATTCCCATGACATCCTTTACCGTATCTCTCCTGAGGAGGTCGAGTCCATCTCGCTCCTTAAGGATGGTGCCTCCCAGGCCATCTATGGACTGCGTGGTTCCAACGGCCTCCTGGTGATCAACACCAAGAGGGGAACCCCTGGCAAGCTTAAGGTCGGAGTCAACATCTCCGAGACTGTCGAGCAGCCGGTCGACGTGATGCATCAGTTCGACTCTTATGAGTATGCGACCATGCGTAACCAGGCCGCTTTCAACGACGGTCGCGGCAAGAATGTCTACTTCAGCGAGCAGGCTCTTGACAACTTCAAGAAGGGTGCGAACACTGATCTTTATCCCAACACAAATTGGGCTGACATGCTCCTCAAGAAGGCTTCCAACCTTCAGAGAGTCGCTATCGACGCTACCGGCGGCAGCGAGCGCGTTCAGTACTTCACCACGATGAACTTCATCCACCAGGGCTCCTTCTGGAACACTGACAACGACCGTTATAAGACTGACAATGAGAAGGTTCGTTTGAACTTCCGCTCAAATATCGACGTGATGGTCAACCGTTGGATCGGTTTGTTCATGAATCTTGCCGGTTCTGTCGTGAAGGCTCACACTCCTAACGGAAATACTGCCTACAACAGCACGATTTATGAGTACATGGCTTTCATGCCTCCGACAGTCTACGGCGCCACGACTCCCGAGGTCCTCGGATCAGACGGTGAGACTGTCGTCCAGCCCGCTGGAGATGTCATTTCTACCGTGAATATGGGAGAGAGCCCTTACGGACTCCTTAACAGGAGCGGTTACTCGAACACCACCAACACCAACATCTATGGCCAGGGCGGTCTGCAGTTCGACCTGAGCGGCATCACTCCCGGCTTGTGGGCGAAGGCCAGTGTGGGATATCTCTCCTACATCACAGCTAATATGACCACCCTCCAGTCCTACAAGAGGGTCTATCGTGACGACGACTGGTCCAAGCTCAGCTTCACCCAGCTCGGAACCACGATTGATGGAACCCTCAACTACGGTAAGGGTACCGCCCTTTATGGCTATACCTCTTACAAGGGCGAGGCTGGTTACACCCGTGACTTCGGCAAGCACCACATCAACGCCAACGCTTACGGAATGTACCAGAGCTTCATCGACCAGACCGGTAACGCGGCCGCTACTTATGACTATCGCCGTATCTACACCGGTGTCGAGGCTTTCTATAATTACGACCATCGTTATCTCCTCCATCTTGCCTCCGGCTATTCCGCTTCGGATTACTTCCCTCGCGCGACCAGGTTCCTCTGGACTCCTGGTGTGAGCGCCGCTTGGGTGGCCTCGAACGAGTCCTTCATCAAGGACAACGCTCCATGGCTGTCTCTGTTGAAGATCCGCGCTTCTTACGCCATCACAGGCAATGACGCGACCGGTTATAGCCGTTACGCTTATAAGGATCAGGTGACCTCCGTCCAGGGCGGTAACATTCCTTGGCTCAGGTACTACACCAACGAGTCTGTCTACGGTAACGCTGACCTTGCTCCTGAGAAGATCAAGAAGGCCAATATCGGAATCGACCTCGGTCTGGGCAACCAGTTCACTGTCAGCTTCGATGCCTTCAAAGAGAATATCGACAACGCTCTCGTGCGTTCCACCGCTCTCATTCCTTCCTACCAGGGTATCTCCCTCGGCTCTTTCCCTGTGCTGAACATGGGACAGTTCGAGAACAAGGGTTGGGAGCTCTCCGTGGGCTACAACAAGCGTTTCGGCGCCGACTTCGCTCTTCATCTCAACGGCCACCTCGCCTACAACCAGAACAAGGTCATCAGCATAGGTGAGTCTGAGAGGGATGAGGACTATGTCTATCGTTATCGTTCGGAAGGCTTCCCTTACGGGCAGCAGTGGGGCTACCTTGTTGACTACAGCAACGGTAACGGCCTCTTCAACTTCCAGGACGAAATCGACTCTCATGCCAAGTATTCCTTCGGTAACCCGAGAGTCGGTGACATCAAGTACCAGGATCTGAATAAGGATGGTACTATCGATGAGAAAGACCAGGCTCCTCTCGCCAAGGGTTGGCTTCCTCGTTACACCTTCGGCTTCGACCTTGGCTTCTCTTGGAAGAACATCGAGGTGTCCGCTCTCTTCCAGGGTGTGGGTGACTACTATCGCAACTACTCCTACCTCTACGGCTACAACTCCGTCCGTGACGGTTTCTACACTGAGAGCATGAGGAACGCATGGACATCAGAGCGCTGGATCAATGGTGAGACCATTGACTACCCGGCCCTCTCGACAGCGTCTACCACCAACACTCAGACGAGCGATTACTTCTACAAGAACGCGTCGTTCATCCGTCTGAAGAACGTTGAGATAGCTTACAAGCTTCCCAAGCGTTTCTGCGACTCGATCGGCGCCGGTGTGGCCAGGATCTATCTTGGCGGACAGAATCTCTTCTGCTTCGACAAGCTTCCTGCCGACATGCCCGTTGAAGGCAACAATGTCGTGAATCTTCCGGTCTTCCGGATGTACAGGATCGGTGTTAATGTCTCCTTCTAGCCTGTTGTAATCTAATAATGATGAAAGATATGAAAAAATATATCGTTCTTTTGTTCATGGCCGTCCTGGCCCTCCCCGCTTGCAACGAGATGCTGGACTTGAGGGACAACGGTACAACTGACATGAGCCAGGTGTTCACGGATCGTGACAAGACCAGGGGCTACATCAATTCCTGCTACAATTACGTGGTCGCACCCCAGCTAAGGGCTGGATCTTTCACGGATGACGCTCAGGATGCCCAGGGAATCACTTCCGGTACTAAGTTCGATTATTGGTACAACCAGTCATTGAACGCCACCAATTACGGCGCATATAACTACGATGGAGATCCTTGGGCCCATTATTTCCAGGGAATCCGCAAGTGCAATGTCTTCCTTGACAACATTGAGGGAGCCACCGCCCGTATGACCGAGCAGGAGAGAGCCGCTTGGAGCGCCCAGGCAAAGGTTCTCCGCGCCCTGTACTACATGCAGCTTGTGAAGCGCTACGGAGCTGTTCCGCTCTTCACGAGTGATCTTGGTACCAACCATGATTATTCGACAGATGCCCGCGCTTCTGTGTCCGAAGTTGTTACCCAGATCCTCAAGGACTGCGACGAGGCCATCTCCGTTCCTGATTCAGAGGATTTCTCATACGTCTATCGTGACGGACAGTGGGGCATTATGACCAAGGCTGTCGCGCAGGCGATCCGCGCCGAGGCTGTGATGTACGCCATCAGCCCGCTTTTCGACGACGGATCATTTGACAAGCAGCAGGCCCTCACGGTCGCTGGTGATGCCCTCGGTAAGCTTCTTGCCAACGGGTATTCACTCTGGACCAATAAGTCT
>ODAJ012120480.1_pt1 | contig 11602 bp, 12 predicted proteins | sample 1539241 | NCBI WGS metagenome assembly ODAJ01 (sample SAMN02144231, study PRJEB22623) | gut metagenome | biome: sheep rumen | host: Ovis aries | place: New Zealand | reverse complement strand
ATGAGACCGTCAATTTCGTTCATGATGGTACCACCGGTCAGAGTCAATGCTGCCAACAGTCCCCATCCAATAAACATAATACGCTTCCTTTTTCCGATAACAGAGTTGTTGGTGAACACAACCGCGGTGGCAAAAGCAAAGACGGCAGCAATACCAAGTACGGTGCGGAATGTAAATAAGCTGATGGCAATTAATACAGGAATTGCAATGGTGAAGACGTTGTACCGGTGGCTTCGTAACAGGTAGTCTGTCCGTTCAAGATAGGCAACCATGAGGAAAATCATAACAGTTTCCTTCATGTGCAGGCCACAGTAGAAGATAAGGTTGGGCATGAAGCAAGCCATGATGGCCGCCAGCCGACCGCCTTCTTCGCCGATGTTGCGTTTGGCGAGGAGATAAATGAGCAGCACGGTCACTGCGCTGAAACATGCATTGACAAGACGAGGAAGGATAATATTTGTCCCGAATATCTTGGCAAGGAACGTCAAATAAAGCACATATCCAGAGTCTGAAATTGTCGTTGTATCCACGAACAGGTAGTTCCAGATATCCTTCCATTGGGTCCTGATATTATCTGTTGATTCTTCGTAATACCAAAGAGAATCTGCTGCGGAAAATTCAAATGGAATACCCGTCTTTACAATATAGAAAAAATATGCAAAGAATACCCAGAAAAAACGAATCCCCAAGGCTGTGAGGAAGAGATACGTGAGCACTTTTTTCTGTGGAATATCCTGCCATTTCTTGCTGCAGTAGTTGCTGAGCAAGAAGAATCCCACCACCCAGGCAATGCCCATTATGATGTATTCTATGGACATGGCATGGCGGAAGAACACCAGTGTAATCGTTGTTAAAACACCCAAGTATATGTAAATTGCCTTGTTCGCTATCTGTTTGGGAAAGAATGGAATCATTTTCTTAACAATAGTTTTATTTGTAGGGTTATATACTGTCTTAGGTTTGGTATTGTGAATATTGGACCATATTTTTCGATGCCTTTGGGTATGAAGTTAGGTTGTTCTATCAATTGTATGGCCTCGTGCATCATTGCGCTGCTGCAGTCGAGGGCCCGTTCACTAAGAGTTGATACGGTGTCATCTTTTTTTATTGGAATTGACATCTCCACAATTGGCGATCCTTTGTCAATGCCGGCCGATAATCGTTGCACGGTGACGCCCATCTCTTTTTCGTTGTGGTAGAGCTCCCAAAAACCGACAGGCTGACCACGGTATTTTCTCATGTCGCCGTGGTGGTAGGACAGGATGCCGTTGGGGGCAAGCGATAGAAGCGGCTCTTTCACAATGCCGAAACCGCCGAGCATTATCATTGTTTCCGGTTGCCAGTCTTTTACCTTTTTGGCAATCTCGTCCGAATAGGGGCTCTGGGTCTCTATGTATGGGATGCCGTGCGAGGACAGGAATTCCTGTGTGCCTGTCGAGGGTTTCTTTTTTGCGAGACGGCTCTTGAACAACATAATAATCATATAGCCTCCACGTCCGCGCCGTAGGTTCTTTAGGAACCGTTGTTTTAGTGATGGCCTTGGTCGGCAGTCAACCAACGCGCCGACGATTTCTATTGTTGGATCGTCGAAAATAGGTTTCAACACCCTCTGCTGAAAAGAGTCAAGTCTGGGGCCGCAAAGTAATGCAATCTTCATCCCACGGTGTTTTTAAATCCGTATTGGGGTTTGTGTAGTATGTGTTTCAGCAAAGCATAACAACCGCTGGCCTTCACCATCAGTTCAGTCGTGCTTCTGGCATCGTTGACGGAGAATCGTTTTAGTCGGAAGAGGTCTGTTTGCAGGTCGTTGTAACCCGAATCCACCGTTACACCACACGTATAACCAGCTTCCTTGGCCAATCGAATATCTCGTGCCGAATAGTCACCATTGGGGTAAGATATGGCATAGATGGACAGCCCGAAAGAATGCTCTAATCCTTTTTTGGATTCCGCAATCTCTTTCCATGCGGTAGCGTCGTCACATTGAGGAAGTATTGGGTGGAAGCATGTGTGAGACTGAAAGTCAACCCATGACTTCATTTCCTCGATATGTATGCTTTGAAGAGCTTCTATGTCGGCATAATTCAATCTCTCTTCAAAGCCGAGACTGCTCAATTCTTTCAATCGCTGCCCATTAGGCATTCGCTTGAATGTCTCCACTTTTGCTTTTATTTCTTGGTTATGTCTGAACCAGAAGTGGCGATGTGTTCCTACAATCTCTGAGCATAGGAAAATGGTGATAGGAATCTGTAGCCTTTTGATGATGGACAGCAAATCATAGTTGCTGATGTGTCCGTCGTCAAAAGTGATAACTACTGCCTTGCGGGGGAGTTTCTTGCCTTGCCGAACAGCTTCAAGGTAATTATTAAGGCCAATAATGTTATAGTGACGCTTCAGATAGGTGAAATTGCGCTCGGCATCAGCCATACGCATATCATGGAATAGTAGGAAGGTAACCTTGTTGCGCTGCACAATCTCTCGTGTCAGCCATGCTATACCACTCCATCTTAACGCCTTATATAAAAAGGTGCTCATCCTAGCAGTTTCCTTTTTAGTTTAATTAATCGGGTCATATTCTTTTGCCCAATCCATTTGGTAAGTGTATTTCTTCCAGTTCCACTCTTGGCCCATGAACTTGTTCCTCGGTGTTCGCAATAGGTGTTGTCCGTAAAGAAATATTCTCCTGTGGTGTGTCTCGGCGAGAAATATTCCGTCGGATAGACATGCAAATCCTTGTAATATTGCTCTTGCCAATTACGCACAAAACCGTTTTTCTCCATGTTCATGGTAGTGAAAAGCACATTTGTGGTGAGGTCAAAAGCTCCGTCTTCCATTCTGAAATGGCGTCCGTCATACATGTGCAACACTTCGGTTACCCAATCCCCATGAGCCTCACTCCCCAGCACCCCCATCATTAATAGTTTTCTTTTACATCCTTCGAAACCGGCGAAGGCCTTGTTTGTCAGTAGTGGTTCAAATGTTTTATACACCTCAAAACGTACATCAAGATATATCCCCCCCTCTGTTTCTAAGGCGTGAAGTCGTGCTATGTCGCTCACGAAGGCATATTTCCCGGCTTGGTAGGCTTCTGCGGAATAAGGTATTATATTCACGTCGAAGTTGTCCTCGTTCCATAGTTTATATTCCCAGTCTGGCATATATTTGTGCCAAGAGGCAATGCAGTCTTTTGCCACTTGTGGCATTTCGCTCCGCCCAAACCAGCAATAGTGTATTTTATGAGGTATCATCTTACAGGCTATTCTACATAAATACAGCCATTATCTTCGCAGGATTTGGTTAATTTGTCTCGATGAATGGAAGAAAAACCTGTATTCCGGAAAGTGTATTCCTCGCCAAACACATTGCAATCTGACATCTCTTTTCTTTTTGAATCTAAGAAATCGGATAATTGTTTCACAACTTTGGCGGGAGAACCAAGTGCGACTGAATCAGAAGGAATGTTTCGTGAGACGATACTGCCCGCACCAATAATAACATTGTCGCCAATGGTTACCCCAGGCAAAACAATGCTGTGGGCACCAATGAAGACGTTACTGCCTATTTTGACATTCGCAACGCGGGTATAACCCAGAAATACTTTTGTACTCGCATCATGAGCAAGTACATGTACTCGTGGACCAAAGGTTACATTGTCGCCTATTGTGATATGAAAACAGTGTGATGGGTCAATCGTGCAGTTGCCAAGTTTGCAGTTATTTCCCATTTTTAGTCCGCGACGGACCAATTTGTCGATATCCTGCTCACCACGCAGCCGTGCCAATATTTTCTTCATTTTTTTCATCATCTTCTTATCTTCTTATCTTTTGTTTTATCGACGATAGAACATGTATAGTTACTAAATATAGTTTTAGCACCACAAAAGGTGCTTTGTAGTAGAACTGGTATTTGGCTGCGACATTCTTGAAGTCCACTTTCTTTATTTCCTGTCGTACCCTGTCTGGGAAGAGGTCGTATTTTCTAAAATTCATTAGTGAATAGACCCGAATATTGTCTAGTAATACTTTAAGGTCATGGCTTTTTGTTTCCTTTTCGGCAAATTGGTCAAAATGGAAAGTCATAAAAGAATCCGGATCATATCTTTTGTTGTGGGTGCCGCGGAAGGTGACATCTACATCCTGATTGTAGTTGCTTAATGGTTTATTGAGGAGCGCTACTTTATGTTTCAATGCAATGTGCACCCAAAGCAGAAAATCCTCACCCAGTTTAATGCCAGTCGGGAAGCCACCAGCTTCATCAAAAACCACACGTGGCATGCATACGGTGATGCTCGTCAGGGGCATGCAGAGAGTCTTGGCATAAACTTGGCAGTAGTTGATTTCACCCTCGATAAAATCTTCACTTACACCGATAGGAGCCACTCGTTTCTTCCCGTTCTTTACAATCCAATATCCTGTGCCATATATACCGGCATCCGGATATCGTGTAATAAGCCCCTCCATCTCTTCAAGAAATGTAGGCTCCCACCAATCGTCGGCATCAAGGAAGCAAATGTAAGGCGCTGAACTTTCTGCCACACCTCTATTACGTGCAACTCCAACGCCTGCATTCTCTTGCCGGATTATCCGAATACGCTCATCGGCCACCCCTGCAACCACTTCGCCGCTGCCATCGCTTGAGCCATCATCTACCACCACCAACTCCCAGTCCCTATAGGTCTGTCCAACCACGCTTTCCACCGCCTTGCGTACGTATGGGGCCTTGTTGTAAAGTGGCATGATTATAGAAAAAAAAGCCATGGATCCTATTTGTTTAGTGCACGAAATATTGTCGGAGCCGTTTGTATGGCAACATGGTTGATATAGTGCCGTAGTTTTGTACGGCTCACGCGGCGATAGCAACGCCAGTCAATCAGTCTGCGAAGATGGCGGTCTTCCTCTTTGGAATTGTCAATGAAGGCCATCTGGTAGCATTGTGTCAGGGCGCGATAAACGATGGTTTTATTGATGCCGGTCTCTTGGCCAAACATTTCCGACAAGTCGTTCCCAATCAGTATCAGGCTTTCCTTGCTCTTCATGCCGCGGGTGGTCATGATGCTGCCTGGGCGGACACGGTAGTTGTATAGCACGTCGGGGATGACTGTCACCTTCTTGGCCTTGAGGCATGCCCGCGGGGTAAACTCGTTGTCCTCGTGCAGGATGCCCTCGCGGAAGCATAGATTGTTCTCTATCAGAAATCCCCGTCGGTAGCACCGTTGCCACACGCAGACGAAAGCCACCTCGCGGTGTTCTAGCGCATGTCGATTGTAGTACTCCCATCCGCCGGATTGTTCCGGTTGAAGTGTGTCGTGGGCGTTATTATCGGTGCGGCGACAGGCAAAGCATACCATGTCGTTGCCATCGGTGACTTTCGCCAATGTACTTAACATGGAGGCCTCTACCCAATCGTCGCTATCCACAAAAACCACATAGTCGCCAGTGGCAGCCTGTAATCCAGTATTCCGGGCCGCGCTGAGCCCGCCGTTAGCTCGGTCTATCACCCTCATCTGCGGCATCCTTGTCTCCCACGCTGTCAATATCTTGCGGCTGCTGTCCGTCGAGCCGTCGTTGACACAGATGACCTCATAGTCACTATAGTCCTGTGTCCGCAGGATTTCAAGGCATTGTTCAAGATACAGCTCTACGTTATATACTGGTACGATGATGGAGAACCTCATTAAAACAGGTTATTCTTGCGTGAGTTTTTCTAAAGAATCAATATTGCGTTGTAGTTCATCCAGTTCCATACTCCACCATCTAGATTCTTCGAGTTTTTGTATTATATTGTCAGAAAACCTTTTTTTTATAGCTTTGGCTGGATTTCCGGCATAAACCGTATATGGTTCAACATCTCTTGTTACCACAGCACCCGCACCGATAATTGCACCATTCCCAATTTTGTGACATCCAGAGAGTATTATTGCATCTTGGCCGACCCAAACATCGTTTCCTATAGTTAAGGGTTTTCCGACTTCTTCTGTTTTTCTTGCGCCCAATGAAGGATTATATAATATCGGATGAGTGGTAAATCTATTTGTTGGATGGTTGCCCGTATAAATTGAAATGTGGCTTGCAAAAGAGCAATAGTTTCCAATGGTTATAGTTTGCCAATGTAATGCACCATTGGTCCAAATTCCTCCGTAGGTCCCATATCCTATGTGTAGTCCGTAAGCCTCTTCAAATAATTTTCTTGCTGTCTTGGAATAGGCTTCGCCTCCTTCGAGTTGACATATCTTTTTGATACATATGCGTTTAATGATGCTGTTGCGCGTGTGCCTAAAAAGATAGGACAACAGGTTTACTTTATTCATATATGTCGTAGTAATTCAATTAGTTTATCAGATACGCCGCTCTCCATCTTGCGGGCGAAAAGGGCTCCGGAGGCGACAATCTTGTCGTAGTCCTTTTCGGTGAGCACCTTTGGATTGGCGCCATCGGCCCCCCAGTCGATGTAGCGCAGGTAGTTGTTGATGAGGGGCAGGCTGTTGTTGCACCAAAGGGTCGGAAGACATATCTCCTCGGCGATGCTGGTGTGGCGGAAGCGGCGTAAATAGTCGGGATGGTTGTCCATGTAATCCAAAGCTTGGCTCACGGCCTCGCGCGAGACACTCCAGTATGTGCCGCCGCCATAGAGGTTGCCGTTGAAATGCTTGAAGCTGCGTTTTATACCCAGTCGTCGCTGCAGGTTGACAAACTTGCGTGTGAGCCAAGCCCCGCTTGTGCGGGTGCTGTTGGGACGCAGCCACCAGTATTGTATACGGTTCATTCCGCCTTCGCTGCCCCATTCAGGGTGTGGCAGAGGGAAGTGCTCCAGGTAGTTGTCGTTGCGGTGCTCTTCGCAGAAGGCTTTGAACTGCGATAGCGGCATTGTAGGATAGTCACTGCCTGTGACTAGGTGGAAGTATTCGATGTCGGTATGTCGGTAGGCTTCGCGCATTAGCATGACGATAGCCAGCAGGTGGCGATAGTCGCCCCATTCCACGGCGTAGGTACTGTAGAGGTGCAGGTGCTTCCGTCCTTCAATGTTTACAAGGCCTTCGCGGCATCGTTTGTCTATGTGGACGAACAGCTCGAAATCGTTGTCAAAACATCCGACGAGCTTTTCCAGCATCGGTATGTCGCGGTAGGCTGTTATCAGTATGGCTTGTCTCATCGTTTTACGATGGTGCGTTTTGCTGCCATAAGGCTGTGCTGCAACATACTGCGAGTCCTTGTAACTGCGCATGTCATTGTGTCGCGGAGCGGGCTGTGGTAGGCGATTCCCTGTTTGTGGCAGGCCTCCTTGAAGGCCTTGTCGATGCGGTGCGTGTGGAAGCGGTTGTTGTTGTAGTAGCGCGAGTACCATGTGTGGATTAGCACTTCCTCGCCCAGGTGGTTGTAGAGTACCGTTGACTCACCGTCGGGATGATTGGTGGCTTTGAGGTAAAGTGTCTTGAAATGGTTGCTTGCCCAGATGAAGAAAGGGTAGTAAGGTTCTACGTCGGTGGCCGTAAAATTGTGTGCTCCCACAAGCAAATCTGTTTGAGTAAAACGGTTTTTGTCAGGGCTTTCGTTCAGCTTGTCGGGGCTGAACTGCTCGCGCAGCGCTTTGGTGTTCAGAATGTTGAGGTAAGGATTGGTAACCAACGGGTTGCCGTCGCGTAGGTGGACGACGCCTCCGTCAGGCATACCACAGTTGACATAACCATTCTCCATGCAATAGACGATCAATCGTTTTAATGCTCCGATATTATAGATAAAGGCATCCTCGTCAATATTGATGACCCAATCGGCCTCTGTGTCAGCAATTACTTGATATAAATAACCCTCGGCAGAAGTGTTTAATAACCTCACCTTTTCGTAAGGTAATGAGCATAACGCCATAGATTTGTGATATAACACATCACTCATCGATCGGGTGTATATTTTTATTCTTTTAAGGTCAGTCATGTTGCTCTATTTTTATTCTTGGTAACGGGGATGGGTGCTCGCTGCGGCGCAGGGGACCTCCCCACGATTGTACGACAGTCTGGAAACCGAGTTCGCGGCAGATGCTGAGGGTGTCTTCGTTATGGGCACCGTGGGGGAAGGAGAAGTGCTTTATTTCGTGTCCCAGCAATGCTTCCAGGGTTTGTTTTGATTCGGTAATTTCGTGGTATTGCTGCTCTCGCGTAAGGGTGTCAAGTCTCGGGTGGCTTACAGTGTGGGCTCCGATGGTGCAGAGCGGGTCTGCGTCCATCGTCTTCAACTCTTCTGTGCTGATGCCGAGTTGCTCGCCGGGATACCACCACATGGGCGACAGGTTGTCGATGAAACCGGTGGTGACATAGACGGTGAACGGCACCCCGAGGCGCTTCAGCATAGGGTAGGCGAGGGTGTGGTTGTCGCGGTAGCCGTCGTCAAACGTAATACAAACCCAGCGACGCGAGTCGAAAAATGAAAAATGAAAATTAAAAATGTCATCGATGGAAACAAATGAATATCCTCTGGACTTGTATTCTATTATTTTCTGTTCCAGATAGTCCACTGTCACCTCCAACTCGCGTTGCTCCAACTTGTCACTGCGTCGTTCTACTACCCGGTGCAACATCCAGATCTCACCCACTACTGGATGAAATACTTTGTAGATCTTCCGTTTTAAATGACCAATTATCATGCCTTCTTGTGCAGCAGGCTTTTCACGAGTAACCGACTCTCGTAATGCCAGCCGGTGTGCCATGCGAGGCCGCTGGTGAGGTAGTGCAGATATTGGGTAAAGGAGTAGCCGCCTTGGAAGTAATGGTTAACGATGGTGCTGTAAAGCGTGATCCTCAGATGCTTGTCCAGTCTCCGACGCAGTGCTTCTTCGCTGAAATGGCCTACGCTGCGGTTCTTCTCAATCATCTTCTGGCAGAAGGCTTTCCTCTCGGTGTAGTCTTGTGGCGAAGTTATCTGCGGAGCCATGAATTGCCCGGTGTAGTATTGCATCTCTTCCTCGGTAAAGTCAGGACTAAGCCAGTCGAGCATATAGCGTCGCACCTGTGCCACCTTGCGTTGCTGTTCCTCGCGGCGTGCGGTACATATCTGTGTGGGGTGCATGCGGTAGTGGAAGAGCGTCTCCTGGATGTTGTGGATTTTCGTAACCCTCATACATTCGGCCCAGAAGCGGTAGTCCTCTGCAGGGAAAGCCTCGGTGCTGTAGTGCAGCCCATGGTCGCGGTAGAGGCTCATGCGGAACGTGGGCACAATGACGCTGCACTCGAACAGCATGTTGGCCATACAGTCCTCGTGCCGCTCAGGGAATCGCACCAGCGACTTCATGGTACCGAAGCGCTCGAAACCGCCGCTGCAGATGCCTATCTCGGGGTGGCTGTCGAGCATGGCCACCTCGCGTTCCAGCCAAAAAGGCTCTGCTATGTCGTCGCCGTCCATACGCGCCGCGTACTCAGTGGTGATGTGACTCAATCCGCGGTTGAGGTTTTCGGCAAGCCCCACATTCTTCTCGTTCTGCACGATACGGATGCGCGGATCGTAGATCCCTTGTACCACACTGACGGTCTCGTCGGTCGAGCAGTCGTCGATGACCAACAACTCGAAATCGCGATAGGTCTGCCGCAATACGCTTTCGATGGCTTCCTTGATATAGGCAGCCACATTGTATGTAGGCATCAGAACTGTTACCTTGGTCATCGTTACATGTTTTCTTCGTTGCCTCACCGTTTCGCCATCGTCTTTGGTCCGTTGTTCAACGGAGGTAAGACGGAGGTGAAACGGAGGTGAGACGGAGGTGGTACGGAGGAACTATGGTGAGAGTGTTGATCTAGAGATGATTATGTTTTTGGGTCGGAAGAATGCCTTACAGAACCCTTTAGGTATTTGTAAATCAGATAGTAAAGGTAAACGGAAGGGTGCTTTCTTGTCAGCCGTTTCCGGACAAAATTTTTTACCTTCGGAGAGAAGTGGTATAGTCGTTCATATTTGGCCCATAGTCGTCCCCATCCACGGGCGTAGTCGTTGGTTCTCAGGCGACACTGCTGTGTCATGTATTCCAGTATATCGGCTCCTTCGAGGAAGGTAAGGCCTTGTGTCTCGGCTTCGGAAGAGATGTTGCTGCTGTGCTGCCGATAGTAGCTCAGGGGTTCTTCCACCTCCACCACGCTACCCTGCTCGGCCAACAGCACATAGAAGAACCAGTCGCCGCAGAGGCGCATGTGCTCGTAGCGGTAGGTCTCCGACGGGCGGAACTTATCGCGACGGAATATGCACTCGCTGACGTTGGCGATGGAATTGCAGACGGCCAGTTTCCGGTGGATGAAGTCGATGCCACCATAGAGGTTGACATTGTTGCTATTGGGTGTCTCCCAGAGCTTTGCTCCCGTCTGATCAACCCACCAGGTGGCTGCGTAGGCCAGCACACAGTCGGGCACTTGGCTCACTTCCGTCATCAGACGTTCCAGGAAGGTGGGTTCGGCGTAGTCGTCGCTCTCAGCCACCCATATCCACCTCCCTTGTGCCAGTGCTATTCCCTTGTCCCACTGACGGAAAGCGCTGCCGCTGTTGGCCTCGTTGAAGACGACATGGCTCACATGCGGGTTGCTGCGGTAGCTCTCCATGATGTCGCGGCTTCCGTCTTTGGAGCAGTCGTCGAGCAGAATCAGCTCGAAGTCCTGATACGTCTGATTCAAGATGCTCTCGATGCGCTGCTTTAGATACGGCGCATGGTTGTAGTTGGGCACTATGACAGAGACGGTGGGCATAGGGTTACAAAAAGAGTGAATTGTATAAGTTGATGATTTGTTGGCCGTAAACCGTTTCAGTATATTCGGAAGCAATGAGTTCCCGTGCCGATTGTATGATAGAGGAGTTGTCTGAATTAGTGATATGTTGTAGGAGTTCAGCACATTCATCCACGGTATTGAAAAGCCACCCTGTTTCTTTGTTATGGATGAAATCCGTTGTGCCACCAGAAGCAAGTGCCACGACAGGACATCCGTAAGCCATGGCTTCGAGGGTTACGCGGCCAAGACCTTCAAATTTTGAACACATCATGAATAGCGATGAGGTGCGATAGAGAGGCTCCATATTGTCTTGGTATCCGACAAAGTCCAGTTTGTCCGATTTACCATAAGCTGAGGCCAAGGTTAATAGTTTGTCTTTGTATGACTCGGAACAATTACCCGCAAGAACGAGATGATAACCGTCAAGATGTGCTTTGCAAAAAGCTTCCACAGCTATAGGTGTTCCCTTGAAATCATTTAGTTCAGCTGCACAAAAAAGGATATGCTTTTGACGTTGGGTTTCGTTAAGGGTTGGAAGGGATGGAAATATGGCGTCGTGAAAGACGAATGTGTTTTCTTTTGGGAGTTGCCAGTGGTTGAGAATTGCTTGGGAAATAACAATTCGGCCGTCTGCCTGATTGATTTTTCTTCTAAGTTTTGCCAATCCTCCGTAGGGGTTTATCCCAAGCATTGTCAGACTTTCACGGATGTGCCATATATGTTTGGCATGCAAAGTATTTGCAATAGAATGCCCAACTGTTGTAACAGATGTGTTTGAGTGAACGATGTCAATGTGCCTGTTCTTTAGAGTGTTTTTTATGTAATGGGCGCATCTTCTGTTTAAAACAAGACTTCTATATAATGTTGAAC
>ODAJ012024611.1_pt1 | contig 11603 bp, 4 predicted proteins | sample 1539241 | NCBI WGS metagenome assembly ODAJ01 (sample SAMN02144231, study PRJEB22623) | gut metagenome | biome: sheep rumen | host: Ovis aries | place: New Zealand | reverse complement strand
TCCTGCTTGTATCTTCACTCTGCCCCAACCTTGATACGCCACCTTGTCATGCACGTAGGCACTGCAAAAACGTGCATCGTCCAGAAACCCCTCTGCATACAGATTTTCTTCGATTTCATCGGACAAACCGGCGGGCGCACCCCACTCGTATAACTTACGCCTCACATCGGCGGCGCAGCGTTCCGCCCGGGCGCAGTACGCCTCTGCCTTGCTAAGCCATTCGGCACGTGACAATTCGGTCCTTTCCATACATATCCTGGATTATCTGTACATCCGTGTAGCCCTTTTCGCACAATAACTGTGCCACCTCGGCGCCATACGCCTCGTTGATTTCAAAGAAGAGGGATCTCCCTGCCTTCAGTTCCGCAATCCGCCCGTAGAAAAGCAGCGGATCCTCGTCGGGCACGAAGAGCGCCGTACCCGGTTCATAGTCCAATACATTCGATTCCATCGAGTTTTTCTCTTTCTCGCAGATATACGGCGGATTGGAGACTACGATGTCAAATAGCTGATTGCTGATCGCTGATTCAGGTATAACCTTGCTGAATATATCCGCCACCTCAAACGCCACTTCTACGCCGTTGCGCACGGCATTCTCGCGTGCCACCTCTATCGCCTCGGCGGATATATCAATCCCCGTCACCTCCCACTCAGGGTGCGCTTTCTTGATCGCAATAGCGATGCAGCCGCTCCCGGTTCCTATATCCAGAACTTTGAGATGGGTGTTTTGTAATTCGTAATTCGTAATTTGTAATTCGTAATTCTTTTCTATCTTCTCCACCAGTTCTGCTGTCTCGGGCCGGGGGATAAGTGTCGCGGGCGTCACCTTCAAATCCAGCCCGCTCCAGAGCGTGTGTCCGAAGACATACTGCACCGGCTCATGCCGCAACAACCGTTCAATAACTTCCTCTATCTTCTGCTCGAACAGTTTCGACACCCCTGCATTGTATATAATCTCCGCCCGGCTCAGCCCGGTGATCTCTTCGGCGACCCACCAAGCCAGCCCTTCCGCCTCATCCGCGTCATACGCCGATTCCAAGCGGCTTTGTATGTCTCGCACTATTGATTTCACGGTGCAAAGGTACGACAAAAATTGCACATATGCAAGGGAAATGGGATTTTTTTGTTTTTTTCTTATAGATTATTACTGCAGAAATGTTCTATTTCATCCCTGTCGCGCTTTGCAGCAAAAATGAACACTTTGCAAACACAGATACTGTTTTTGCTAACTTATGTTTACAAAATACAGGTTTTTGTGCGCTTTTTGTCATTTTATTTGCACATTTCAGTTATTTTTAGTATTTTTGTCGCCGGTTTTGTATTTTTACGAAAAGAAATACCAAATAGGGTACTATATAACATTATTATTAACTTAAATTTTTCACGCTTATGAAAAAATCAATTCTACTTATTCTGCTCATGGCGCTCCTCGCCCCGTGGACAGGATTGAAAGCGGAAGATTTGACGGTACATGACGGGACTGTTGAGAGCTCCAACACCCCCATGTACGTCGGCTTTTTCGATGATTTCACGCGTTCGCAAGTGGTGTTTCCTGCCAGTGAGCTGGAGGAAATGGCAGGAGGAACGATTACCTCATTGAAATGGTACACCAAGAGTAATAATATTCCCTACACGACTCTGTCGTCAGTGGATATTTATCTCAAAGAAGTGAACAGCACTTCCATCTCCGCTTTTGAAGACAAATCGACTGCCACCATGGTGTATCAGGGTGCAGGATTAAATTTTGTGGCAGAAGGTGACGGTGGTTCCGTCACTATCACCTTCAACACACCGTTTGAGTATAACGGAGGTAACTTGTTGATTGGTTGCGACAATACCACTGATGCAGATTTCAAATTCATTTATTTCTACGGAGAAACCGTTAACGGCGCAAGTATCAGTGGTTACAATGGGAGCAGCTTGGCTTCGGTTTCTGCCACTCAGCGCGATTTCCTGCCCAAGACCACCTTCACCTACGAGGCGGCAGCGACAGGTACCTGCCCGAAACCGAAAAGTCTGTCATTCAGCAACATCGCAGCACGTGCTGCTGACCTGAGTTGGGATGGAGGCACGGCTTCTGCTTGGCAGATCTGTATCAACGGAGATGAGGAAAATCTGATTGATGCCTCGTCTGCTTCGTATTCGTTTGCGAATCTCACCCCGCTTACCGCATACAGCGTCAAGGTTCGTGCCGTCTGTGGCGAGGAGCAAAGCGATTGGAGTACAGCTAAATCGTTCACCACTCTCTCTGCTTGCCCCTACCCGATTACCAACTTATTGATGTCTGATTTAAACACAAATAGCGCAATTATCAACTTTGAAGAGGCTACCGAAGAAGCAGGCGCCTTTGAAGCCGAACTCTCCACTGATAGCAACTTCCCGGAAGGAAATACTACATTCTTTGATGCCGAGTCTGAAGCATTTGGCCTAGGCGACATTACGTTCGAGGGCTTAATTCCGGACACCAAGTACTATGTTCGCATGCGTGCGTATTGCGAGGATGAATTGTCTTCCGGCGAGTGGAGCTCCACCTTCAGCTTTACCACCAACTGCGAAGCAAAGCCCCTGCCCTATAGCGAGAATTTCGATTCCTATTCCGGATCTTCCAGTACAACTGCTCCTTCGGCTTACCCGAACGATGAGCTTCCGCAGTGCTGGAGTTTCCTTAACCGTGCCGAGACTTCGAGTACGTATCCGCAGGCGTTCATCACATCGTCCAGTGACTATCGTGTATCCGGCAACTGCTTGTTCTTCAAATCCAGCAGCTCAACGCCGATTTATGCTGTCCTGCCGCCTTTTGAAGAGAATATCACTGCATTGCAACTGAAGTTCACCTATCGCAATGAAGGCACCGGTGGTTCCAACGGAACATTGTATGTAGGTTATATGACCGATCCATCGGATGCAAGTACCTTCACCTCACTGCTTACATGTACTAAGACAACTACACTTACGGAGAAAGAGGTGCTTTTTGATGAAGCTATGGATGGTAGTTATATAGCATTCATGTATGAAGGCATATCCAGTAATAACTACTACTTGAGTATTGATAATGTCATTGTTCGCCTTGCGCCGAACTGCTCCAAACTCACTTCCATCTCTCAGCCGACCGATATTACGGCTTCTTCTGCCACCTTCTCTTGGGTAGGAACAGAGAGCAACTATGAGTACGTGATAGCAGAGAAAGACTCGACACCGGACTGGAGCAGCCCTGTTGCTGTAGATGGCGCATCCTCTGTTACTGTTTCGTCCGGCTTACAGCCCAACACGGCTTACGATTTCTACGTACGCTCCAACTGTGGCGACGGCGATACCAACAAGGGTGATGCTCTCCATGTATCATTCACAACCAAGTGTTTAGCAGTTTCCGAGTTCCCGTGGTTCGAGCATTTCGATAGTATTACCGCCGGTTCGGGCATATTGCCTGACTGCTGGAGTAAAATCAATACCGCAACCAGTTCCACTTATAATTACTACCCGTATGTATATGCGAATGGATCCTACTCCACTTATGCACATTCGGCAAGTAACTGTCTCTACTTCTATACATATTATTCTACCAGTAGTTCTTATTCCGGAGAAGACGAGTACGCTATTCTGCCGCAGATGAGCAGCCTCGAAGACAAGCGCATTTCGTTCTATGCAAAAGGATACAATGCTACCAGCATTATTAAGGTAGGAACGATGAGCGATCCTTCGGATGCTTCTACTTTTGCAGAGATTCAATCCATTACGCTCACTACAAGCTACGAGAAATATACCATTAACTTGAGCGGCAGCAATCACTATATTGCCTTGAAAGTTATGAAACCTACAACCACTTATTCATATAGTGGTGCGTATGTGGATGATATTACCGTAGAGGATATTCCGTCTTGCTTGGAGCCGACCGGTTTGGCTTTCGTGGAGGCAACCGCTAACTCAGCAAAATTCAATTTGACGGCTGGCGGTACTGAGACTGCTTGGGATTTCTATTATTCCACCGAGAACGTAGCTCCGACAGCAGAGACTGTTCCGCAGGTAGTAGCTGCGGCAGACACAGCCATCTCAAGCGGATTGAACCCCAATACACAATATTATGTATGGGTACGCGCACATTGCTCCGACAGCGAACAGAGCCCGTGGAGCGAAGGTATCTCTTTCCGTTCCGGCTGCGCACCGTACGAAGCAGCTTCGTTCACCGAGGACTTCGAGGACGGCATCTACTGCTGGACAGTAGGTAACCTGCAGAGCGAGGACGGGGTATCTCATGTCCCGTATCCATATTGGAAGGCTGCGTACAACGGAGAGAATGGTCTGTATATGATTGCTTACAAATCATATTCCACCGTTCACGACAGTGCTTATGCTGTCCTGCCGCAGATGAACTACGGTGAGAAGAGCCTGAAGGACTTCTCGATCTCGTTCTATGCACAAGCAAGCAACACAAGCGATAACACACACCTCATCTTAGGTGTAGTAGCCGATCCGGCAGATAGCCTGGCTTCGTTTGAGCAGATTACTCAGTTTGATTTGACCACTTCGTTCGATATCTATGAGTACTCGTTCGCGAACTACGAAGGCTCTAAGCCGTACATCGTGCTCTTGGCTACTCTTCCGGAAGGCTATGCCTCCAGTACAAGCAAAACAGGCGAGTTCTATATCGACGACATCGCGCTCTTCGAGACGCCGAGCTGCCAGCCGCTGCGTAGCATCTCTATCAGCGACCTCGCACGCCGCTCGATGGTAGTGAACCTCGAACCGAAAGCAGGTATCGCCCTCGCAAGCGAGTACGAGCTCGTTTATTCCACCAGTGAATTGGACGAGGCGGCACTTGAGGCTGCAACGAAGATCGCTATCAACGACACCAACGCGTATGAGATCAACGGACTCGACCGCGAGACCTTATATTATATCTACGTGCGCGCAAACTGCGGTGGCGAAAACGGCAAGAGCGCTTGGGTAAGCACTTCTGCCAAGACCAAAGCGCTGAGCGCATGTGATGACGTTCAAGTAGGAAACGGCTCATACAATGGTTATTATGCACCTATTGCTACCTATTACAAGAACTCATGGGTTCAGTTTATTTACCCGGCTTCTGAGATTGATCAGCAGGCAGGTATGATTGGGGCTATTTCCTTCTATTGCTCTGCTACTGATGCCAGCACAGATTTGGCAGGTGAAGTAAACATCTATATGGCGCATACTTCCAAGTCCGATCATTCTTCAACATCAGACTGGCTCGCCGCAGAGGACTTAACATTGGTTTATCACACGGATGCCTTTGAGAAACCAGCTGCTACCGGATGGATGCGTTTTGATTTAAATACAGCATTTGCATACAACGGAACAGATAATATTGCTATCGTTGTTGCAGCCAAACTCCCTAACTATTCTACTAGCATAAAGTTCGACTATTGGCCTACTGACAATGCTTTGCTCTATCGTGGCAATGATGGCAACACCGCTTATGGTGAGCATCCGGGTAACAACTCCGGTACACGTTCCAACAATCGTCCTAACATCAAGTTCTCCTTCTGCCATGAGTTGGACGCTTGTCCGGCAGTGTCGGAGTTGAACGCTGCTGTACTTGGTACCGGTACTACTCAGGAGAAGATCAGCTGGGCTATCTCCGGTGCGGACTACCTCAGCGGCTTTGACATGATTGTCAGCAAGACTGAATTGGACGATGAGGCTCTGGCTACTGCAGAACCGACTTATTCGGACATTCATGGTTTGAGCAAAGACTTGGAGAATCTGGATCCTTCGACGGACTACTACGTATATCTCCGCGCCATCTGTAAGGCTGAGGGACACGACGAGGGTAACTCCGACTGGGCTTCCGTACACTTCAAGACGCTTGCGGACTGCCCGGCAGTCATCAACCTGAGTCTTGAGCTCGGCGCAACCGACAGCATTACCGCTACCTGGGAGCGCGCTACGATGGAGCAAGCCAAAGAGTTCAAGTATATCCTCACCAAGACTCGTCTGGATGTTGAGAATATCACGGCTGAGCTGAGCGACGTTAACGACACCGTTAAAGCGTTCAACGAACTGGATCATGCTCAGAAATACTACTTCTATGTAGCGAGCGCATGTGGCGACGCAACCTCTGCCTTTGTAGAGGATTCGATCGAGACTCTGCCGGCTTGCCAAGCAGTAGAGAACCTCGCAGCTTCCCGCGTGGAGCACAACCGCGTAGAACTCGCTTGGACGAGCGCACAGTTGGCAACCGAGACGGAATGGAAAGTAGGTATCGTAGGTGATCCTATACCGGCACAGACGGTTAGCGAGCGGAATGCGCTCCTCTTCGGTCTGAGCGCCGAGACAGCTTACGAGGCATATGTCATCGCGCTCTGCGGCGAAGAGTCCGTCAGTGATTCCGCGAAAGTAGCCTTCAACACTGCTGCTCAACCGGGCAACTGCAAGCAGATTGGTAATGGCACGAGTAGCATAAACTACTTACCAGTAGGAAACTACTATAATTACTCTTATACACAGCAGATTTTTGATGCAAGTGAGTTGCAGAGTGGTACAATCACCGCTATCTCGTTCCAGTATGCTTATTCTTCTGCAATGACGAAAGCAACGGATGTTACTATCTATATGGGTGTTACGGACAAGACTACTTTCTCCAGCACTACTGATTGGGTAGCTCTAAGTGAGTTAACGCAAGTTTATCAAGGTGCCTTGAACTGCAGCCAAGGATGGAACGAGTTTACGCTTCAAACGCCGTTCAACTACAATGGTTCCGGTAATCTTGTTATAGCTGTAGATGATAATGTTGTCAAGGCTTATGATGGCTCTGGCTATACATTCTATGTTACAATGGGTTCGTCTAATAAGACCTTATATTATCAAAGCGACAATACAACAGGCTCCGCCAGTGCTCCCCAAACAGGTACACTTACATATTACCGCAACAACATCCAGTTCTGCTTCGAGCCGAAGGCTGCGCCTGACGTAACGGCGCTGGCTATCAGCGACATTACGACGGAGAGCGCCAAGGCTTCCTGGGAGCCGATGGGTAGCGAGATCGCATGGAACGTATTCATCAGCCCGACGCAGGTAACCGACTTCAGCGGCGTTGTAGCCGAGCGCGTAGAAACCCTCAGCAAGTCCTTCACAGGACTCGCTGACGACGAGGACTACTTCGTATATGTACAGCCTGCCGTAGAAGGCGCAGAGTACAGCATGGTTTCCTTCCGGACGGTGGCTTCCTGCCTCATCCAGACCAACCCGGCTGTAGTAGATTCTACCATCACGGCACACACCGCTCGGGTAATCTGGGTGGATCCGAATGCAGTTAAGGCAGGCAGCTACAAGGTTGTTTATGCCAAGGCGAATGAGTTCGATTTGGAGAACGCAGACATGGCATTCGTTGAATCTGCTGACACCTTCGCGGTTCTCCCGGCTCTGCAGGCTGACACCGTTTATAAGTTCGCCGTAATGGCAAACTGCGGCGGTGAAGACGAAAGCCGTTACAGCGCAGTAGCGTCCTTCGCGACACTCAAATCCTGCTTCACGCCGTATGCTACCACTGTCATAGATTCTACCATCACTGCTCATTCGGCTACCGTTTACTGGAAAGATGATCATGACGACGCAGGCTATCTCGTAGCTTACGGTCTGTATGACTCATTCGATCTGGACAATCCGGAGACCTACCTCACGAAGAACGTAACCGATACGTTCGCCGTGCTGGAGGGTCTGACTGCCGGCGAGTCGTATAAAGTCAGCATCAAGGGCGATTGCTCGTCCGTCGGCGAGGGTCAGAGCAAGACCTGGGCTCCGTACGCCTACTTCAACACCAAGTGCGAAGCAAAGGCACTGCCTTACAGCGAGGACTTCGAGACTCAGTCTTCACTCGTATGCTGGACGGTAGGTAACATACAGGAGGAGCGTGACTCTTATAGTTCTTACCTTTCCTATGACCCGGGCCGCTCTTCCTCCGCAAAAGCAAACGGAGAGTATGGACTGAAGATCCATGCATATAAGTCAACCGGATACTACAGCACTGATGCCGATAGCGCGTACGCCGTACTGCCTGAGTTGGTATTTGGTGAGGACGCTATTACGGACTACCAGATCCGCTTCAACGCAAAGGCTAACATCGGCTCCGGATATTATTCCAATTATTATTCGCACCTCTTGATCGGTGTAGCTGAGGATGACGCGCTGACGAATCTGGCGATCATCGCGGATACTGCGATCTCGACCTCCGCGTTCCAAGAGGTAGAGCTCTCCTTCGCAGCTTATGCCGGTACGGGTAACCGTATCGTCCTGTTGGCTCGCGTAGATCCGAGCAGCACAGCATCTACTCGCGAAGCAGAAATATACGTAGATGATATTTACGTATCGAAAGCATCTGATTGCAAGCGCCCGAACGCTGAGGCTGAGGTTCTGTCCGCTACTTCTGCACAAATCAGCTGGACCGCTGGTGGTGAAGAGACCCAGTTCCAGTATGTATGTGTTCTCTCAGGTGAGACTCCGGATTGGACCGGCGTTGAGGCAGTAGCGGCAACAGTGGCCATTTTGGATACCCTCCATATCGACACGGATTACGATTTCTATGTACGTGCATACTGCTCCGATACAGAGCAAAGCGAAGCGCGTTTGATCTCGTTCCATGTAGGTTATTGCGTACCGGCTCCGTCATCTGTTGATAATGACGGTATCACCGCGATAGCATTCAACGGCACGGAGATAAGCACTGCTGTTCACCCGTCGTCTAAGCCGTACTATGCAAACAATGCGGATATTGAGCTGCAGGTTCATGCAGACGAGGCGGATTCGCTCCAGATCACGTTCGAGACCGGCTACACGTATGGTACGGTGATCTGGATAGATTGGAACAAGAACCTCATATTTGAGGCAAGCGAAGTTGTTTACGCCGGTACCGCCGATGCGACCAACCCGACTACGCTGAACTGCGTATTCCAGATCCCGGCTGGCACTGCAGAGGGACTCTACCGCTTACGTATCGGCGCTGCAGATAGCTTCTTCGATAGCTATATTAGTGGTTCTGCTACTGAAGTTGATCCTTGCGCTAATGGTACCTACAAACTCTATGAGGACTATTCGATCAAGGTAGTATCCCAAGGTCCTGGAACAGGTATCGATGCAATTGAGTCCAAGAACGCTGCTATCAAGCGCCTGGAGAACGATCAGGTTGTCATCATCCGTGATGGTAAGAAATACACCATTATGGGTGTGAAGATCCAATAAACGATCGCTGATTTTCCAAAAAGAGCGCCCGAAAGGACGCTTTTTTTGGTTTATACTTGCGTATGTCGAAAAAAAGCAGTAACTTTGCAGCCTAATTTGAATTTATGGAACTTTTACTACTATATTTAGGCATTGCGATGGGCGTGAGTTTCATCTGCTCGACCTTGGAGTCCGTGCTCATGACCACATCGCTCAGTTACATTAATTTGCGCGTGGAAGAGGGGTACAAACCTGCCCTGCTGATGCAGAAATTCAAGGAGAATACGGGGCGTCCGTTAGCGGCTATCCTGTCTCTGAATACGATTGCCAACACCTTTGGTGCCGCCGGTGTAGGCGCACAGACGATGATTGTGTTTGGCAGCAAATGGTTCGGCGTGGCGTCCGCCATCACGACGATGCTGATCCTCATCTTCTCGGAGATCGTACCCAAGGTCATCGGAACCACCTATTGGCGCCAGTTGATGGGTCCGTCCGCACGGCTGATTCAGCTGATGATTTATGTGCTCTACCCGCTGGTGATATTGGTGGAGTTGATTACCCGGCTCTTTCCGGACAACGAAGCGGCAGTGAGCCGTGAGGAGGTACTGGCGATGGTGAATGTAGGCGAAGAGGAAGGCGTCGTTGATGAGGACGAGAACAAGATTTTCTCCAACCTCATGCGTCTCGACACCATCCATGCGTACGACGTGATGACTCCGCGCTCGGTAGCGAAAATAGCCCCGGAGAACATGACCCTCAAGGACTATTACGACACGGACGAGTACGACCATTTCTCGCGTATTCTCCTCTACAACCCCACCCAGCCGGAGTATATCACCGGTTATGTCCTCCGTAACGATGTGCTGGAGGACCTCGCGGAGGACCATTTCAAGAAACAGGTAGGTTCTATCAAGCGTTCGCTGCCCGCCTTTGACCAGGACCTCACCCTCGGAACCATTTTTGACTCCATGCTCAAGCAGAAAAGTCAGATTGCCCAGGTTATCGACGAGTACGGCTGTTTCGTGGGTATCATCACCCTCGAGGACATCATCGAGACCATCTTCGGACTGGAGATCATCGACGAGAGCGACGCCGTGATCGACATGCAGCAGTACGCACGCGAGCGCTGGGAGAAACGCCAGAGAAAGTATAGGAAAGTCGAAAGTCGAAAGACCGCGGCAGAGCCGCTCAAAGAACAAAGCCAAAGTGAGGAAACAGAGCAACATACAGATACTGAACAAGAAAGCGAAGTTTGAGTACATCATCCTCGACCGCTACACGGCGGGTATTCAACTCTTCGGCACCGAGATCAAATCCATCCGCGAAGGCAAAGCCTCGCTGGTGGATTCGTATTGTGCGGTAGAGCACGGAGAGATGTATGTCAAACAGATGCACATCGCCGAATACCGCTTCGGCTCCTACGCCAACCACGAAGCCAAACGCGACCGCAAACTCCTGCTCCAGCGCCGCGAGATACGCAAATTAGAGAAGGCGACGAAGGACACCGGCAAGACGATTATCCCGCTCTGCCTCTTTATCAACGAGCGCGGACTGGCGAAGATGGAGATTGCCCTCTGTCAGGGTAAGCACACCTACGACAAACGGCAGTCACTCCGCGAAGCGGACGACAAGCGACAAATGGATCAGGTGCGCAAAATGAACAAATGGTAAATGATCAAATAGTAAATAAGTTTATGAGTAAAGCATTATTAATGATTTTAGACGGTTGGGGAATCGGTAACAAGAGCAAAGCCGATGTTATCTACTGCACCCCGACCCCGCACTGGGACGAGTTGCTCGCCAAATACCCGCACTCGCAGCTCCAGGCAAGCGGTGAGAACGTAGGTCTGCCGGACGGTCAGATGGGTAACTCCGAGGTGGGGCACCTCAATATAGGTGCCGGACGCGTTGTCTATCAGGACCTCGTCAAGATCAACCGTTCGATCCGCGACAACTCGATCATGCAGAACCCCGAGATCATCGCCGCCTACAAGGCAGCGCAGGAGGCGGGTAAGAAACTGCATATCATGGGTCTGTGCTCCACCGGCGGTGTTCACTCGAGCCTCGACCACCTCTTCAAACTGGTGGAGATAGCCAAAGAGTACGGCGTAGCGGACAAGACCTTTATCCACTGTTTCATGGACGGCCGTGACACCGACCCGCGCAGCGGTAAGGGCTTCGTCGCCGACCTGCAGAAGGTATGCGACGCCAACGGAGCACACATCGCTTCCATCATCGGCCGTTTCTACGCCATGGACCGTGACAAACGCTGGGAGCGTATCAAAGTGGCGTATGACCAGCTGGTGAACGGCATCGGTCGTCAGGAGACGGACATGGTAGCCGCCGTACAGGGTTGTTACGACCGCCACACCGAGGAGCACAAGGACACCGACGAGTTCATGGAACCGCTCATCAAC
>ODAJ012182343.1_pt1 | contig 11605 bp, 7 predicted proteins | sample 1539241 | NCBI WGS metagenome assembly ODAJ01 (sample SAMN02144231, study PRJEB22623) | gut metagenome | biome: sheep rumen | host: Ovis aries | place: New Zealand | reverse complement strand
AGTATGGATGGTACTCCTTTTCTGGCAGAGTTCCGGTTCGGGGATTGTCTGGCAGGAGGCTGTTCTGCCGGGGGATCAGACCGGGACAGCGTTTTGACAGGATCCTGATTTGAAAGGGCGTGAACGGCAGCGACAGGACAGCTGGTCAGGGATTCTTGTGGAGGGAATCTTTTTCGAGAAGATTCTTTTCCAGGGAATCCTATTCAAGAGGGCCGTTTTCCGGAGGAGTTTCCGGAGACGGGTCCTCCCTGCGGTCATCCGAGACGCTGATCACCATGCCCAGGGAGATCACGGCGATCCCGATGATCTGTTTGAGGGTGATGGTCTCGTGGAAGATCAGAACGGACCAGACAAAGAGCAGGATGTAGCTGAAGCCCCGCCGCAGATAGGCGGTCGTCAGCGGGATCCGCTCCAGGATGAGCTGCCAGCAGACCGCATAAATGCCCAGGATGACGACGGCCAGGCCGAACCAGAAAAAGTATCCGGCGGAAAAGGTCTCGTAGCGCTGGGAGCCGATCTTGAGACAGGGAGAGGTCAGACTCTCCATGAAAACTGCAAAGGCGGCGAGCAGAAAGACGTTGCGCCGCTTGTCGAGAAAGTTTTTAAGCAAGTGTATTACCTCTTTTTGAGGGGGTGTTCCCCGGGGGCATCTTCGGATGCGGGAGAAGCTCCGTCCAGGGAATCATTTTCAGATGCGGGAGAGGCTCCGTTCCCCGGGATCATTTTCAGATGCGGAAGAGGATCCGTCCCGGGGGTATTTCCGGACATTACTCCCAGATGGGCTCCCGGATGCTGCCGTCGGGCGCCTGGATCTCTATGCGCAGGGTCCTGCGCACGGTCTCCATATTGGCCATGAGGGCCTCCCGGGTCGGACCGGAGACGATGACGGCAAGGCGGGAGGTCTTGTCGGTCGCTCCCTCGTGGTTTTCCAGACCCGTATGCAGCTTTTCGAGCTGGTTGCGGTGGACAAAGGGCAGGGCGCAGACCTCCCTGATTCCGTCCGCGCGGACCACGCGGCCGATGGGGAGGTAAAAGGCCATATAGCCGCAGAACTGAAGCTGCGGGCGGATGTCCGGCATCTCCTTCTGCTGTCCCAGGGCCAGGTTGATGAGGAAGTCCTCGGTATTGAGCCCGCTCGACAGGTGGATGAGGTCGGAGGAGATAAAGACGCCGCCTCCGCGGGCAGCGGTCTCGATCAGATAGACCTCATCGCCCTCCATGATGTATTCGCTGTGGGTGATGCCCTGGCGCAGGCCGAAGCCGCGGATGATCCTCTCGTCGAGGGCCAGGACCTTGTCCCGCAGGGCATCATCGGCCGTGGTCGGGAAGATGCGGCTCTTGGCGGCAAAGGCGTCGGGAATGTCAAAATAGAGGGTGTCTCCGATGCAGAGCGTGTGGTATTCGTAGTTCAGGACCAGGGATTCCACGACAAACTCGCGGCCGGTGGCAAACTGCTCGACGATCACATGGTGATTGCCGGACCAGCGGGCTGCCTCCGCGTATTTCTCCCGGATCTCCTCCTCGCAGGAGCAGACCTGGACGCCGCGGCTGCCCTGGGTATCCAGGGGCTTGATGATGACCCGGACCGCAGGGGTGCCGGTTCCGCGGGGGCCCTCCGCGCCTTCTGCGGAAGCGGCCGGATCCGGGGCGGACCCTGCCGCGGCTCTTCCGGCACAGAGTTCCTTATAAAAGGCGACCGCCTCTTCCACGGAGGAGACGGTCCTGTTTTTCAGCTCGGGGATTCCGAGCTCAGCCAGCCGGGTCCTCATGCGGCTCTTGTCCGTAAAGAGAAGCCCGGTCTCGATGCCGATCCCGGGAAGGCCCATTTTTTCCGCGACATAAGCGACGCTGCGGACGGCAATATCGGTCTGGTCGGTGATGACTCCGTCGATCTCCTGCTCCCTGGCGTAGGCCAGGATGGCCTCCTCATCGCGGACATCGACGATGAGCCGGTCCGTGATATAGGGCTCGAAGGCGGCGGAGATGACCGGCGCGGCCAAAAGGACATCACAGGACTCCGCGGCCTTCTGCACCAGGGGCAGCTGAAAGTCCCCGGCGCCTATGATGAGCAGCTTTTTCCTGCTGTTATGTGTGGGCATAGATGGCTCCTTATTGGGTATTAGCTGTTAGTTCTTTTTCTGGAAATGTGCGAAAAAAGCTAAAAGCTAATGGCTAAAAGCTAACAGCTACCTTTCATCCTCCCCCAGATTGATCTTTTCCCTGATCACGAACTGGGGGGAGTTGTTGAGTGAAATGTAGATCCTGCCGATGTATTCCCCGATCAGGCCCAGCATGAACATGATCATGCCGGTGGAGAAGAGGAGGACGGCCATGGTGGAGGAGTATCCCAGCGGGATGGCGGGATTGAGGAGCTTGCGGATGACGGTCCGCATGCCCATGAGGACGCCCAGGATGGCCCAGAGGACGCCGATCCCCGTCGCCAGGCGGAGGGGCTTGACCGAGAAGGCGGTGAAGCTGTTCATCCAGAGCGAGAAGGACTTGCGGAAGCTGTAGTGGCCCACGCCGATGGTCCGGACCCGCTCCTCCATGTCCACATTGATGACGCGCCGGGTGGCGCGCAGCATGAGGCCGGACAGGTAGGGGTAGGGGTTGGTGTATTTGATGACTTCATCCTTGACGAATTTTTTCATCACGGAGAAGTTGGAGAATTTGAGGTTGGGGTCCTTGCCCAGAAGCCAGGTGGCGACGCGGTCATTGACGGCGGAGCCGAAGTTCTTGAAGGCGGACTGGGTCTTTTTGCGGTAGCGGGCGATGGCGACATCGTAGTTGCCGTTGAGCAGGGGGTCCATCAGGTCCCAGAGCCGGTCCGCCGGACACTGCTGGTCGTCGTCGATGAAGACGACGTAGTCGCCTTTGGCGTAGTGGCAGCCGCACATCAGGGCGTTGTGGCGGCCTCCGTTCTTGGCCAGGTCGATGACGGCGACTTTGGGGTCCCTGGCGGCGATCTCCCTGAGGACTCCCAGGACATTGTCGGGGGAGCAGTCGTTGACGGCCACGACCTGGTAGTCGAAGCCGGGCCTTTGGCCGACGACCTCGCGGATCTCGTCGATCACGAGCCCCACCGAGCCCTCGCTGGCGTAGCAGGGGATGATAAAGGATATCAGCTTTTTGGATGCTGTGTTATTATTCATGTTCTTTAAAATACTCCATGGCAGTGCGGATGACGCGCTGCTGGTCTTCGGGTGTCAGGCCGTAGTAGAGGGGCAGGCGGACCAGGCGGTCGCTCTCGCCGGTGGTCCAGCGGTCCTCTCCGTGAAAGCGTCCGAACCGGAGGCCGGCGGGAGCGGAGTGCAGGGGGATGTAGTGGAAGACCGCGACGATGTCCCTGTCCTTGAGATACTGGATGAAGGCGGTGCGGTCGGCCAGGTCCCGGAGCTTGATGTAGTACATGTGGGCGTTGTGGACGCAGCCTTCGGGGACGAAGGGAACCTGGATCCTTCCGGACGCGGCCAGGGGGGCAAAGGCCTCCGAATAGGTCTTCCAGATGGCCAGGCGGTCGTTGTTGATCCGGTCCGCCTCCAGGAGCTGGGCCCAGAGGTAGGCCGCGTTCATGTCGCTGGGCAGGTAGCTGCTGCCGTAGTCGACCCATGTATATTTGTCCACCTGTCCCCGGAAGAAACGGGCCCGGTTGGTGCCCTTTTCCCGCAGGATCTCGGCGGCGTCATTGTTTTCGGGGTCGCGGATGATGAGCGCCCCGCCCTCTCCCATGGAGTAGTTTTTGGTCTCGTGGAAGGAGTAGCAGCCGAAGTCGCCGATCGTGCCCAGGGCCCGGCCCTTGTAGGTGGACATGACGCCCTGCGCCGCGTCCTCAATGACCTTGAGTCCGTGCCTGGCGGCGATGTCCATGATGGTATCCATTTCACAGGCGACGCCGGCATAGTGCACGGCCATGATCGCCCGGGTCCTGTCGGTGATGGCCTCCTCGATCTTTTTTTCATCGATGTTCATGGTGTCCGGGCGGACATCCACGAAGACCGGGGTCGCGCCGGTCAGGACGATGGCTGTGGCCGTGCTGGAGAAGGTGAAGCTGGGGACGATGACTTCGTCGCCGGCCTTCAGCCCGCACAGGAGCGTGGCCATCTCCAGGGCGGTCGTTCCGCTGGTGGTCAGCAGCGCCTTCTGGGCGCCGAACCGCTCCTCCAGAAAGGCATGGCATTTTTTGGTAAACTGCCCGTCTCCGCAGATCTTATGGGCATCAATGGCATCTTTGACAAAATCGAGTTCAGTTCCAACAAAGGGCGGAACGTTAAAAGGTATCATAGGCTCTCCTGAATTTATGAACAGTTACATTGTTACGCTTGAAATATCAGCTCTCATTATACTATCATCCGCCGAATATCTCCACTCACACCGGCGTTTTTTTAAGAAAACAGAGGGCAGAGGCATATCACTCTCAAAAAGTTGTGGTATACTGATAAATGGACCAGTTTATCTAAGCGGGGAAAGCTGCGGGGCAGTCCGCCCGCAGGTCCTGATGTATCGTGGATCCGGGAAGGAGAAAAGACAGACAATTGGAGAAAAAAGAGACTCGGAGGGATAATCTGATCCTGATCGGAATGCCCGCATCGGGAAAAAGCACGGTCGGCGTGATCCTGTCCAAGATCATCGGTTATGACTTTATAGATACAGATCTCCTGATCCAGAAGAGCGAGCATATGACGCTTTCGCAGATCATCGAGGCCAGGGGAGTGGACGGGTTTCTGGAGATCGAAAACCGGGTCAATGCCTCGGTCCAGGCCTCCAGGTGTGTGATCGCGACCGGCGGCAGTGCTGTCTACGGTCAGGAGGCCATGCTGCATCTGCGGGAGATCGGAGCTGTGATCTATCTGCAGGTGGATTATGAGGTGATCCGAAAACGCCTGCGCAATATACGGCAGCGGGGGGTCGTGCTCCGGGAGGGACAGACGCTGCGCGAGCTGTATGAGGAACGGTGTGCCCTTTATGAAAAATATGCAGACCTGATCGTCCGGGAGGGGAGCGGCGAGATCGAGGATGTCGTGGCCCGGATCATCCGGACGCTCAGAGTCTGAGGCGGGACTGTCCGGGGAGGGCAGGCCTGTGGCAGTGACGAAATTCTTCCGGCCTGTCTCCGCTTCGGGCGCAGGAGGACGGAAGGTTACGGAGAGACTGGAACAGACATAAAGCCTGCGCGCCGGAGTGTTCTGACGGACGGCACGGGGTCCTGTGATCGCATTGGAGAAACCCTTGCGGGCTTTCTCCTCGCGCTGTTTGGAAAGGGTGGAAAAGATGAATTTTGAAAAAGGGAAAAGGGAACAGAGACCGGGTTGTGTGGTCGGAATCGGTTCATCGGCGGGCGGACTGGAGGCGCTGCAGCAATTCCTGACATTTCTGCCTACGGACACCGGTATGGCTTTTGTAGTCATTCAGCACCTCTCGCCCGATCACAGAAGCCTGCTCGCGGATATCCTCGGGAAATATACCGCCATGCCTGTGCTCGAGGCCAAGGACGGCATGCATGTGCGCAAGAACACGGTCTACATGCTTCCTCCCAAATACAATATGGAGATCGAGCAGGATGTGCTGCATCTGCAGGAGTACAACCACCAGCACATCAACCATCCCATTGATATCTTTTTCCGGTCTCTGGCCAAGACCTATGAGAACCGGGCGGTCGCCATCATTCTGTCAGGAACGGGATCGGACGGGACAAACGGGATCCGGTCGATCAAGGACCGGAACGGCCTGATCATCGTCCAGTCGCCGGAGAGCGCCAAGTTTGACGGCATGCCCCGGAGCGCGATCGCGACCGGCTTCGCGGACCTGATCCTGAACCCGGACAGCATCGCCCGCGAGATGGCCCATATCTCCCGGTCGATCGCGGACGCGGGCCGGCGCCTGCAGCTCTCGGACGGGGACCTCATGTCCCAGGTCTTCAGCATACTGAAGAAAGTCACAAACATAAACTATTCCTATTACAAGCAGACGACCGTCCTGCGCAGGATCGAGCGAAGGATCGTGGTCACCCACAACCGCAACCTGCAGGAATATGTCAACTACATGAACAACAATCCGAAGGAGGTCCGGCTGCTGGCCAAGGAGGTCCTGATCGGAGTCACCTCCTTCTTCCGCGACCCGGATTATTTTGACATTCTCAAGGAGAGGGTCGTCAAGGACCTGCTCAGGAGCCACCGGGCATCGGACCAGATCCGGGTCTGGGTGGCCGGCTGTTCCACAGGTGAGGAGGCCTATTCGATCGCCATCCTCTTCGCGGAGGCCATGGATGAGCTGGGACTGCGCAGGGATGTCAAGATCTTCGCGACGGACCTGGACGGCGATTCCATCAACGTGGCGGGGCGCGGCGTCTACGGCGACAGCATTCTGGAGGATGTCACGGTCACGCGGCTGAGCCGTTTCTTTACCAAAAAGGGCAACCGCTATGTGGTCAATCACGACATCCGCAAGATGATCGTCTTCGCCCAGCACAATGTCTTTCAGGATCCGCCCTTCGGCCGGCTGGACCTGGTCAGCTGCAGAAATCTCCTGATCTATTTCCAGAATATCCTGCAGCGGAATCTCTTTGCCATCTTCCACATGGCCCTCAACGACGGCGGCTATCTCTTCCTGGGCCGGTCGGAGTCGGTCATTGATTACGATGACGTCTTCCGGGTCCTGTGCCCCAACGAGAAGATCTTTGTCCACAACAGCGCGGGACGCACGCCTTCCCACGAGCATATCACCTACTCCCTGCAGGGGATCGAGAGCCAGCTCATGCCCCAGCATTACAAGGGGGACAGCTATGACCAGGATTCCGAATATTCCCCCAGTGAGATGGATACCAGAGCCCTGGAGATCCTCATGCCGGCCTGTGTCCTGGTGAATGAGAAAAATGAGCTCTGCCACTCCTACGGCAAGTGCTCCGACTTCATCACGATCCCGGTCGGAAATGTGACCCTGGATATTTTTTCACTGATCAGAAATGATCTCAAGATCGCGGTCTCCAAGGCTCTGAAGGAGTCGAGGGAGAAGCAGGGCCTGGTCGCCTATGACCGGATCCCGGTGGAGATCAGCAGCCAGCCCGAATATATCTCCCTGGTCGCCCAGCCAATCACGGACCGGATGGGGAGCGACACGGGTGTGACGGCCCTGGCCTTTCTGCGGTCTTCCCAGGAGGCCCAGCAGCCCGTCGACATGAACCACTACGACATTGACACCGCGGCGGCCCAGAGGATCGCGGACCTGGAGAAGGAGCTCCATGTCTCCCAGGACAACCTCAGCCGCACGGTCACGGAGCTGGAGTCCGTCAACGCGGAGCTGCAGGCGGCCAACGAGGAGCTGCTGACCGCCAATGAGGAGCTGCAGAGCTCCAACGAAGAGCTGCAGTCCGTCAACGAGGAGCTCTATACGGTCAACTCGGAATACCAGACCAAGGTCGGCGAGCTGGCCTCCGTCAACGATGATATGGCCAACTTCCTGGCGACGACCCTGGTGGGCATCGTCATGGTGGACAGAAAGCTCAATGTCCGCAAGTTTACCGAGTACATAGCGGATGAATTCAGCGTGGCGGAGCACGATGTCGGCAGGTCACTGCGCTATATCGCCTATCATTTCGCCACGGTCGACCTGATCAAGCTCTGCCACCAGGTCCTGCACACCATGCAGCCCATGGAGATGGCCTGCGCTTCCGTCGCGGGCAAGACCTACCTGGTCCGCATCGCGCCCTACAGGACCCATGGAAAAAAACCGGGAGAGGTCGACAGCCAGGAGACCGGCAGCCATGTGTCCGGCCCTGTCCAGGGCCCCGTCGCTCACGGAAGCGGGCCCGGAGGCCAGAGAAATGCCGCGGACCAGGAAAATCCGGTCGCCGGTGAGGAATATGTCAGCGGCCTGGTCCTGACCTTTATCGACACGACCCAGCAGATCGATGACCAGCAGCAGATCGACGAGATGGCCAAGGCCCTGCGGGCGGCGGTCAAGTCCGGGCAGGAGAAGGAGGCCTTCCTCTCCCACATGAGCCACGATATGCGGACTCCGCTGACGGCCATCAAGGGTCTGGTCCAGCTGTCCCTCAAGGAGGACCTCCCCGAGAATGTGCGGGACAACCTGGAAAAGGTATTTTCATCGACCCACTATCTGACCAGCCTGATCGACGAGGTGCTGGAGACCAGCCGGATCAATGCCGGCAAGGTGGTCAGCGTCGCCACCGCCGTAAGGGAGCGGGAGGTCATCGAGGAGACGGTCGCCATCGTGGCCGAGAAGGCGCGGACGGCCGGCCTGACCCTGCAGACCCGGATCGACGGCTGCGAGAACAGGGTCGTCATGATGGACGCGGAGCATGTGACCCGCATCATCGTCAACCTCCTGGGCAACGCGGTCAAATTCACCAGACCGGGAGGAAGGGTGGACTTCGAGGTCAGCGTCCTCTACACGGATACGCACGCCAGCCACACCTATACCATCCGGGATACCGGGCGGGGCATCAGCGATGCCTTCCAGAAAAAGATGTTCATGCCCTTTGAGCAGGAGATCCCCAATGAGGTGGATCTCAGGGACGGCACCGGCCTGGGCCTGTATATCTGCAGAAACCTGGTCGACCTCCTGGGCGGGACCATCACCTGCCACAGCAAGCTGGGCCGCGGGACGACCTTCATCGTCTCCCTGGAATACGACCTGGCGACACCGGACCAGATCCGCAACCAGAGCCGCCGCAATTCGACGATCGAGGGCCGGATGCTCTACGGCAAAAACATCCTGGTCGCCGAGGACAACACCCTCAACGCCGAGGTCATCATGAAGATCCTGGAGACCCGCGGTGTCCATGCCGAGCTGGCCAGAGACGGCGAGGAGGCGGTCGAGCTCTATGAGAAGAGCGGCCCCTACCATTTCCAGGCCGTCCTCATGGATGTCATGATGCCGATCATGGACGGACACGAGGCGGCGAAGGCCATCCGGGCCTGCGGCCTGCAGGATTCGAAGACGATCCCGATCGTCGGCCTCTCGGCCGATGTGGACCCGGCCAATGAAAAGAAATGCCTGGAGGCCGGCATGAACGCCTGCCTGGGCAAGCCCATCAATACGGCGGACCTCTTCGCCACCCTTTTCAGGGAGATCGAAAAGGCGGAGATGTAAGGGCGGAGCAGCAGCGCCGTCTTCCGGCCTGAGATGTAAGGGCGGAGACGCATCGTCGTCTTCCCGCCGGTCCGGGACCGGCCGGAGACGTGGCATGATCCACCTGCCGGGTCGGACCGGGCTGGCAGGTGGATAAAAAACATTGCGCACAATTTTTTGGAATTTTTTATAAATAATTAATAGTCCGGGCTGTCAAGCTGTGCTATTATCCTTGGAACAAACGCAAAGCCCCGAGCTTTTTCTCATGCAGCCTTCCCCATGCAGCCTTTGTGCGTGCGGACCGGCGGCCCTGTGCTCTCGCCCGGGGTCTTGAGTGCCACCGCAGCCCTTGGGCGTGCGGACCGGCGGGGCGGCGCGGAATGGATAGCACAGCGAAAGGATAAACAGCAATGAAAGAAGTAAAGCCATCGCAGAAACCAATGATGTATTACGGGCTGGTCGTCCTGCTCGTCATGATGGTCATCAATGCCTTCATCATGCCCTATATGCAGCGGGCCTCCATCGAGGAGGTGGATTACGGGACCTTCATGAAGATGACCGAGGAAAAACAGATCGAGGAGGTGGAGTTCCGCTCCAGCGACATCCTGTTTACGGACAAGGAGGGCAAGGTCTACTGCACGGGACACATGCAGGATGACCAGCTGGTGGACCGCCTCTATAAGGCCGGAGCAAAATTCGGGAGCGATATCATCCCCGAGACTTCGCCCATGGCGGCCTTTCTTCTCAACTGGGTGCTGCCGATCGCCATCTTTGTCGGGCTGGGCTACTATCTCAATAAAAAGATGATGGACCGGGCCGGCGGGGGAGCCTCCTCCATGATGTTCGGCATGGGCAAGAGCAACGCCAAGGTCTATGTCAAATCGACCGAGGGCATCCGCTTTTCGGATGTCGCCGGCGAAGAGGAGGCCAAGGAGAACCTGATGGAGATCGTGGAGTACCTGCACGATCCCGGAAAATACAAGGAGATCGGAGCGACCATGCCCAAGGGCATCCTTCTGGTCGGCCCTCCCGGAACGGGCAAGACCATGCTGGCCAAGGCGGTTGCCGGCGAGTCCAACGTCCCCTTCTTTTCCATGTCCGGCTCCGAATTCGTGGAGATGTTCGTGGGCATGGGCGCCTCCAAGGTGCGGGACCTCTTTAATCAGGCCCAGGAGAAGGCCCCCTGTATCGTCTTTATCGACGAGATCGACGCCATCGGCAAAAAGCGCGACGGCGGCGTGATCGGCGGAAACGATGAGCGCGAGCAGACCCTGAACCAGCTGCTGACAGAGATGGACGGCTTTGAGGAAAACCTGGGCGTCGTCATTCTGGCCGCCACCAACCGGCCCGAGGCCCTGGACCCCGCCCTGACCAGACCCGGCCGCTTTGACCGCCGGGTGCCCGTGGAGCTCCCCGACCTTCAGGGCAGGATCGACATCCTCAAGGTCCACGCAAAGAAGATCAAGATCGGCGCCGATGTGGACTTTTCCAAGATCGCCCGCATGGCGGCGGGTGCCTCCGGCGCGGAGCTGGCCAATATCGTCAACGAGGCGGCCCTGCGCGCGGTCCGGGACGGCCGGAAGTTTGCCACGCAGGCGGACATGGAGGAGAGCATTGAGGTCGTCATCGCCGGCTATCAGAAAAAGAATGCCATCCTCTCCGACAAGGAGAAGCTGATCGTGTCCTACCACGAGGTCGGCCACGCCCTGGTCGCCGCCATGCAGACCCACAGCGCCCCGGTCCAGAAGATCACCATCATTCCCAGGACCTCCGGGGCCCTGGGCTACACCATGCAGGTCGAGGAGGAGGGCAACCATTACCTGATGAGCAGGGAGGAGATCGAAAACAAGATCGCGACCCTGACCGGCGGCCGCGCCGCCGAGGAAGTGGAATTCGGGACCGTCACGACCGGCGCCTCCAACGATATCGAGCAGGCGACCAAGCTGGCCCGGGCCATGATCACCCGCTACGGCATGAGCGATGAATTCGATATGGTGGCCATGGAGACTGTCAACAACCAGTATCTGGGCGGCGACACATCCCTGGCCTGCTCGGCGGAGACCCAGGCCCTGATCGACCGCAAGGTCGTGGAGCTGGTGCGCAGACAGCACCAGAAGGCACTGGAGATCCTGCGCGCCAACAAGCGGAAGCTTGACGAGATCGCGGAGTACCTGTATTTTAAAGAGACCATTACCGGCGAGGAGTTTATGAATATTCTCAACCGCAAGCCGGAGCCCAGACAGATCGGCGTGGCGGAGACCGCAGAGACCGCAGAAAACGCGGAGACCGCCTCCACGAGCGCTGCGGAGGAGCCCGCTGATAATACGGAGGCAGAGACCGGGAATGCTGCCGCGGAGCCCGCTGATAGTGCGGGGGCAGGCCCGGACGACCGGTGAATATTTAAGAGTGAAAAAAATGCTCGATAGCATTTTTTTCACTCCGGAGGTTTGTGACGGAGCACAAACCTCCATCTGATGCAAAAGAGAAATCGTCTTCACGAATTTCTCTTTTGCGATGC
>ODAJ012138037.1_pt1 | contig 11605 bp, 9 predicted proteins | sample 1539241 | NCBI WGS metagenome assembly ODAJ01 (sample SAMN02144231, study PRJEB22623) | gut metagenome | biome: sheep rumen | host: Ovis aries | place: New Zealand | reverse complement strand
CCAGACGTGCCGGTATGGCTGTATATGACTCTGCAAAGGGGTTTGACCGCGCGATTCACAATATCGAGAGTACCAACTTCAGGCCCAAGTTTGAGAAGGACCTCGATAAGATGAAGGGGCATCTCGGAATCGGCTGCATCAGCGACTATGAACCGCAGCCGCTGATCGTGAGATCCCATCACGGCACTTACGCGATCACTACCGTCGGTAAGATCAACAACATCGGCGAGCTGACGGACATGCTGTTCGAAGGCACCCACTCCCATTTCCTGGAAATGAGCGGAGGCGACATCAATCCCACGGAGATGGTGGCGTCCCTCATCAACCAGAAGAGCGATCTGATCGAGGGCATTCTGTACGCGCAGGAAGTCATCGACGGATCCATGACCTTCCTGATCATGACGCCCAGAGGCATCTACGCGTCCAGAGACAAGTGGGGCAGGACGCCCTGCGTGATCGGCAGGAAGGAAACAGGCTACTGCGTCTGTTTCGAGAGCTTCTCCTTCCTCAACCTCGGCTACACGAAGGTGAAGGAGCTGGGCCCCGGAGAAGTCGTCTTCCTGGAGCCGGAGGGATACGAAGTCGTTGTCCCGGCCAGAAACGAGATGAGGATCTGTACCTTCCTCTGGATCTATTACGGATTCCCCGCCTCCTCCTACGAGGGCGTCAACGTCGAGGACATGCGGTACAGCTGCGGACATAAGCTGGCGGAGAGAGACATCCGGCGCGGCAATATTCATCCCGACTGCGTAGCGGGCGTTCCCGATTCGGGCATCGCGCATGCGGTGGGATACGCAAACAGTTCCGGCGTTCCCTATTCCAGACCTTTTGTCAAATACACGCCCACATGGCCCAGGTCTTTCATGCCCACGCACCAGAGCCGCAGAGATCTGATCGCCAAGATGAAGCTGATCCCCATCCACGAGCTGATCCAAGGCAGGAGGCTGCTTCTGATCGACGATTCCATCGTCCGCGGAACACAGCTGAGAGAGACGACCGAGTACCTCTATCAAAGCGGCGCGAAGGAAGTTCACATCCGTCCCGCCTGCCCGCCTCTGGTCTTCGGCTGCAAATATCTCAACTTCTCCCGGTCTGATTCGGAGAAGGAGCTGATCACCCGCAGAAAGATGGAGATGCTCGAGGGAACTTCCAGCTTCTCCGAGGAAACGCTGGCCAAATACACGGATCCCGATTCGGATCAGTACCACGCCATGCTTGAAGAGATCCGCAAAGAGCTCAATTTCACCTCCCTTCATTATCACCGCCTGGACGATATGATCGAGACCGTGAATATCGAGCCCTGCAAGCTCTGCACATATTGCTGGAACGGAAAAGAATGATCGATCAAAAAAGAGAACGCCGCACCTGCTGGTCCATCAGCAGGATGCGGCGTCCTCTTTGTGTCATATACGCTTTTAAAATGATTTCCGTTATCTTCTCTTCATGGGAACATACTTCTGATGTTCGCCGATATACTTGGTGGCAGGACGCATGATCTTTCCGTCATACATCTTGTTTTCGACGTTGTGGGCGACCCAGCCCGCCACGCGGGCGATCGCGAAAAGAGGAGTGAAGAGATCCTCCGGGATCCCGAGCATCGTGTAGGCAAATCCGGAGTAGTAGTCCACGTTGGCGCAGATGGGCTTGCCGCGCTTCTGCATGACCATCTCTTTGACGATCTCCTCGAATTTGGCGTAGAAATTGAACTTCTCGGGGCAGCCCTGCTCTTCCGCCAGCTTCTGGCACATGGTCCGGAGCAGCTCGCACCGGGGATCGCTGAGCGTATATACGGCATGGCCGAAACCGTAGATCAGGCCGGTATTGTCGTAGTAATCCTTGTCCAGGATCTTCTCGACGATGGAGCGGATAAGCGCCTCGTCACAGGAATACTTGGTATCGGCTATGATCTGCTGCATCATTTTGCTGACGCTGATATTGGCGCCGCCGTGCTTGGGCCCCTTGAGAGAGCCGATGGATCCGCAGACTGCCGAGTAGAGGTCGGTTCCCGTAGAACCCATTACGACGTTGGTGAAGGTGGAGTTATTGCCGCCGCCGTGCTCCGCGTGGATCATGAGGATCGCGTCGAGGACGGACGCCTCCTGCTCGGTGAATTTTCCGTCGCTGCGGAGCATGTACAGAATGTTCTCGGCGATGGAATACTCGGGCCTGGGATAGTGGATGATCAGCGACTGCCTGTAAAAGTGGTGCATCTTGGCAAAATAGGAATAGCAGCCGATGGAGGGGAACTTCGCCACCATATCGATGCCCTTGAGCATGGTCTGGTAGGAGTCCTGCGCATCCGGATCGGCGGAATAATTGTACAGGGAGATCGTGCAGGACTGCAGCTTGTTCATCAGATTGCGGGACGGAGTCCGGAGTATATCGTTGATGAGGAAGTCGGCGGGAAGATCGTAGCGGTCCGAGAGACACTTCTTGAAGTTCTCGAATTCCGTGCGGTCGGGGAGAAAACCGAACAGCAGAAGAAAGACGGTCTCCTCATACCCGTAGTGTCCCTGCCGGTTTTTCAGAAGGTCCCGGATGCTGTAGCCTCTGTAGATCAGATCGCCCTCGCAGGGAATGACGCGGCCTTCCTCGTCAGTTGTATATCCGATAACGTCGCAGACCTTGGTCAGACCGATGCGGACACCGGTTCCGTCCTCGTTGCGCAGGCCTTTCTTGACATTGAACTCCTTAAAGAGCGGGTTGGGAATATCGGTGTAGTTGGAGGATCGTCCAAAAAAGCGGGCCAATATATTGTCGTCATGAAAATCCTGATTGTAATTCATAAAAATTCTCCTGATTTGAATCATTGTATACAAGGATGCACTTGTTTCTGCCTATTATAACATGTTCCCGACATTTTAAAAGCAGAAATTGCACGTGATGTTGAGATTTTTGTACCTTCAATGGTATGATTATTCAGAATGAATTTATATTGAGGCACTATGCTATGAAGAAAGATAAGAGTCAGCCAGAAGAGAGCATCCGCACAGACGGCAGCCTTTCATCCAGGCAGAAGGTGATCCTGGATGCTCTTCTGAGGGAATATGAAGTGGGGCTCATGCTCAATATGAGCCGTGATACATATGAGATCTTCAAATTGACGGGACGGTTTTCCAGGAGCCTGTCGGGGCTTTTGCGGGAAAAATTCTCCGTCACCATGATGGAAGTGGCCGACACCTGCATTTATTCTTATGATTATAACCTGTTCATGGGAGCCGTGAGCCTTGAGGCCATGAAGAAGAGACTGGAGAAGGACGCTTTCTGCAGTTTTGTCTTCAGGGCCATCACAAGCCGGGGACCGGAGTACTTCCGGATGAGAATGATCCGGGCCGAGGACGAGAACAACGCGTTTGTGGGCGTCTCCTGCATTCAGGACGAGATGAGCCGGGAACTGCAGCAGAGGAAACTCTTCGAGGGAGCCCTGGACAGGGCCCGGAGCGCGGACTCGGCCAAGAGCACGTTTCTGACGAACATGTCGCACGATATCCGCACGCCGATGAATGCGATCATCGGCTTTACCAATATCGCCTCTGCGCACCTGGACGACCCGGAGAAGGTGAAGGACGCTCTTCTTAAGATCCGCACGTCCAGCGACCATCTGATGAGCCTGATCAACGATGTCCTGGATATGAGCAGGATCGAGAGCGGGCGCGTGACGATCCACGAGAGTCTGTGCGACTTGAGAATGCTCACGGACAATATCCGCAACATCCTGCACCCGCAGATCACGGCCGGCGGACTGGAGTTTGAGATCGATATGGAGACGGTCACTCTGTATCAGGTCTACTGCGACGAGACCAGGATCACACAGCTGCTGCTCAATCTTTTGAGCAACGCCGTCAAGTATACAAAGCCCGGAGGGCGGATCAGCCTGCAGATCCGGCAGAAAGCAAGAGTTCCCGGCAGAAGATACTGCGGATACGAGTTCGTCGTCAGCGACACGGGAATCGGGATCAGCAAGGAGTTCCTGGGGCATGTCTTTGAGCCCTTCGAGAGAGAGACCGGGAGGATCGAGGACAACACCAGCGGAAGCGGGCTGGGCATGTCCATCGCCAAGGGCATCGTCGACATGATGGGCGGCAATATCCGGGTGGAGAGCGAAGAGAATGCCGGCACCCGGTTCACGGTGGAGCTGGAATTTCGGCCGTACGGAGATTCTGCGGAGGAGGCGCTGCCTGCCGCGGAGCAAAGGGTCCAGGGAGATTTTGCCGAAAACGGCGATGACCTGGCTGTGTTCTCGGAAAATGAGTCCGCCTCGCAGAGAGGGAGCGGCGACGCAGGCTGGATCGAGGGCCGCAGGCTTCTGCTCGTGGAGGATAATCCGCTCAACAGAGAGATCGCGGAGGAAATGCTGGAGGAAGACGGCTTCAAGGTGGAATGCGCGGAGAACGGCAGGATCGCGGTGAGAAAGATCATCACCGAGGATCCCTGGTATTACTCTGCGGTCCTGATGGACATACAGATGCCGGTCATGGACGGCTATGAGGCGACGCAGCAGATCCGGGCGCTCCCCGACAGGAGCAGGGCGTGCATCCCCATCATCGCTATGACGGCCAACGCTTTTAATGAAGACCGCTTAAAGGCCGCGGAGAGCGGCATGGACGCATATATTACCAAACCTGTCGACGTTCTCGCCCTGCGCTACGTGCTCAGGCGGGTGCTCAGATAAGAAAGGAGAATGATCATGATCCCTGCATATTCCATTGACCCGGACAGACAGTATCACATACAGGTAGCAAAGGGAGAGGTGGGCCGATATGTCTTTCTTCCCGGCGACCCCAAGAGATGCGCCAAGATCGCACGGTATTTTGACGACCCGGTGCTGGTCGCCGACAACAGAGAGTACGTGACGTATACGGGAACGGTCGACGGCATCCGGATGAGCGTGTGCTCCACCGGCATAGGCGGCCCCTCCGCGGCGATCGCGATCGAGGAGCTGGCCAACTGCGGAGCAGACACCTTTATCAGGGTAGGCACCTGCGGCGGCATGCAGGAGGAGGTCCAGAGCGGCGACCTCGTGATCGCCAGCGGGGCGGTCCGCATGGAGGGCGCCAGCAGGGAATACGCGCCTTTAGAGTATCCGGCCGTACCGGACTACGAGGTCCTGGGCGCACTGGACAAGGCTGCCTGCGGGCTGGGGATGCGCTATCACGTCGGCGTCGTCCACTGCAAGGACGCCTTTTACGGGCAGCACAATCCGGAGCTTCTGCCCCAGAGCCAGGTGCTTTTGCAGAAATGGGACGCCTATATGAAGATGGGCTGCCTGGCGTCCGAGATGGAGACGTCCACGCTGTTCATCGTGGGCGCCTACCGCAAGGTGAGAACGGGCACGGTCCTTCTGACGATGGCCAATCAGACGAGGGCTAAGATGGGACTGGCCAATCCCATCGTCCACGACACAGACTCCGCGATCAAAACAGCGATCGAGGCCGTAAAGATCCTTCACAGGAAGGATCAGTCCAAAGAGTAAGAGAGGCGGAGTATGGAGAGCACAAAGAGCGCGCTTGAGGAAGCATTGATCAGAGAGCTCATAGACAGAGCGCAAAAGATGAGAGAGCTCTCGTACTGTCCCTATTCGGGGTTTTCAGTGGGCGCCGCGCTCCTGACAGGGCAGGGGAAGATCTATGGAGGCTGCAATATCGAGAACGCCGCCTATTCCGTCACGATCTGCGCGGAGCGGGCAGCCATGGCTAAGGCCGTGAGCGAGGGCGACCGCGATTTCAGGGCGATCGCCGTCGTGGGCGGAAGGAGCGCTCAGCCGGAGGACTACAGCTTTCCGTGCGGCACCTGCAGGCAGTTTATGAGAGAGTTCGCCGCAGAGGATGCATTTGAGATCATCGTCGCAAAGAGCCGGGAGGACTATAAGATCCTTACGCTCAGGCAGCTCCTCCCCGAGTCCTTCGGACCCGGAAATCTTGTCTGATAACGAGGATCACTATGGATTGTAAAGAGTTTAACAGCCTCATACAGGACTTTCTGCATGACCGGCTCGGCGAGATGAAGCTGGCGGAGTTTTTGAGGCATTATGACGAGTGCGAGGACTGCCGCGACGAGATGCGGATCCAGTACCTGATCTACGAGGGTCTCGAGCGCCTTGAGGAAGGCGGCACCTTCGACGCCGAGAAGGATCTGGCGGATCTGATCGGGCTGCAGAGAAAGCGCCTGGAATTCCGCAACGGGCTGAGACGGGCAGCGATCGCTGCCGAGATCATTACCACGGCGGCTTTTGTGATCGTGCTGTCCGTGGTCCTGTTCTATCAGTGACTGCCGCAGGAAGCGGCGGCCGGGAAAGGATGATCAGAAAATGGAGAGAAAAAAACTGGTGCTCGTGGACGGGCACAGTATCCTCAACAGAGCATTTTACGGGATGCCGGACCTCACCAATGCGGCGGGCGTCCATACGGGCGGCGTTTTCGGCTTCTTAAATATCCTGTTTAAGATTCTGGACGAGGAGAAGGCGGATTATCTGACGGTGGCTTTTGACGTCCACGCGCCGACCTTCCGACACGAAACCTACAGCGAATACAAGGGAAACCGCAAACCGATGCCGCCGGAACTGCGCGAACAGGTCCCTCTTCTCAAGAAGGTCCTGCGTTCCATGGGCATACAGATCCGCGAGCAGGCGGGACTGGAGGCGGACGACATCCTGGGAACTCTGGCCAGACGGGGAGAAGCGGACGGGATGGAGGTGTCCCTGGTATCGGGAGACCGGGACCTGCTGCAGATCGCCACGGAGCATACCTGCATCCGAATGCCCAGGACCCGGCAGGGACAGACGGTCATTGATAATTTCTACGCGGCGGACGTCCTGGAAAAATACCAGGTGACGCCCCGCGCCTTCATCGACGTCAAGGCGCTCATGGGAGACAGCTCGGACAACGTGCCCGGCGTCCCCAAGGTGGGAGAGAAGACGGCGACGCAGCTCATCGTAGAGTACGGGAGCGTCGACGGCGTCTACAGCCATCTGGACGAGATCAAAAAGCCCGCCCTGAAAAAGAACCTGGCGGAAAATGAGGACCTGGCGAGACTGAGCCTGTTTCTGGTTACGATCAGGACGGACTGCGACATTGACGCGGACTGGGAGGAAGCTCTCATAGGAAACCTCTATACGCCGGAGGCCTTCGAACTCTTCTCAGAGCTGAATTTCAGGGCTCTTCTGCCGAGGTTCGATGTCTCCGCCGCAAGGACCGGCAGCGGGGAGCTCTCTGTCAGGACGATCCGCACCGGGAGCGAAGCCGGCGAATATGCGGACGGCCTTCTCAAACGCATTGAGAGGGCGGATCCTTCGGCACCCTTCTGCGTCGGCGTCTATCCTGTCATGGAACCCGTGCGGTACGGGGAGGAGAATGGGGAGACCCTGTACGCGGCGGCGCTGTGCGAGGGCTCGGACGCGGTCTTTCTGGAGACAGCCCCGGACGGGGAAGAGGACTGTCTTACCGGGAAAGATCTGACGGATCTTTTCGGAAAGATCCGCAGAGCCGTCCTGGAAAGGTGCAGGGAGGAAGAGTCAAAAGAAGAGAGCGCAAGGATCGCGGTCTTCGGACTCAAGGGACAGTTTCCTTTCTGGGATATAGACCGGGAGGAATTCCGGAACGGGATCAGGCTCGAAGGATTTGCGGACCTTCTTCTGGAGTGCTATCTGTGCAATCCGCTGCAGAGCGATTATCAGCCGGAAATGGCCGCCTCCGAGTATCTGGAGGAGTCCTGTCCGACCTGGAAACAGGTCTTCGAGAAAAAGACAGCCGGCCAGGCCTATAAGGATATGCGGGAGCAGCTGGTGCAGTACGCCTGCCGCATGGCCTCCGTGTTCTCGAGGGCGCAGCAGCCTGTGTCGGCAAGACTGGACGAGCAGGGCATGACGGCGCTCTACAGAGACATAGAACGGCCGCTCTCCTATATTTTGCACGATATGGAGAGGATCGGCATCCGCCTTCAGCCCGAGGCGCTCACCGAGTACAGCGCGCTTCTGGGGGAACAGGCGCAGCAGCTGGCAAAGAGGATCTACGACGCCTGCGGAGAGGAGTTCAATATCGCTTCTCCCAAGCAGCTGGGCGTGATCCTGTTCGAGAAGATGGGCATGCCGGGCGGCAAGAAGACCAAGACGGGATACTCGACGGCCGCGGGCGTTCTGGAAAAACTGGCGCCGGACTATCCGGTCGTGAACGACATCCTGCAGTACAGAGCCGTGACCAAGCTCAAATCCACGTATGCCGACGGACTCACCGCCTTTGTGGCCGCGGACGGGCGCATCCACACCAGCTTCAACCAGACGATCACGGCGACGGGAAGGATCAGCTCCACGGATCCCAATCTCCAGAACATACCAATGAAGACGGAGATGGGCAAGAAGATCCGCAAGGCCTTTATACCATCGGACGGACGGCTGTTCGCCGACGCGGACTACTCGCAGATCGAGCTCCGCATACTGGCCCACATGAGCGGTGACAAGGAGCTCATAGAGGCCTACAAGGAGAACGAGGACATCCACAGGATCACGGCCTCCAAGGTCTTCCACACGCCGATCGGCGAGGTGACGCCTCTGCAGAGAAGAAATGCCAAGGCCGTCAACTTCGGCATTGTGTACGGGATCAGTTCCTTCGGACTGAGCCAGGGCCTGAGTATTTCCAGAAAAGAGGCGGCGGACTATATCGACGCCTATTTCCGCACATACCCCGGCATCAAGTCCTTCCTGGACAGGCTCGTCTCCGACGCCAGGGAGAAGGGCTACGCGGAGACTCTGTACGGACGCAGAAGACCGGTGCCGGAGCTTAAGAGCAGCAATTTCATGCAGCGGTCCTTCGGAGAGCGGGTCGCTATGAATTCCCCGATCCAGGGAACCGCGGCGGATATCATCAAGATCGCGATGATCCGGGTCTGGGAGGCGCTGACGCGGGAGAATCTAACGTCCCGCCTCATTCTGCAGATCCACGACGAGCTTCTGATCGAGGCTGTTCCGGAGGAGGAAGAGACGGTTGTCAGGATCCTGTCTCAGGAGATGGCAGGGGCGGCCGACATGGACGTGGCCCTCGAGACAGAGGTCCACACCGGAACGGACTGGTATATGGCAAAATAGGGACTGCAGGCACGGCAGAACGGACTGAAACCCGCAGGACTTTGGAGGAACACACACTATGATCACGATCGGGGTGACCGGGGGCGTGGGATCGGGCAAGAGCGAGATCCTGCGCTGCCTCAACGAAAGATACAGCTGCATGATCCTGATGTCGGACGACGCGGCCAAGGAGCTGGAACTGCCGGGCAGGGCACTGTACGGGCCTCTGGTGGAACTCCTTCTTCAGTACGGAGGGGAGGAGGAAAACGGGCAGCCGCTCCTTCTTGAAGACGGCAGCATCAGCAAACCCGTGATGGCGGCCAGGATCTTCAGGGATCCGGAGCTTCTTCAAAAAGTAAATAAGACCGTGCATCCGGTCGTAAATCAGTATATACTGGACGAGATCGACCGGGAGAGAGCCGCCGGCGAAAAGGAGTTCTTTATACTGGAATCGGCGCTCCTTGTGGAGAACGGATATGATAAGATCCTGGATTCCATGTGGTACGTTTACTGCCGGGAGAGCGTGCGCTACGAGCGGCTCAGGACTTCCCGGGGCTATTCGGACGAGAAGATCCGCTCCATGATCGGCCGGCAGGTCCCGGAAGAGACCTTCCGCAGCCACTGCGACGTCGTGATCGACAATACGGGCGGCCTTTACGAGCCCGGGGGCGCCGTGGAGCAGATCGACGCGGCTATCGGGAAGCTGCGGGAGAGAATGGCGGCGGAAGGCCGGTCATAAGTCCGCAAAGAATAAGACAGGGAACAGGTATGAACAGGTATTATGAGATTTGAGAGTATTGCTAGCGGAAGCAGCGGCAACTGTATATACGTGGGATCGGAGACGACGCACCTTCTTCTGGATGTGGGCATCAGCAGAAAGAGGACGGCGGAGGCCCTGAAGGACCTGGATCTGGAGCTTCGGGATATAGACGGGATCTTTATCACGCACGAGCATTCGGACCACATAAACGGACTTCCGATGATCGTCAAAAAGACTGACGCCCCGATCTACGCGACCCGGGGAACTATCATGGCTATGCGGCAGATGCCGAAGATGTGCGAGATCGATCCGGACCGCTTTGTCGAGGTCAGACCCGACGAAAAGATCACCGTCAAAGACCTGCAGATCGATCCGATGAAGATCTCCCACGACGCGGCGGAGCCCGTTGGCTACAGAGTCTATTACGGGAGAAAGAAGGCCTGTGTCTGCACGGACCTGGGCTGTTACACGGACTATACGGTGGAGTGTCTCAGGGACTCGGACGTCCTTCTTTTGGAATCCAACCACGACGTGAACATGCTTCAGGTGGGGAGATATCCCTACCCGCTCAAGAGACGGATCCTGGGAGACAGAGGGCATCTGTCCAACGCAAGCAGCGGGCAGCTCCTGAGCAGGGTGCTCAACAGCCACATGAAGGGGATCTTTCTGGGGCACCTGAGTCAGGAGAACAATCTTCCCGAGCTGGCTTTTGAGACGGTGCGCGTCGAGATCCTGAGCTCTGAGGCGGGCTACAGGCCGGAGGAGCTGCCGATCCTTGTGGCGGACAGGAAAAGACCGTCCGCTCTGATCGAGATCTGAGCCGCGCGGCAGGCGTCCGCACTATCCGGACGGGAAACACATACACGGCGCTTTGACTTGGAGGTAACAATGCAGAGAGCGATTATTACAGTAGTTGGCAAGGACACCATCGGAATCATTGCCGGAGTCTGCACCTATCTTGCGGACAACAGGATCAATATTCTGGACATCTCCCAGACGATCGTCAACGGATATTTCAACATGATGATGGTCGTGGACGTCACTTCTCTTCAAAAGCCTTTCGGCCAGATCTCGGAGGAACTGGCCGTTCTGGGCAGGGAAAAGATCGGCGTGCAGATCAAGTGCCAGAAGGAAGAGATCTTCGACCTGATGCACAGGATCTGAGGAAGAGGTGCAGGTATGATCAATTTTTCCGAGGTCAGACAGACCAATGAAATGATAGAAAAAGAGAATCTGGATGTCCGCACGATCACCATGGGCATCAGCCTTCTGGACTGCATCGACTCCGACCTTACGGTTCTCAAACAAAAGATTTACGACAAGATCTATTCCAGCGCAGCGGACCTCGTGAGGGTCGGCGAGGAGATCTCCAGGGACTACGGGATCCCGATCGTCAACAAGAGGATCTCCGTGACGCCGATCGCGCTGGTGGGCGGAAGCGCCTGCCGCACGCCGGAGGATTTCGCGAGCATCGCGCTGGTCCTGGACAAGGCGGCCCGCGACGTGGGCGTCAATTTCCTGGGCGGCTACAGCGCGCTGGTCTCCAAGGGCATGACCCGGGCCGACAGGCTTTTGATCGAATCCATCCCTCTGGCGCTCTCCCGCACGCAGCTGGTATGTTCCTCCGTCAATGTCGGCTCCACCAAGACCGGCATCGATATGGACGCCGTGCGGCTCATGGGCAGCATTATCAAAAAGACGGCGGAGATGACCGCTGACAGCGGATCCATCGGCTGTGCCAAGCTCGTCGTCTTCTGCAACGCGCCCGACGACAATCCGTTCATGGCGGG
>ODAJ012182588.1_pt1 | contig 11607 bp, 9 predicted proteins | sample 1539241 | NCBI WGS metagenome assembly ODAJ01 (sample SAMN02144231, study PRJEB22623) | gut metagenome | biome: sheep rumen | host: Ovis aries | place: New Zealand | reverse complement strand
GGATGTCATTCTATAGAAAGAAATAAAAAGACAGGTGCAATAAGAAGTCATAAGTTTGAATGAGCAATGTATATTGATGAGCAAAGTGCTCAAAATATTATAGATTACTTTAAATCAAAATGAGATATTAAATTTTATCCAATTTATGGTAAAAAGAAGGATGGTACATCAGTTGTAGCAAAACTACAGTGTCGTACCAAGGAGGGTAGAAAATTTTGTGACTTAATAAGACCTTATATAATTCCAGGTTTTGAGTATAAAATAATGCAACCTGGAGAATAGATATAATTCCACGAACAAGAACCGCTTTATAGCGAAGATATAGTCTGACCTAATACGAAATGAAGTATTAGATGTATAATATAAACAATTATACGATAACATTGAGGCAGTAACTCAGATTGAAAGATTTGCAACCAAGTTCGTCTTCTCCAAGCTTACTGTAGCATGGTTACAGAAAGCTCTTGCTGCAATGAACGCTAAGGCTGATAAGCCTACAGGTAACTCTTATGCTTTCATTTGCAACAGCCTTATGTGGGATGACGCTCAGAGATGCATAGATCTCTTCCTTAAGGATCGTCACACCGACGGTGACTTCCTATGGTCTAAGGGTGCCAATGGATACATTTCTGCTGGTGCTACTTATGACACTTATATTTACGGTGGTAAACCTATTCTTATTGCCACCTGCTAGTGAAAACTAGTATAAATAAAATCATCTAACTGCTGGAAACTCCGGTAATCTTTTAAGCCGTAACAGAATCGGGAACGATATATGGATAGTGCTAAAAAATTAAAAGATTGGACAATCAGCAACTAAGGTCCTCAGCTTCGTGCGTGGACAAAGCTCAACGACTAGTAAGTCCTCTTTTTGAGGCATAGATTATGTTTAATAATAATCGAAATGGTGATTATCTTATGGAATTAAAATATATATTTTATATTACAGTCAATTTGTGTAACGGAAAGTTTTATTATGGTGTACACAAAACAAATCCTGATGTTTTTGATGGTTATATTGGAGACGGGATTTATAAACAGACAGATGCTATTAAAGATGTTGCTTTTCATAGAGCAGTAAAAAAATATGGCTATGAAAACTTCAAAAGAACAACAATTAAGATTTTTCCAGATACCGATGAAGGTAAACAGCAAGCATTTGGATTAGAAACAATTATAGTAAATGAAACCCTTTTAAAAAGTAAAACTTGTTACAATACTGCAATTGGAGGAAAGGGTGGAAACAAACCAGAATCCAATAAACGTATTTATATGTTTGCTTTAAATGGTAATTATTTACAGAGTTTTTCAACAGCAAGAGACGCTGCTAGATTTCTAGAAACTGAAAACGAAAGTAGTGCTAGATCTGCAATTAAAAATTGTTGTTTAGGAAAATCCCAAAGTGCATTTGGATATTTTTGAAATTACAAAAAAGAATTTACTTATGAGTCTAATGTGAAAAAAGTTGCACAATATACACTAAAAGGTAAATTTATAAGATATTTTGATAGTACATCTGAAGCAGAAGAAACGTTACATATAAATACAATAAAACAAGCGATACTTAAAAACTATCAAGCTGGAGGATATCAATGAAGATATTATTCTGGAGACGATTCTGATATAAATCCGCTTGTTAGTGTATTGACAAAAAATTCAATTCTTCCTATAATAATGAAAGATAAAAATGGAACTGTAATAAAAAAATACGAAAGTGTTTCCGAATGTGTAAAGGAAAACTCAAATTTAACGTCTTCTCAAATAAATAGAGTTTTGAAAGGTATTATAAAAACACATAAAGGTTACACTTTTGAATATGATAATTCGCAAGATAAAGATATAGTCTAAATTGAATAAGATTGGTTTCAAGGTTGACAGATCTCTTGATGTTGAATTCCCTGATAGAAAGTATGCTATCATGGTTGATTTAACTCCTGATTCTAGAACTGGTAAACCTGCTATCGCTAAGTATAGCTTTAAGAACACTGATATAGTTGAAAACTATATTCAGGGTGTTGGTGGATTGAACGGAATGAGCTCTGGTGAGGTTTCTAGCCCTGTTGCTGGATCCAAACTCATCATGTGGGGAACCGGTTCCATTGCTGTATTCAATCCTTACAAGTCTGTTGTTCTTATGAGCAACAAAACTCAGAATCCTTGGCTCTAATAGCCTTTTATAGATAAAGTGAAAGACCTCTCCTCGATGAGAGGAGAGGTTCTTTTATATAGATTCAGATTTTAACTAAATATATGGACTAATATGGAAAATAAAATAGTGACATTGCGTACTGTTTACAAACTTAAAGAATATCACTTTATGCCAACTAAACAACCTAATGGATTAAATTGAGATTTTGTAAAACCTGTACGTATTGATAGTGATGGTTCTTCTTATATGGTACTTTCAGAAGCTGAACGTAATGATCCTCGTTCTGCATATTTTCTGCCAGAAGATTTGGACATTGTTGTAACTGAAGGTACTACATTTGACTTAAGTGATCCTTTGCAGTATAATAAGTGGATGGCAATTAAAGATAATGATTTGATTGCTCCAACTCGTGATTCAAAGGATGCAGATGGTAATTTTCTTATTGATGGTGATAAGAAGCGTTATGGTATTGCAGAACTTTATGTAGATATTGCTGGAGAGGATTCTGAACGCAGTATTAATCGTAGAAAACTTATTCATGAAGCAGAAGAATATGTTTTCAAGGACTCTGAAAACGGAATTCTTACAAAGTGTCGTTTACTTGGACGTAATATGAAAAATGCTCCATTTACTGATGCTAAAGATTATCTGCTTCAAGAGGCTGATAAACATCCTCAGAAGATAATTGATCTATATACTGGACAGGATTCTGGAATTCAGTTGATGCTTCTTGATGCCAAAGAAATGAATATTATTCGTAAGGTTAATGGTTGGTGGATGTACGGTGAAACAAATCTTGGAGCAACTGATGAAGCAATGCTTACTTTCTTTAAGACACCTATGAATAAGCCGATCTTTGATGCACTTAAGAAACATGTATATCCTCAGTTTGCATTACAATTTGAAAATAATACAAATAAGGATACTGAAGTAAAAGAACCAGATGTCAATCCTGGAAAAACTAAAAAGTCTGAAAAGTAAAAATCTGAATCTAAGTTTTAAAATAGACAAATGATAGGCAGTCTATAATGTTTAACAATAAAATAAGGAGGTAGCTTTGACAATCCGTGAATTATACGAATATGCTTTAATCGAAATGAATAAGGTTGAAGCTCCAAGTCTTTTGTTAGAAGACTTTAATTATTTTATCAATAAGGCTGTCCAACAATATATAAACAAAGTATATAATCGATACGATATAAATCAACAATCTTCTGATGATTTACGAGTTTTAAAGGCAACAACTAAATTAAATGTAAATAAATTAGATTTAAATTCTGGAGAGATCCCAAATGGGATTGGATTTGCTGCAAAAAACAAAAAATTTGTTTATGTTTCAGAACTTCCATCTGATTATATGCACATTTTAAATTGTATCATAGAATATAAAGTAAATAAACAATTTAAATGTTATTCTGCTGGAGATCATGTTGATTTTCCTGCTCGTAGATTAACTGCAGATATGGCTGCTGGAATCATGCATAATGTTTATATGAAACCTGACTATAAACGTCCATATTTTTATATAAACAACATCTATAAATTTAATGATTTAAATGATGATGCTGTTATTAACAACTTTGATAATGATAGTTCTGTAACAGATTCAGTTAAACCAAGAAATACTAGAAAATCCAATGTTTCTAAAGTAAGATTAGAAATTAGATATGGCGATGATTCTACTATATTTGAGCCAGTTGCTGTTTATGTCGATTATATTAAATCCCCTATGTTTATTAGATTGACTTATCAAGAAATCATAGACACGGAAGATAAAACCAGACCTCTTGAATTTCCTGATTATGTTTGTTATGAGATTGTAAACGAGTTGGTTAAACTATTGATGGAGAATGCTAGTGATCCTAGACTTCAAACCAATTATGCTGTTAACCAAACTATTGCAGATCCTACTGCACCACAACCTCAAAGTCAATCTTCTAGGGATAAGTCTTAATTATTAACTTTTAAAATTTAGAAATTATGTTTCAGTACACACATGAATTAATTTTCAATTCTCTTACCATGCCCGATGGTTCTAAGAGACTTGTTCGTAATGGTGGAGATAAAGGTCCTCTCACTATCAAGCGCGGTGGTGAATATTGGATGCGTTTTATCCAGAACCAAATCGTTTATAAGACTCCTGGTCATGTAGGTAAGTATGAGATTCTTACTCTTGATGTTGAGAAGCTTGGTCAGATTTTCCCTGGCCGTGATGGTGAATCTTTCATGGTTCCTGGCACTTATCAACTTAACATGTTTGTAAAACTTCTTGATCCTCACGCTCTTTATGAGTTTGGTTATCCTAATTGGAACACCTTCGGTCGTCAACTTCTTATTGGCTTTGATGTAGCTCCTACCGATCAAGCTGCTGATGTTGCTAAGAAGATTTATGAATCTTATGAATTAGCTGTTCGTAAGGAAGAATTTGCTGTTGGTGGTGAAGTAGAAGAGGAAGCTCTTGTTCCTTATGCTGATGGTGGTACTAAGGTTAGCCTTCGTGCAAATCATTATGCTCTTCGTTTTGACTCTATGGGTATTTCTCTCTACGATGAGACCATGTGCGATTCTTGCTTAGGTGAGTATCTTCCTGTTGTTAATATTCTTAACAATGCTGAAGAAGAAAAGAACGCTGCTGAAATCGCTGTAGAAGGTGTAGAACCTTTTGCTACTGGTGAATGGCTTGTTGAGAACCTTCGTTTCCCGACCTATCCAAACATTCGTTACTATGCTGTTGGTGCAGCTGATCGTCCAGTTCCTGGTGTAACTTATGTTCAGTATTCCTTCGCTTACGAGTCACCTCGTCCTCAACTTGGCGGTGTTTCTGGTGTTGGTCAGGCAATGACTGCTGTAACTCGTCACGTTTACTATGTCCCTGAAGCTCTTGCTGAAGAATTTGAAGCTGGTTTCACTGGAATTGGTTGCCAGATTGTTGAAACTATGCCAGAAGTTACAGATGTTGACACTAATACCGCTTTCACTCCTGGTGGAGCTCCTGTTAAACCACAGTCTGGTTCAGAAAGTGGTAATGAAGGTAGTGACGGACCTGTAGTACCTCAATCTTAATTTAATTATGCATTGCTGCTGCTGTAAATCGCACACTTATAGAGCTGGGCAAAAAATACAGCTAGTTGCTGATATTTACCCTCTACCACCTTGTAATTTCTATTATAAATGAGAAATCTTAAAAGGTAATAAGATAGCCAAAGTTAATGATAAGGGGGTTTTGACAATAAGTCCAAAAGCCGTAGCAGGTGATGTTTTTACAGTTAAAACTACAGCCGTTGCGGAAGATCCTTATATAAGACCGAGGGCTACAGTTGTAGATTATTTTGTACAATAAAATATGAGAGCGGGTGGGAACCATTCCCGCCTGCTCTTTTTAATTTATATTGCCTATGACAATAGAACAAATTGCTTCTGCTGTTATAAATGATGTTGAAGCCGGAATTGTTGGCTTACATGAAAATATAACACTTTCGCAAGAACAAATTGAAGATGAAGTGGTTGCTAAAAGAGAAAGCACAATCCTTCAATGATGAAAAAGAGGTATACTTCAGAAAGGTGATCTACTTATGGCAATTAATTGTGTTGTTGTAGATTGCAAAGATCCGTCTAAATGTTGTAATAACGATGCCGGATATTCTGAAAAACATTTTGAAATTCCGCAAACTATTGCTGGACTTGGAGATGATTCTATTTATTGGATTGGATCTGCTGATAGAAAACAACAGTATTCAATATACTATTCTCCAAGCCAAGCAAAATATCATAAATATAAGAAAAGAAGAGCAAATAAACCATATGTTTATATTGAGAGAACTCCAAATGAAAACGGAATGTATGATGGATGAATTTTTAATCTTCCGTATGTAAAAAACATTTCTGTTATTGGAATTTTTAGAGATCCACGTCAATTAGAAAAAATAGGATGTGATGGAAACTGTGATAATAGCGCTGGTGATTTTGGAAGTATAACTGATGAAGTAAAGAATCAATTGACTAAAGAAAAGCTCTACTATTATCGTCAAGCCCTTCAACCACCTCATAGAAACGATCAAACTGCTAGATAATTATGGGATTACTTAATATAAATTCTGCCTATGGACTCTGTGAGAGTTTATATGGTATAACTCCAGATGAAAACGAATTTGAAGATTTAGCACTTGAGGCTTGGAATAGGATTGGGACTAAACATACTAGACTATATAAATTTGTTGGAAGCGTTAAAAATAAGATTTTAGAACTTCCGTGTAATGCTATTGGTGATGAACAAATAATAGAATCTGTTCATATTCCAATTCCTGATGCACAAACTACTAGTAATTCCACTAATCATCCATTTGAAAATATTTGAATTGAATCATATATTGATTATTGAATTAAACGCGACGATCCTTATTTTGAGAGAGGTAAATTAGTAAGATATGATGAAGGCGATCATGAATTATATTTTGCTCAGAATTATCCAAAAGTAATGGTTGTTTATCATGGAGTCCTTGCTGATGAAGAAGGACTTCCACTTATAAATGAAAAGGAACAAAGAGCAATCGCAGCATTTGTCGCATATCATTATATTTACAAAGATGGACTTAAAAAACGTGATGCAAATACAATTAAATTAGCACAAGTCGTTAAAGAAGATTGACTTCGTGCATGTAATGCTGCAAGAATTCCAGAACACATGAGTCAAAATGATATGAATGCTATTTTAGATGCTAAAACATCTTGGAATCGTAAGAATTACGGCAAATCCTTTAAACCTCATATGTAATATGCCTCAAATAAGACATTATCGTACTACAGAATATTGTTTTACTGCAAAAGAGTTGTATGAAACAATTAATCCATCTAAATGAAATGTTACAGACACTCTTGCACAATCTCATGGACATAGGGACAGATACGTTTTATGTGGATATGTATTAGTTTATTTGTTCTACTTAATTTTCTTGGATATTATTAAAAATAATATTACCTTTGAATTTCCAATGACTGGTGGTTATAGTGCATCTTTGTATGTTAAATGTTTTGCTGATGACGAATTCAAAAAACTATACGCCTGTGGAAAATTTTTAGGAATTGATTTTATAGCATCTGAGTTTAAAGGCTATCAAATCTTTTATCAATGACGATGTTATGACAAAATTAAAGAAAAACCAATTTATATTAATAATAAATTGAAATATTGGTTTTATAGTAAAATTAATGAAGGTAAACAGTATTTTTAATGGAAATAGTTCACGCAGAAAAATATTATAAACAGATTCAAGAAAGATATCCTTATTTAAGTGAAAAACAAATAGATAAAATAGTAAAATACGGACTTCGCTCTTTCTTTGCACATAATAAATTTGGAGCAGATATTTTACTAAAATCACATTATTATACTGCATATGTTGGTAAATTATTTAATCAAGTTCAATTATTTGCCGTATATCGTATAATTAAGATGAAATTAAAACTTAGAATAAAATATAAAAGATCGAAACAGCAATTTAATGGTAAATACTATTTTGGATTGAAGAAAGAGCAATGAGAAGAACTGTATGGAGGAAATAAGAAGAAAAACAAAATTCTTCATTTAAACAATATAAGAATTTTCAAATTATATGATGAGTGTGCATTGTACAAATTTGATTATATTTATGAATTTCCTTATGATGATGTAGGATTCTCAAAGAAATTTGATAAACTTAAAGTTCCAAGATACAATTTAATTGCTAAACGAAATAAAGATGAAATTATAGAACCTGTAGGCAAATGGAGAAATAAATAATGAAACAAAATACGACTAATGAATGAAAGGATGGTCTTAATCTTGATTTACATCCGATTGTAACTCCGAATACGGTGCTTACAGATAATTTAAACGGAACTTTTATTACTTATAATGGTAATGAATTCTGTTTACAAAACGATAGAGGCAATCGACAAGTTGCTTCTTTAACTTCTGGCTATACACCAATTGGAATTAAAGAACATAATGGAATATTATATATAGTTTCTGTTAAAGGTAATAAAACAGAAATTGGAACATTTCCAAGTCCACAATATCCAGAAACGTGAACAGATAATTTATATGAAACATCTAATGATTTAATTGATGATTATGCTCCATTGCATGTATTAAATAATCATCAACCATTAACTGAGCAAATTCTAGAATACGATACAAAACATCCAGTTACCATAGAAATACAGGATTCGTATGATGGTTCTGTGAATTTAATAATTGTGGCAAACGGATGTAAACCACGAATAATCAATAGTGGCTTTAGTATACTTCCAAACAATCAATATAAGTTTGTAAATAGAAAACAATCTGTAGATACTAATATCTATAATGAAGATATATTTGACAAAGATACAGAATTAATTCGTACTTCTGATATACTAACTAACATTGATTTATTAGGAGTCAAGGAAGGCGGACAATTTAAAGGTGGTAATTATACATTTTATATAAAATTTGGAGATGCCGATTATAATCAAACCGATGTAGTCGCAGAATCTGGAATCGTTTCTATATTTAATGGAAATGATGGTGTACCCTCAACTATTTCTGGTACTCTTTCTGATGAAAGAACTGATAAAATGATAAATTTAAGAATTACTGGTTTTAATCACGCTAATTTAAAACCCGTTTATTCTAAAATATATATTTATTACTCTCGTGAATATTCCGATACGCAAGGTTATAGAATGACTGAATACGGAATGTTCAATGAACCGATTGACACAAATCCAGTTTATATGCTTGAAACGATAGATGCTTCTTCTGGACGTCCAATTTATACTGAATTTCCTGAAGGAGTACAAGATGTATGGCTTACTGGATTTGAACAAATGGTTCCAATTAATTCTGAGGAATTAAATGTTGATTATCATACAATTGATTCTGCAAGAGCTGAAGCACAACATTCCAATATGTTGTTTTTAGGTAATGTTGGTCAACAAGAAACGTTTAAATTATATGAAGAGTTAAGAAATTTTGCAGAAAATATAACTGTTTCTGAATATACAAGTAAAACTCTCGAACAAGTTGATTATGATTATAAACTTGGAGGTACTGAGTATTATTCTACATCTAATATATATCATTGGGTTGGATATTATCCAAATGAAATTTATAGATTTGGAGTTGTGTTTATACTAAAAGATGGATCGAAAACTCCAGTATTTAATGTAAGAGGTAATGTTGCAATTAATAATAAATATAATCATGGTGTTTTTAAAACTTCTGATCATAAGGTCATAACATCAGATTCAATCAATTTAATTGGACTTACATTTAATTTGCCAAATGATGTATTGCCAGATGATGTAATAGGATGATTCGCAGTAAGACAAAAAAGAATTCCAAATACAATTTGTGAAGGTTTGTCTATTGCTATAGATAAAAAAAGTAATATACCTGTCATTTACGATGGAGAAAATTGAATTACACAAAGTTTTATATCTCATCCTAGAGATTTGGAAGAATTAAAAAGTCAAAATGAAAGAGAAAATCCAAACGTAAGTCAATTAAATTGCAAATTAGAATATAATTATGGTTCTGAAAAGGAAAATGACTTTTCTGAAAAAACTTTAAGAGAATACGGTAATATAGGATATTGAAAAGAAGCTAATGCATTATTAAGTCTTGATCCATGTGTAAACTCAAGTATTGCATCAATGTTTGATGGTAGTGAATTTGATATTTGTCTTGAACGTTTTTTAAATGCTGAAAAAGAAAATAACAATGTTAAAATTCAATATAAAATTAATGATAGATTTGTGCCAATCAACTGACGTGCAAAAAGTCTTTATATTCCAAGTAATACTGGAGTAAAAGTTATTGATAATTATGAATTCTCTAATGTTGCCGGAAATGCAGCAGATGTTTCACAATTTAAATATTTTACATTTCCAAGTGGAATATTTGAACACGCACTTATACCTCGTTTGTGTGGAGAAGGAGAGGTGTGAAGAAATAATTTATTTATAACACTTATAAATAACAAAGATCGATTACCTTTATCTGGATGTGTAGCTGACTATGATTATTTGTATAAAACAAATCTTAATATAAATATTCTTAGAGGATTATACACACCTTATATTGGATTTGCTGATAGAGATGAACTTCCGTTGGGTATTTACTCAATGAAACACAAATCTTCTTTTGATGAATCCGATTATCTTGTTAGAAAGCAAGACAACTCTGAATATTATTGTATTTCAGAATACTTTAATATAAGCGATAAATTAAAAACAGTGTTTAGGGGAGATTGTTACACCAATACTGTTACAATGAGAATTATTCGTAATTTTATTGATGCTACAGCTCCTGTAAATGATGTAATAATTCAAGGAGATGGCTGACAGAAATATGTTATTGAAAAAGATATGAATTCTACTGATGATAAACGTCGATTGGATTATCATGAAGTTAACTTATCTGATGTAAATACTGTAGATTTGGGTCTCTGAGCAACATTTAAATGTTTATCGTCTTATAATCTTGGATTACGTTCAGTTGATAGATTTCATGAAGATGAAATGGCATTATTAGGTTCTCCTAGAACATTTTATCCATTGAATGGAGCTTCTACTGCAACTGGGCATAAAATGGAAGAATCGTATATTTTAAACGATGGTCTTTCATCAACAGTTGGAAGAAAACGTTATAATTTAATGCCAGATGTTCCTTATTCTAAATCAGAATTTGCAAATAGAATAATGTTCTCCAATATAAATGTTACAGATGCATTTACAAACGGATATAGAACATTTCAAGGTCTTGCATATAAAGATTACGATAAACAATATGGTGCCATTACAAAATTGATTTCTTTAGGTCAGAATATTTTTGTTGTAATGGAGCATGGACTTGGATTGGTTCCTGTAAATCCAAAGGCATTAATGCAAACTACAACAGGAGAAGCTATTCATATATATGGATATGGAGTTCTTTCTGATGAAATGACAATTATATCTCAGGATTATGGTTCTAAATATGAACATTCTGTAATTCGAACTCCAATTGGAATTTATGGTTTAGATGTTGATGCTAAAAAAGTATGACGTTTTTCTGATAAACAAGGTTTTCAAACCATCTCTGATATGAAAATTGAGACATATTTGAAAGATTATCTTGATACATTAGATGTTAATGTTGGATTAGTTGATGTTCGTACACATTATAATGCTAAGAAAGGTGATATAATGTTTACTTTCTACACAATTAATAATTCTGATAGAGAAGCTTTCTATCAAGATTATTTTTATGTTGCAAAAAGTAAAATCAATTTATATTTAAACAATACAGTATTGATTAAATGCTATACTAACTTAAATACATCCGATATTAATATTACTTGTTCTGATAATTTGACTTGCAGTTATGAAGATAATTCAATTAAAATAACTGCAATAGGTTTGGGAGAAGGAACAGTATCAGTTAATGATGAAATTAA
>ODAJ012053986.1_pt1 | contig 11607 bp, 14 predicted proteins | sample 1539241 | NCBI WGS metagenome assembly ODAJ01 (sample SAMN02144231, study PRJEB22623) | gut metagenome | biome: sheep rumen | host: Ovis aries | place: New Zealand | reverse complement strand
GGGCGGCACGAGTCCCGTCTTATCGCCGAATAAAAATTTCCACGTCGCGACCAGTCGATTCTCTTTATCCTCAACGTCTTCCGCCATGACTTTAACGGGCGTCAAGCACTCGAAGTGATCTTGGAAGTAGTGCGGCGAGTTCAAAATTTTTTCGAGACGTGAACCCGTTGGCAACCTTCCGAACTCAGGACGATTGACGTAATAAAAAATTCCGCCGCCCGCCGCCAACGTCAAGCCCGCGCCTCCGATTAAAAGCTTCTGAATAAAATTTCTTCTGTTCATTGAGTCCTCACTTCCGCGTAAAATATATCAGTTGAAAATTTTTTTGGCAAGGCGCAAGGGGAATCATAATTTTTGTTGAAAGGAACATTGACAACTTTTATCCTTCAAGGTTGAAGAAAATTTTTTTATGGTGTACAATCGCTAAAGATTTTTTTCAGACAAAGATAAATCCAGAAAGGTGTGTGAAAAGGGCGTGCTTGAACAAATACTTAACTCGTCAAATTTTAATTATCTGCCGCGAGCAATGACAGCGGCAACTATACGGCATGAAGTAACAGCCAATAACATTGCAAACGTAAACACGCCGAACTATCGCAAGTCAGTTGTGGAATTTGAAGACCTGCTGGCGCGTGAACTTTACGGCGAAGAGCCCGACGGTAAATTGAAGATGGAAAGAACTCACGATAAGCATTTGCCCTTCAAACCGTTAGACTTCCACGCCGCGCCGACGATTGTCCAAGACAATACGACCATAATGCGCACAGACGATAACAATGTTGATATTGATATTGAAATGGCAACTATGGCAAAGAATCAGATTTATTACAATACAATCGTAACGGAGCTTAGCGGTCATGTCATGCGCATGAAAAATGCAATAACCAGCGGACAACAGTAATCTAAGGGGAAATTCTAATGGGACTTTTTATGGGGATTGACGCTTCGGCTTCGGGTTTGACTGCCGAGCGATTGAGGATGGACGTTATCTCAAATAATATCGCCAACTCAAACACGACCCGCACGGATAGAGGCGGAGCTTATCATCGACGCTTTGTAGTATTTGAACCGCGAACCCGTGAGCCGAAGACTTTTGAAAAGGCATTAATGCAAGCAGTCGGCTTGAGTCGTCAAACGGGCGAAGGCGTTCGTGCCGTGTCAATCATGGAGGATACCACGCAGGGACCAATGGTTTATGACCCAAGTCACCCCGACGCCAACGCCGAAGGCTACGTGGAAAAACCAAACGTCAACATCGTCAATGAGATGGTCGACATGATAACCGCCCAGCGCGCTTACGAGGCTAATTCAACGGCAATCACTGCGGCTAAGACTATGATGAGTAAGACTTTGGAAATTGGTAAATAAAAAAATTTGATATTGTCTTGTGAAGTGTTTATAATGTCAATCTGAACAAGTTGACGAAAGGGAAGGTGACACGATGGAAATAACACCTTTGGAAATGACACCCGTGCACATGAGCGCAAAAAGTCATGTAAATGAAGCTAAAGTTGATGAGCCTGTTAAAAGCTTTGGTGAGTTTTTGGTTGACTCCCTGAAGAAAGCAAATGAACTTGAGCTTGAATCCGAGAAACTGAATGCGGCATTGGCGGCGGGAAGAATAGAAGATATATCTCAAGTGGTAGTTGCCTCTCAAAAAGCGGAAATCGCGCTCCAATTAACGCTACAGTTGCGAAACCGTGCGACGCAGGCATATCAAGAAATCATGCGTATGCAGGTGTAGGAATAATTATGAATGAGGAATGGGGAATGAAAAATAATTCCTAACTCCTAATTCCTAATTGACCGAAAGGACTGAGTTTATTGGCGAATTGGAGAGAGCGGCTCCAAGAACTTTGGAATAGATACCAGAATCAACGCAAATACATCATCATCGGCGCGATTGTCGTATTGGTGCTTGCCTTCGCGGGAATCAGCTACTGGTACGGTTCCAAGCCCGAATATGTGCCGCTGTATACCAATTTGGAGACGAAGGACGCCGGCGACGTTGTGAACAGCCTAAAAGAAGCGGGCGTGCCCTATGAACTGCTTGAAGATAAAAAAGGTGCGACAATCCTCGTGCCAGCAACTCAAGTTCATAATTTGCGGCTTGATTTGGCGGCGGCAGGACTACCACGTGGCAACAAGGGCTTTGAAATCTTCGACGACAGCAAGTTAGGCGTCACGGAGTTTCAAAACAAAGTAAATTATCTCCAAGCACTTCAAGGCGAGCTGACCCGCACGATAGAGCATTTAGGTAGCGTGGATAAGGCGCGTGTTCATATCGTCTTGCCGGAGGACAGCCTCTACAAAAAGAATGAAAAGCCTGCGACGGCGTCAATCCTGTTAATGCTTAAACCCGAAACAAAGTTGACGACGCCGGAGGTTAAAGGCATTGTCAATTTGGTTAGCCACAGCGTGCAAGGTCTTACGCCTGAAAACATTACAATCGTCGACGAGCATGGCAATATCCTAAATAAGAACGACGATGACGAGTTTGAACAGCAGACGGCGCAAAATTTGCGGACGCTAAGTCAGATTGAGATGACAAAGAAGGTTCGCGACCATATACAGCAAAATATTCAAACCATGCTGGATAAAACACTCGGCGAGGGCAATGCGTTCGTTAGGGTGAGCGTTGAATTGGACTTCGACGACAAAAAGATTGACCGACAAACCTTCACGCCCGTTGTTGACGAGTCGGGAATTATACGCAGTCAACAGGACATCAGCGAAAGTTATAACGGTCAATCGACCATGCCGGGCGGTCCTGCAGGCGTTCAATCCAATATCCCCGGCTACGTCGCTGAAGACAGAAACGCTAACGCCGAATACGAGCGCAAAGAGTCGACGAGGAATTATGAAGTCAACGAAGAGAATCAAAAAATCATAGCGTCTCCCGGCTCAATCCGCCGCCTTACCGTTGCCGTTTTGGTTAATGACACGATAACCGAACTTCAGCAAGAAGGATTGCTTAGAGCTGTTAGCTCGGCGGCGGGCATAAACGAGGAACGCGGCGATACCATTTCAGTCGAGCCACTGCCGTTTAATACTGACCTTGAAGATCAGAGAGCGGAACAGGCAAGACAAGAACAATTACGCAAGGATAGGATTTTGTACACGGAGATTGCGGCTATGATTTTAATTGCGGCTTTACTTTTGGGCGGATTCCTCATGTATCGCTGGAAGAAACGCAAAGAGCGTCAGGATGAGATTGAAAGGCAACTTGCGGCAGAAAGGAAAGCTCGCGAGGAAGAAGAGCAAGCCCGCCGTGCCGAAGAAGCTCAGCGGCAAGCCGAAATTGCAAAACAAGAAGAGCAACGGCAAGCCGAAGAAGAAGCGAAAGCCGAACAACGCTCTCAAGATATTTCGGAAAATATTATTCAAGAGGAAGACCTTACCGAAGAAGAAAGACAACAACTCAAAGAGAAAAAAGCTATCTTGAAACTTATTGACGAGAAGCCTGCGGAAGTTGCAATGCTTGTTAAGTTGTGGCTCACCGAGGACGAATGATTTTTACTGCTTAGCGGTTAGTGATTGGTGGTTAGCAGAAATCTAATCACTAACTAGCCGCTTTTTATTTTGAACGGAGGAGATTAAATGCCAAGCTTACAGGATATGTACAACGAACCTAAACCGATGACTTCCCATGAAAAAGCCGCGATTCTCTTTATTGCCTTAGGCGGTGAGTACGCGGCAAAAGTTTTCGAGCACATGGACGAGGATGAAATTGAATCAATCACATTGGAGATAGCCAACAATCGGCATGTTCCTCTTGAGAAGAAGAACGCAGTTATTAGCGAATTCTATCAGCTGATGATGGCGAACGATTATGTTTCAACGGGCGGTCTTGAATATGCGCAAGGCGTTTTGGAAAAGGCTTTGGGTGCAGATAAGGCAACGGAGATTCTCCAACGCTTGACGACAAGTTTGCAGGTGCGTCCGTTCGAGTTCCTGCGCAAGACCGACCCTTCGCAGCTGTTGAACTTCCTGCAGAATGAACACCCGCAGACAATCGCGCTGGTTATGGCTTATCTTTCGCCCGACCAAGCCGGTATCGTCATGAGCGGTCTATCTGTCGATGCGCAAGCCGACGTTGCTAAGCGTATCGCGCTAATGGATAGAACCTCGCCTGATGTTATTCGCGAAGTCGAACGCGTCTTGGAGAAAAAGTTGTCTTCCTTGTCCACGCAAGACTTTACTATTGCTGGCGGCGTGCCCAGTGTCGTCGAGATTTTGAACCGCGTCGACCGTTCAACAGAGCGTGCGATTATCGAATCCTTGGAAGTAGACAGCCCAGAGCTTGCCGAAGAAATCAAGCAACTTATGTTCGTCTTCGAAGATATTATCATGCTCGACGATCGTTCTTTACAGCTTGTGTTGCGTGAAGTCGATAATAAAGACTTATCGTTGGCAATGAAGGCGACGAGTGACGAGGTTGCGGAAAAAATTTATAAGAACATGTCCAAGCGCGCCGCCGATATGTTGAAGGAAGAAATTTCTTACATGGGACCTGTCAAGATTCGCGACGTGGAAGAAGCGCAGACCAAAATCGTCAACGTTATTCGTACATTGGAAGACAAAGGCGTTATCGTCATCGTGCGCGGCGGCGGCGAAGGTATGCTGGTTTAATTCGGAGGCGCGATTATGAAGAAACCTATTGTACGCAATATGACCTTTGGACAACCCGTCGTAATCGGTGTGAGACCTAAGCCAGTCATTAAAGAACCAGAACCGGAGCCAGAAGAGCTCGAACAAGAACCCGAACCTGAACCCGAACGCGGCATCCCTCAAGAGATTTTAGATAAGGTCTTCGCGGAAATAGAAGAAATCGAACGCAAATCAAAGCAAACAGAAGAAGTCTTGCGCGATGCACATAAGGAAAAGGCAGAGTCAACGCAACTCAAAAAGCAAGCCGAAGAAATCAAAGAGCAAGCCGAACAGATTAAAGAGCAAGCCGAACAGCAAGCGCAAGAAATATTAGACAAGGCAACTGCCGAATCAGAAAAAATTGTAAGCGACACAAAGCAAGAAGCTAAAGAGCTACTAGATAAAGTTCGCAAGGAAGGCTACGACGCGGGCTACAAGGACGGCAAGGCTAAGGGCATTAAAGATGGCAAGGAAAAGATTGAGGACGAGTTAAAGAATATAATTCGGCAGGCGAACGACAAGGCGCAAAAGACTATTCAAGACGCCAAAGAGCAGACAGCGGAATATTTCATTCGGGCGGAAGATGAAATCGTTGCGGTTGTTATCATGGCGATAGAAAAGATCTTGCCGCAACATTTCCTTGACGCGCCGCAAGTGATTTTGCCCGTCGTGCGCGAGGCAATTAAACATGTCCGCGACCAAAAGGAAGTCAAAGTTCACGTCGACCCTGACAGCTACGATTTGATTTTAATGGCGCGTGCGGAGTTTCAATCAATGCTCACTGACGGCACGGCGATCATCGAAATTGTTTCGGACGAAGCATTAAAGCCCGGCGATTGTGTTATCGAAACTCCTAATGGCGGTGTTGACGCTAGACTATCAACGCAGCTTGGACTGATGAAAAATGCCGTCGAAAGCGTGCTGAATAAATAGGAGGCGATTCACCATGTCTAACGAAGAAAAAATTCTGTCCATGCTGACCAAAATGCAGAGTGACATTGACACTACAAAAGAGTTGCTCACAGGCAAAAAAGAACCCGAAAAAAAGATGACTCAACGCGAAGTTTTTATGGGACTAGCGAATTTGCTTAATGATGATGAGAAAGAAGCTCTTGGTAAATATATGGCGGCGGAAGAGGCTAGAAAGGCGGCACTTTATGGCTAATTACTGTTTGGATTCAAATGTCGTGAGCGATATTCTGCGCCAAGAGCCAACAGTCATGAAACACTTGAACGAGGCTTTGGACAATGACGACAATCTTTTTATCTCGTCAATCGTCTACTATGAAATAGTTCGCGGCTTGAAGGCGGCAGGTAAGACCCGTATGCTCAAAGACTTTAAAGAGTTTTACGACAATGCCAAACATCTTTATCTCGACCGCGACGATTTGACGATGATTGATAAAGCCATAGAAATTTATATTCTGCTCCACAAGGGACAGATGATTGAGGACAACGACATTTACATTGCGGCAATTTCTATGGTCAACGGTTGCACGCTCGTCACTTCCAATACGAGACACTTCAGCCGCGTCGAAGGTTTAAACTTTGTCAACTGGAGAGCCGCATGATTAAGAACGATATTAACCTGCAGAAACTCAAGAACGCTATCAACGAGGTCAAGACGATTAAATTAATGGGCAAGGTTACGCAAGTCGTCGGGCTGGTCATTGAGACGCGAGGACCCGCCGTAAGCGTGGGCGAGCTGTGTTATATCACGTCGAAGATACCGAACGTGCCGCCTATCCCCGCTGAAGTCGTCGGTTTCCGTGAAGGCTTCGTTATGCTCATGCCGATTGGCGAAATGCAAGGCGTCGGACCTGGTTGCGAAGTCGTTGCCGCGCAGAAGATGTTGCAAGTTAAAGTCGGCGATGAACTTTTAGGGCGCGTGCTTGACGGCTTGGGCAATCCAATGGACGGACTCGGCGCGATTATGTCGACGATTGAATATCCGTTGCAAGCACCGCCGCCGCACCCGTTGAAACGTCCGCGCATTCATGACAATCTTTATGTCGGTGTGCGCGCTGTTGATGGACTTATAACAATGGGCGACGGTCAGCGTATTGGAATTATGGCGGGTTCGGGCGTCGGCAAGTCAACGTTGCTGTCGATGATTGCCCGCAACACGGAAGCTGATATAAGCGTCATTGCTCTAATCGGCGAGCGCGGTCGTGAGGTTCGTGACTTCATAGAACGCGACTTGGGCGAGGCGGGACTCAAACGCGCTGTCGTCGTTGTTGCGACTTCAGACCAACCCGCGCTTGTCCGCATTAAGGGCGCGATGACTGCTACTGCCATTGCCGAATACTTCCGCGACCAAGGACACAAAGTTATTCTGATGATGGACTCGGTCACGCGTTTTGCAATGGCTCAACGTGAAGTCGGTTTGACTATCGGCGAGCCGCCCGCTACTCGTGGTTATACTCCGTCAGTCTTTGCACTCTTGCCCAGACTCCTTGAACGCGCAGGCACTTCCGATACTGGCTCAATCACCGGGATTTACACTGTGCTTGTTGACGGCGACGACATGAACGAACCTATTGCCGACGCTGTGCGCTCAATCCTCGACGGGCACATTGTCCTTAGTCGTGCAATCGCTGCGCAGAATCATTTCCCTGCTATCGACGTTCTCGGAAGTGTTAGCCGTGTCATGAATGAAGTCGTTACTAAAGAACACCTGCAAGCCGCGCAGAAAATGCGAGCGTTGATGGCGGTTTACAAGGACGCGGAAGACTTGATTCATATCGGCGCGTATGTTAAAGGCTCAAGCAAACGCATTGACGAGGCGATTGGCAAAATTGACGCGATTAACGAGTTCCTCTGTCAAGGTATCTTCGAGGTCGATAGCTACGACGTTACCAAGCAGAAACTCATAAGCATCAGCGGTAAGTGATATGAAAAAATTTAAGTTCCAACTTGAAACGCTGTTGAAGGTCACTAAGCGCAAGAAAGACGATGCCGAAATGAAATTTGCTGAGTCGTCGAGGAAATTGGAAGAGGAACGCGCTAAACTTCAAGTCCTGCTACGTGAGCTTAAAGAATGTCAAGAAGAGTTCGCCGAGAAGACTGGCGAGGGCAAGAAAGTCACGATAGGTGTTATCATGACGTATAACAGTTTCTTTAATTGGAAGCGCGAACAAATCGAACAGCAACAAGCCGTCATATTGAAGGCGACGCAAGATAAGCAACAAAAGCTTAAAACATTAATGCAGTTGATGACGTATCTAAAAAGTATCGAACAGCTCAAGGAGAAGCGGCTCAACGAATACAACGCCGAACTGCTCTTTGAGGAACAAAAGATGCTTGACGAGATTGGACTTCAACTATCAATGAGGAAATAAATTATTAGTAGTACTATTAACCTAACCACTATTAACCTACAAAAGGAGTGATTAACGTTGATTGAGATTCAGCCGATTGAACGCGTCGACATGACGCAACGGGTTGACCAAGTTCGTCGTCGAATAGCGGCGATAGAAAAAATGATTGGGCTTAATGGCGTAGACTTTCAAGCGACACTTGAACGCGAGATTGCCCGACAAGCGGCGATTAATCCCGTTAAGCCGACGCAAGCTGTTGACGACGTTCAGAAGGTGCCGGGCGCAACTCAATCCGTCAACGAGAACGACGCCGCGAACTCTGCTAAGGTTGCTCAAGCACTGCGCGAGGTGGAAAAGGTCGAGACTACTGCACCTGCCGATAATAAAAAGTCTGAATCCGCACAAAGTACTTTGCCAGGCGAAGAAGTCTTGCCGAATAAGATTAATCAGCCGCAAGCGTCGCCGCCAAAGATTGAACGCGTTGATGTCCCCGACACCGAGCTTAAGATTCCGAGCCGCGAAGAAAAAGTTTTCGAGGATAACTACAGCGGCAAGAATGCGGAAGTCATTCCGACTGAAGATTTAATCATGCAGACGGCGAACGAATACGGCGTTGACCCGCAAATCGTCAAGGGCATTGTCGAGTTTATTAATCAAAGACAACATGCCCCCGCACCTATTGAATCGGAGATTACGTCCGTTGAAGATTTAATCGCGCAGAAGGCTTTTGAATACGGCGTCGACCCGCAACTTGTCCGCGCCATTGCCATTGCCGAATCAGATATGAATCAAGATGAGATTTCGCCCGTCGGCGCGATTGGCGTTATGCAACTCATGCCGGAGACGGCGGCGGGCTTAGGCGTTGACCCCTACGACACGGACGAGAACATTGAGGGCGGCACAAAATATCTAAAGCAGATGCTTGACACCTTCGACGGCAATATCCCGTTGGCAGTCGCGGCTTACAATGCCGGACCCGGTGCCGTCAAACGCTACGGAGGCATTCCGCCCTATTCCGAGACGCAAAATTATGTTGGGCGCGTAATGGATATGTATCGTTGAGGCGGTGACAGCATGAAGAAATTTCTAATAATCTGCGCGGCTGTCTTGATGATGAATTCGTCTGCATTCGCCGAAGAACTCTTTATCGATAAGTTCATTTCCTGGACGGATCACCGCGACGAACTGATTGACGAATACACGCTCAAGCATTACGGAATGATTTGCCGCGAGATAACTCCTCAAGCGGTCGTTGTTCATTGGACGGCGTTTGGTACTCTCGAATCAGTTTGGAGATATTTTTATGCCGAAGAAATGCCGGACGACGAAGGCAGATTAAATGTCGCGTCTCAATTCATCGTTGACCGTGACGGAACGATTTGGCGACTCATGCCCGAAAATAAATTTGCGCGGCACGCTATCGGCTACAATCATTGCGCGATTGGCATTGAGAACGTCGGCGGTTACAAAGGACGCGAAGACTTAACGGAGGCTCAACTTGAAGCGAACGTCCGCTTGATAAAGTATCTGCACGAAAAATATCCGACGATTAAATATGTCTTTGGACACTATCAGCAAGGCAAGGCACGGGCAAGCGGACTTTTTATCGAAAACATTCCAGGCTACTACGCCATTAAGACTGACCCCGGTAAAAAATTCATGAGCGGTTTGCGGGAACAACTGGAAGAGGACGGATTAACCTTCTATGACCCTTGAGAATCGACAAGGCAACGTGACGTTGCATCCAATGGTCGCGGTTGAGTCGTCGATAAAGTCGGAGCTTGTGACCGCGTTTGTACGCAACGCTAGCGCATTGCTACTTGCGTCATTAAGGAGAAATCTTTTATGACCCTTGAGAATCGACAAGCGTTGATGGACGGTATCCGTGACGGCACGCCGATTGGTTTAGGATATTTTGTCGTGGGCTTTTCGCTCGGTATCGTCGCCAAGTATGTCGGGCTTAGTCCGTTGCAAGGTTTCGTTATCAGTTTGCTGAACAATGCGTCGGCGGGAGAGTATGCGGCGTTCGTGGTTATCGGCTCGGACGCGCCTTATCTTGAAATAGCTTTGATGACGCTCGTCGCCAATGCTCGTTACGTTTTAATGAGTACGGTTTTAAGTCAGAAGTTTTCGCCCGATACGCCGTTTTATCACAGAATCTTTATAGGCTTCGCCGTGACGGACGAACTCTTTGGAATAACAATAGCTCGCGGCGGACGCTGGTTGAATCCCTTTTACAATTACGGCGCAATGTTGACGGCTCTGCCGGGCTGGTCATTGGGCACAGCTTGCGGAATCGTCGCGTGGTATTTCTTTTCGGAGGCGGCAGTCAGTGCGTTAAGCGTCGCGCTCTATGGAATGTTCCTCGCCGTGATTATTCCGCCCGCTCGTAAAGATAAAATTATCGGCGGCGCAGTCGTCGTTAGTTTCTTGATGAGCTTCCTCGCTGAAAGTTTCTTCCCTGAAGTGTCTGCTGGTAATCGGACAATCATCTTGACATTAATCATCGCGGGCGCGGCGGCTGTTCTCTATCCAATCAAGGAGGGCGACAATGACACACGACATTAACATTTATATCCTAGTCGCGAGCGCGGTGACTTTAGCGATAAAAATTTTGCCGCTTACGTTGATTCGCGGCGAAATAAAAAATGTAACGGTGCGTTCGTTCTTGCACTACGTTCCCTATGTGACTCTTGCAGTTATGACGTTCCCCGCGATAGTTCACGCCACGCAATCGCCAATATCGGGCGGGCTGGCATTAGTCGCGGGAATGGCGGCGGCGTGGTTCGGCGCAAGTCTCTTCAAGGTAGCATTGCTTTGTTGCTCGGTCGTGTTCGTCACGGAGCTTTTCATTTGACATTTAAAGACGCGGCGAATATAATTCAATTGCAGAAAAAAAACGTCCTGCCGACAACAGGATGGTGCTCAATAAACGGTCTAACCCCAAGTTTATCTAGGTGTTGCGAATAGAGGTTGAACCGCTGTTAGCTGTGGAAGAGCTTAAGCGACAAAAAAAATCGTCCTGCTGGTAACAAGACGGTGTTCATAAGCGGTCTGCTCCCAGTATGTTTTTAAAAGGTTTTAGTGGTTAAAAATTTTTTCAGCTGCTGTTAGCTCTGGGAAAGCTTAGGCGGCTGTTTTTGTGAGCAGAAACAAAATCGCTCCTGTCAGGACTGTCACGCGAATAATAAACTTAATCACGTTCATATCCTCACCCCCTATCTGGGGGCTTCTTACTATTAGACCGCCTGCCGTTTTGCAATGAACAATTCAACGCAGTTATTATAGCACGGCTTAAAAATTTTACAACGAACTTAGGAGAGTGAGACTCATGCAGTACAAGTGCAAGCTAACGGTCATTGATAAGAAAGTCTTCCACGACTTGCAAGAACAGTACCTTGAAGACCCGAAGTCGGGCGCGTGTTCTTTCTATGAAGTCGGCGCGGAATATCTCTTTGAGCGTTACGGCGACGAGGACACCTTTTGGACGCAGGGCAAAGGGGCGCATTGCTCGGAGGCGTGGGATTGCTTTAGCCGCTATGTTTATACGGCGTTGCAGGGCGGCTCGATTATGCGCGGCTGGACGAACGATGAACACATGATGATTGCCTGTTGCAATGACGGCACGCGACCGGTT
>ODAJ011916787.1_pt1 | contig 11609 bp, 9 predicted proteins | sample 1539241 | NCBI WGS metagenome assembly ODAJ01 (sample SAMN02144231, study PRJEB22623) | gut metagenome | biome: sheep rumen | host: Ovis aries | place: New Zealand | reverse complement strand
CAGGCTGCAGCAGTCCGAACTTAAGAACGACGAGCTCCTGACGCTGTTCTTTAACAAAGTAGTGGAGAATTTCCGCTGCCAGAGCAAATACCTGATCCTGCTGGTTCACGGCACCTATGACATTCCCGCCAGGGGAAGCGACAACGAAGAGATGGAGGACGCGTCCGACTACGTCTACTCCTTCCTTCTGTGCTGCATCTGTCCTGTGACCCTGATGAAGGAAGGCCTGTGCTACGACGAAGAGGCCTGCACTTTCCTGGACCGCCGCATGGACTGGGCTGTTCAGAAGCCTGTAAGCGGCTTTCTCTTCCCTGCTTTCAACGACAGACAGCCGGATATCCACAGCCTTCTCTACTACTGCCGCAAGGAAGACGAAAGACACGAGGAGATCAGTTCCGACCTTCTGGGCTGTATCCTGCCCATCCCCGAATCCGGACAGAAAGAACTCTTCAAGTCCATGGTGGAGCAGACTCTCGGCCGGGACTGCACCTTCGAAAATGTCAAAAATCTGAATGACGCGGTAAACGAACTCATCGAGCAGAACAAGGACTCCGGAGAACCCGTGCAGATCGAGAAGGCGCAGATGCGCCGCCTGCTCTCCGAAAACGGAGCCGACCAGTCCGTGCTGAGCGATTTCGACGCCGCTTACGACGAAGCAGTCGGCGAAGGCGTCCCGCTCATGGCCGAAAATCTGGTGGAGACCACGAAGCTCGAGGTGAAATCTCCTTCCCTGAAGATCAGTGTAAAGGCCGATATGGCGGATATGCTTAAGACAAGAGTCATCGACGGAATGGAGTATCTCCTGATCCCCGTCGTGGACGAGCTGGAGGTCAACGGGATCCGAATCCTTCAGGCCAAAAAAGAAGACAGCGCCGGCTGACGCTGTCTCATCTGTTCTTAAATGAATTTTTATTTACCGCAGGTCCCTCAGATCCACATCTTCGATCGGGACTGACAAAAGCGCGCCGAGCGCAATGCCGAAGATCAGGCCTCCGATATGTGCCGCGTTGTCCGTATAAGGGTTTTTGAAACCCGCATAGACTGCATAGAAAACTGCGAAGGCTGCTCTTGCCGGAAGGGAGGAGCCGGCCCGCAGTTTTTTTCTGCCTTTTATGATGAGGACGATCAGCGCCCCCATCACGCCGAACACAGCTCCGCTTGCTCCCACCGAATATGTGTTGACCCCCTGGGCCCTGTCATACAGGACCGAAACGATGTTTCCGCCTATACCTGAAGCAAGGTACAGGATCAGATACCGGATGTGCCCCAGGTTCCTCTCCACCGCATTCCCCATCAGGACCTGCACCAGAAGATTGCTTCCGATGTGCGTCAGTCCGGAGTGCAGAAAGACCGATGTCAGAAGTCTCCAGTACTGCTTCTGGTCCAGTACGAGATCCGTTCCGCAGCGCCCGATCAGATACAGCCTGTCACCGGCGATCATGCAGAGCACAAAGACCGCCGCCTGGATCACCGCGAGCGCTATATTCATCCTGCAATACTCGTATTTCCGTAATTCCTGCATATCAGATCCCCGTGGCTCAGCAGCCGCTTCCAAGTCCCACACAGGCGAAGTGAAGCGCGCCTATGGCCTGGGCAAACTGCGCCACCGTGAACACGGGATCTTCTTCAAGCTGTCTCATAAGGGGCGTGATCGCAAGTCCGGAATCCGCGTTTTTCAGCACGAGGCCGGGCTCTCTGGATGCTGCTCCCTCTCGGATCAGGTCAAAACATTCCTGTCTCTTGACCAGTCTCCCGAAGAGGGTCCTCTCCTTGGCCGCCGGGTGGAAGAGATAGTCGTTCTCCGCCCAGATGACCGCGATATACTCGCCGATCTCCCTGAAGATCTCCCTGCACACTTCGCTCTCTCCCGAAGCCGCCTTCTCCATGAAGAATTCCAGGCACTCCTTACGCTTATCGTCAGGCTCTGTGGGCACAATAACTGACTTCCCATCGCCGCTCACAGCGAAGAGACCTCTGCAAAGCGCCTCCTCATAGATGGCGGGTTCCCTGCCGGGCAGGTATTTGCAGGCAAGGCGGAATACTCCGGACTGACCTGTATACTTCTGAAGAGTGCCGGGCAGCAGCGTGTTGACATTGAGGCAGCTCCGGATATCCTCCGCGTCATACTCCCTCGCCTTGCGGCTTCCCAGGTCAATGATGCAGTTGTAGCACTCCAGCGGGATCTGGGGAATGGAACCGTCAGCCAGCACCCATCCGGTGCCGAGCTCCGTGCCCAGGCTGTAAGCGATAAATCCTTTGGAGACATCTCCGCCGGCAGCAGCCATCTCTACAGCGTCCGTAAATGCTGCCATAGGGCCGTCATTACAGCACATCACCGCGCCGTTCTCCGTCGTCAAATCCCGGAGCTTCCCGGTCAGACCGGTGAGCTGCGCGAACTGTTCCTCATAGTCCCTGTCGGGATTCTCCCTCAGGCCCTTGGTCTTAGTGGTCTCACCGCCTACGATCATATTGTGGATGATGGCGTCCGGCCAGCTAAGGCCGATCCCGTCCCACTTTCTCCCCTCTCCGAACTGCTTCATAAGGCGCTCCGCCGTCTCCATGACGGGGTCGATGAGCTGTTCCACGCAGGAGAAGGAGGCCGGCGCCCAGTTCAGTTCCTCGCAGTGCACGAGTTTTCCGTCCAGGCTGGCGGCAAATTTGATATCCGTGCCGCCCACGTCGATCCCCAGCAGGAAGGCTTTCTCAGCTCTGGCTGGAAGATCCTCAAATACAGCTCCTCCCGTTGGCTCTTCCAGTGACTTCGCGTCCTGAGGCTCTTTATCGAGATCACTGATCCCGATCGCGAATTTCTCTTTTCCGCCTGTGAGTGCTTTCACGATCCGCTCATTGACATTGAGGCACTTGCCGTAACCGGATCTCTCTGTTTTGTCAAGGTCCAGCTGGAAATCCTCTCTGAGCCCTTCAGACAGTGCCCGCAGGTCCTCATCGGCGGGATCCATATAGATCTCAATGCGGATCGCTCCCAAAGTGGAGATCAGATTGTAAAGAAAGGCCCTCACATATTCGGCGACAAATTCCCGCTGGTCCTCTGTCTCCCACTCGGGAAGAGACATAGCGAAAACCTCGACAGCGCCCTCGTAAAGGTGCGCGTGCACGTGAAAGGCCTTCTCTCCCACTTCGTCAAAAATCCGCCTGACATCCGTTATATAGACCGTCTGATCTCCCTGTGCTCTCTTAAGAAAGCTTTCAATGCATTCCGCCTGCCTGATCATTTTCACTTTTCTCCTTTTCGATCTCCTCAAAGAGCGCGTCGATGTCCACCGTGTATTTGCCCTTCTCTCCGGGGTCAATGCGCACTGTCACTTTTCTGCCGATCACTTCTTTGCCCGGGTATTCATCCAGCGCTCTGCTGGTGTAGGTCTCCGTGCGTCCTGTCAGCGGTTCCTTATAGCGGCACACTATGTAATAGGTCGTCTTTTCCCCGGCTGTCCTTAAGTTTCTCGTGACGCCCAGGACTTCCGCCGTGATCGTCCGCTCTCCTCCGGACAGGAGAAGCCGTTCAGACCCCGGCAGCAGGTCTCTTCTGACCATTGATCCGCCTGCGACTATGAGCACCGCAGCCGGAATACTGCACCCGAGAAAGTAATTGGTATTACCCGTCTTAATGCTCGCGATCACGCCCGCTGCCGCCACCAGAAGGCTGATCAGCAGCAGCGCGCCGCCTATAAGTGTATTTTTGCCGAATCTGTCAAATCCTCCCACGCTCTCACCTCACAGCCCCAGTTTCAAAGTCAGTCTCTCAGCCAGCATCCGGGCAGCATCGGCATGCGCTTTCCTCCCCGGGTGGTCTCTGCTGCCGAAATCCTGCGCCGAGTCAAAAAAGAGATAATCGTTATTTTGATCCCCTGTCTCCTCCCTGAATCTCCTGAAAGCTCTGCGGATTGGCTCTTCCAGCCCGTGTCCGAGCATTCCGTAGCACCACAGAAGGAGGCTTCCGGGATTGCGCAGCCTGAGGTTTTCGAGAAACCTGTACACCGCGTCTTCAAATTCCCCGACTGTGCATCCCTCGACGGTATTGATTGCCATCTCGTCGTTCGTTCCCAGATGTATGATCACCGCGTCAGGTCTCCAGCTCTCGAAATCCCACTCCTCAAAGGCGCCCTTGGTCCTGTTCCTCTCGCCCCGAAGAACGCCGCACACCTGATCGTAATAAAGGGGCATCGCCTCTCTTCGGGCTCCCTCCCAGGAAAAGCAGGTTCCCCAGCCGCTCTGGCTCAGGATACTGTACTCCGCTCCGAGCATCGCGGAAGTCAGGTATTCGTAAGTGTGCACCGCGCTGAAGCACCCCGGATTCCACTCCAGATAGTCCTCCGCGCCCGTCAGTCCCTCTCCGGAAGTCAGGCTGTCCCCGATAAATTCCAGCTTGAGAGCCGGCTCAGGCACTTCGTCGAAGACTCCGTCCGTGATCAGGCTGCAGACAGCCAGGCTGTTTCTGGGATCAAGATGCATCGCCTGGGTGTCCCTCACGATGCGGACATTCCTCGTCAGATTCCTGTCCATCCCGCGGAAGAGACAGATACTGCTTCTTCCTTTCGGTACCATAAAGCGCTGGATCAGCGCTCCGTTCACCATAACATCCACCCAGTTCTCGAAAACCATGTAGGAGGACTCGAAAGTCACCCACAGTTCCGTAGCCCGCAGGTTAAGCTCCAGCGCGGAGCCTGTCCAGAATAGATGCAGGGGATCCACCGATTCTCCTGTCCTTCCCAACACTCTGTATTGCCTTCCCCGTTCCAGTTCCCTGAGGTCATATTCCCGAAGATGGTCCATCAACACTTTGGAGTACCTCCCTGCCCGTCCTCCGGGCTCCCGTGTCACTTACATAAAAGCTGTATAAATATTCACATGGTCATAAATGCAGGGCCAGATGCCGGCTCCGTCCGCTGTCACGCAGATATAGCGGCCGCCGTCATCAGATTCCTGATAACTCGCGCAGCAGAATCCCGCCTCGCCGACATAGCCGGTCTTGGCGCAGACTACTTCCCCATGGGTATCCTTGTCCTCGATCCTTCTCAGGAACCAGTTGGAGATCCCGATCGCGCTCGAATCCTCTCCCCCTGAGGGCGGAACCTCGTAGTAATGGCAGGAGAGCACTTCCCTGCAGAGTTCATTGTCAATGGCAGCTCTCAGGATCGTCGCCATATCCAGCGCCGTACAGTAGTGATCCTCGTCGTACGCGCCGACCGCATTAGTGAAATGAGCGGTATCAGAGATTCCCAGATCTGCCAGTTTCCTGTTCATCAGATTGACGAACTCCTCCTCGGATCCGGCTGTGTAAATAGCCAGAGCCTGCGCGGCGTCCGCGCCCGAAGGCAGGATCGTGCCGTAGAGAAGGCTTCTGATCGTAGGTGTATCCCCGATCTGCCACCCCACCTGGCTCATCTGGTTCTGCCAGACATAATTGGAGATCTCCTGGGTGATCTCTTCGGTATCCGTATCAAGTTTGGACAGGTCAATGTTCTCGACTGCAACCAGAAGCGTCAGTATTTTGGTCATGGACGCAGGGTTCATCACGGTGTCATAATCCCTGCCTGCAACGATCGTTCCGCTGTCGACATCCACCAGCAGGGCATAACTGCTTCCCACCTCTTCCGGAATCTCCGCGATGCTTTCCGGCACCTTGAAGCTGTAGTCGACCTTCACAGCTGCAGCTGTTTCCTCTGCCGCTTTACGGGATGCCTCTGCCGCTGCAGCTTCTTCTGCCGCCTTACGGGACGCCTCTGCCGCCGCTTCTTCTTCCGCTTTGCGGGACGCCTCTGCCGCCGCTGCTTCTTCCGCCGCTTTGCGGGACGCCTCTGCCGCCGCTGCTTCCTCTGCCGCTTTGCGGGATGCTTCCGCTGCCGCCGCTTCATCCGCCGCTCTGCGGGACGCCTCTGCTGCCGCCTGTTCCTCAGCGATCTGGCGGGAGGCCGCAGCAGCCGCTTCCTGTTCCTTCACATTTCTTAAGTGGATCCGTAATGCCGTGAACGCGATCGCGCCGGCCAGAATGACAAACACAGCAAAAATAGTCATTCTTATCCTGAGCTGCCTCTCTCTGCGCCTTCGCGCCGCTTCACGTCTTCTTCTGCTCTCTCTCTGATTGCGAGTCTCTTGTTCTGCCATTTAACTTCCGTCCCGATTTCTATTGTCAGTTTCTCAGATCTTTTTCCCCTGTTTTACCGCCGGTGCGATGGAAAGGTCCGCCGCGTAATACGGGATCATCATAGCTTGGAAAGCGTGGTAAAGATCGCTCTTTCCGGGCCAGACTGTGGTAAGAAGATCATTATTGCGGTCAAGCTGATGGAACCAGGAGCCGTTCACATGGTCCATCACCTTCTCGTCGAGATACTGCATGAATTCCGCGTATTTGTCCGCGTACTCTTTCTTTCCTGTCACGTGATACAGGCACGCGGAAGTGTTGATCGCTTCAGCCAGCGTCCAGTGCATGCGGTCATGGACCACCGGCTTTCCGTCCCAGTCAGTCGTGTACACGACGCCGGGAGCGCCGTCCGCGTTCCAGCCGTCGGAAATCGCGCGGTTAAATAGATTCTCCGCGGCGCTTATATATTTTGCCGCCTTCTCCTTGTCATCCCCATAGGTGGAGAGCGCCCACTGAGTGATCAGTCTGGACCACTCGATGCCGTGGCCGGGCGTCGCGCCGTAAGGCTTGAACTGGTCGTCGGGCTTATCCTTATTGCATTCAAGATCCGCAACCCAGTCGCTGCTGTAGTGCTCGGGGATCCTCCAGTTGTTGCCGGATGCCCATCCCAGGACGTGGTCTATGATCCTTCCCGCGCGGACCCTGAACTTCTCATCGCCTGTCACGTCGGCCGCTGCAAGGAAAGCCTCCACGGAGTGCATGTTGGCGTTGAGGCCGCGATAGCTGTCAAGCTCCGTGAATTCTGTGTTCCATGTATCGCAGGAGAGGCCCTCTTCCTCATTCCAGAAGCGCTTGTCATAGAGCGCGATCGCCTCATCGAGCAGTTCCCGCGCGCCGGGACGTCCCGCCAGTACAGCACTGGACGCTGCCAGGATCACAAAGGCATGGGCATAACACGCCTTGCCGGGCAAAATACCGTCGTCCGCAGTGCGTCCGCTGTACCATCCGCCGTTCACAGCGTCATGGAGTTCACCGCGAAGTCCCTTCAGGGCAGCGTCCGCCAGCTCTTCGCTTCCGGGATGGCCGAGGAATGTTCCGATGCTGTACACGTGGCACATACGGGATGTGATCCAGGTCTCGCGGGGCCTGTCCTTCCAGGGCGTTCCGTCGTCTCCGAGGTAGTAGGAACCGCCTCCAGGGGAAGGGAACCGGTGACCGAAATTCAGAATGATCTCTGCATTACTGCGCAGAAACTCCCTGTTCTCGGTAGTGTCGATCTGATACTTTGCCTGCATGCTCTTACCTCCTTTATATCATTTCATGAAACGGTCTATCGCTTCGTTCATTTTATCTATAGACGACTGATCGTTCTCTCTGACCGCTTCCACAATGCAGTGCTCCATGTGCTGCTTGAGGATCAGTTTGCCGGTGTTATTGATCTCCGACTTCACCGCTGAGAGCTGGATCAGGACATCCGCGCAGTCCTCTCCGTCTTCCACCATGCGCCGCACCTTGTCAAGGTGTCCGATTGATCTCTTGAGGCGGTTGACGATCGCCCTGATCTGCTGCGGATCATGGGTGTGGCTGTGATTATGATGGTGATCTCCTTCTTCGCCATGGATATGCGCATCCTCATGGCTGTGGGTATGATAGTGGATTCCGTCGTGGGTGTGGAGCTCTCCTGAACTATTCATTCTTTTCCCTCCCGGGCTATATTTTGACAGCCTCCTCTGTCTCCATTATATCCCTGACAAGCCTTTTGTACAGGAACAGACATATCACGGAAGACAGAAGCGATCCCATCGGCGCCGCAAGTCCCATCGGATAGAGGGTCTGCGGATAAAGGATCGAAGCGAGATAAGCTCCGGGGATCCTCACCAGCGCGATGGATATGATGTTATGGATGAAGGAATACTGTGACTTTCCGTAAGCGCTGAAGTAACCGCTGAAGCAGAACTGTATTCCGGCGATCGCGCAGTCGAGCGAATAGGAGCGCAGGTACTGCCCGCCGAGCCTGACAACTTCGGGCTCATTCACCACAAAGCGTCCGACGATCGCCTCTGCCGCAAACTGGCAGATGACAAAGATGACTAGTCCCACGGATACGCATACCGTTATGCCGTATCGCAGAGCGCGCTTTCCTCTCTCGTGCAGGCCTGCGCCGGCATTCTGCGCCGCGACCGCCGAGACGGTGGAGAGCATTGAAGACGGCACAAGGAACAGGAAACTGATGATCTTCTCCACGATCCCGACAGCAGCCGCCACATTCACGCCGCGGCTGTTGGCGATCGCCGTGATCACGAGGAAGGAGACCTGGATCAGTCCCTCCTGAAAAGCCACCGGAACGCCGATCCCCAGCAGCTGGCCCATATACTGTCCGTCAGGAGCGAAGTCCCTGCGGGTGACTCCCATCGAGTCCTTTCCCCTCATCAGGAATAAAAGTGCCAGTACCACGGAAAAGGCCTGGGAGCCCACCGTCGCGATCGCTGCGCCGGCCGCGCCCATACCCATGGGTCCGATCAGGATATAGTCAAATCCCACATTGATAAGGCCCGCGACAGCGACGAACATCATAGGGCTCTTCGTATCTCCGAGTCCGCGGAAAATGCTGCTGACCACATTGTAAGCTGTGATAAAGGGCACACCTATGAAGCAGATGATCAGATACTGTCTCGCCTGGACCAGCGCCTCAGCGGGCACCGCCAGAAGCTTTAATATGAAACCGGTACACAGAAGCAGCACGACAGTGAGTACAGCTGCGAAAATACTGAAGAGTACCGCCGAGTTTCCTATAAAGCCCGCCGTCTGTTTCTTTGATCCGGCACCGACTGATCTGCTGATACATACTGTAGTGCCCATGGCAAGTCCCACGATCACCACAGTGAGCATGTGCATTACCTGGCTGCCCACTGCCACTGCAGACACTGCTGCCGCCCCGTTGAACTGTCCCGTTATGAACAGGTCTGCCATCCCGTAAAAGGTCTGCAGAAAGCAGGCCACCAGATAGGGAACGGCAAACTGCATCATCTTTCCAAACAGGCTGCCCCGCGTCAAGTCCTTTTGCATAAGGTCCTTTCTGTCTTCATCCGTAATTTCAAAAAATCCACCTTCCAAATGGAAATAATCCTCTGAAAGGTGGACTCTGAAATCTGTTCGATCAATAGTAAACGATTACCGGCATTCCTGAGCGCACATATCCGTAGAATTTGGGCGTGATGGAAGGCGGAAGGTTGATACAGCCGTGCGATCCGTCGGTCTTGTAAATGCTGCCGCCGAAACGTGATCTCCAGTTCGCGTCGTGGAAGCCGCAGCCGCCATAGAATGGCATCCAGTAATTTACGTGTGAGATGTAAGAATACTGACCGTTCGCCAGCTGCTGTCCCTTGAGGTCCACATCCGTGTCTTTATACAGGATCTGGAAGACGCCGGTGGGCGTTCCGCGGCCAAGGCTTGTGTTGCCCGAAACACAGTCGGTCTCGCATACCATTGCGCCGTCTACATAGATCCATACATGCTGTGAGGACAGATTGGCCTCGATATAGGTACCGCCGAGACCGCTGCCGTGGTTAAACTGAACACTGTAAAAATAGGGTTCACGATCGTCCGTCTCTCCGTCCCACAGAAGATCCCACACTTCGTCTCTCTCCTTGACTTTGTTGACGGAATAACCGTAATCGCCTCCGCTTATGGTAATGTCTCCGCGATTAGTTGAATGGAAGCTCCAGTCCTTGCCGACAGTATTGACATTTCTCGCCAGTTCATCGACCCAGAACTCAATATTCTCTTCCCAGAGATCTTCATCTCTGTAGTATTCGCCGTTCTCATCCTGTGAAAGCCAGTTTACAGTGGTGTTCTTATCCACTGTCAGCGACTCTCCGTTGGGCATATTCCAAGTGATGCTGCCGGCGAGCATCTGGTTGTATTCGTCACACTTCTCGACGATAGCCGTATCCTGCGCGCGAACTGAAGGCACCTTGTAGGACCCTTCCAGATCCGCCACCACAATATCCGTCTGCTCCTTGCTGACAGCTTCTGTCGCGGCATTCTGCACGATCCCTATATCCACAAGGCTTCCTTCCACCTCGGGAATGATCGTGAATGTGGTGTCCTGCAGCACGATATAGGCATCTTTGGGAGCGACCATTCGGTCCTCCTGAAGTTCGGGAAGGGCAGCGACTGCCGCTTTAAGTCTGTTCGGATCATAAGTGGTGTGCTGCTCGACTTCTCCGTCTGTCCGTCTGAAGAAGCATCGGAACCATTCCTTGTGGTCCTGGGACTGGAGGATCCGGTCCACGCTTCCGTCAGGCTTCACCTTGAAGCCGATCGCGTCGCCGTCAATAACCTCCACTTCTCCGTCGCGGAAAGTGATCTTAAGTTCATATCCTTCTGCCTTCCCGGACAGGATCTTCTCTACCTCCGGCGCTGTCATATTGCTGACATCTATGCCATTGATAAACGTGTTCTCCAAAAAGTGTGTCTGGGAATAGGTATATCCGCAGTAATAGCACCCCGCGATGACAAACAGGAGCAGGAAGATCCAGAGCAGCGCCCTGCTCTTTCTTCTCGGCTTTTTCTCCTCGTAGTCTTCCTCTTCGGGCTCATAGACCGCGACCGGTGCGGGTTCCGCTTCCGGCACGACTGAAGGCTCTTCAAAGGCGTTCTCGTCCGGTACGACTGCGGGCACCTCATATGTAGTCTCTTCAGTCACCTCGGAGACTTCCGTCGGCTCCTCTGAAGCGTCCGGAGGCACTTCTGCGGCGTCCGAAGGCACTTCTGCGGCGTCCTCATCCGGCACTTTCACAGGCTCGAACACCTGGGTATCTCCGAGATCCGGCTCTGTGGCTGCCTCAGGTGTATCCGCTTCAGCAGGGGCTTCCTCTGCGGGCGCATCCGCTGCAGGGGTTTCTACTGCAGGGGTTTCTGCCGCAGCCTCAGGCTCCGGTTCAGATTTCTTCTTTTTCCAAAAGAATATTGACATCTGTTTCTCCCATAAAGATCATCAGGGCATCTGTGCCTTGGGGCACGTCAGATGACGCCCAGAATGAATACCAGAATTACGACGAGGGGCAGAACATAAGTCACATAAGGCCTCATCCAGTTCATGACCTTCAGGCCGCGTCCCTCGTCCGCTTCCTTCACGAAATTATCCCAGCCCCAGCCATATCTGGCGGTGCAGAACAGGACGAAAATGAAAGCGCCCACGGGCAGGATATAGTTGCTCACGATCAGATCCTCAAAATCAAGCACAGAGGAACCCTCGCCCAGCGGCTGAATGAAGGACCACACATTGAAGCCCAGCGCGCAGGGCAGCGAGCCGATGAACAGCACGATCGTGTTGACCAGGCCGGACTTCTTCCGGCTCCAGCCGAACAGATCCATGCACATGGCCATAATGTTCTCAAATACAGCCAGTACCGTGGAAAAGGCTGCGAATGTCATAAATACGAAGAAGAGGCTTCCCCAGAGTCTTCCCAGTGCCATGTGGTTGAAAATATTGGGAAGCGTGATG